>ENA-OYCW01000014-OYCW01000014.1-human-gut-metagenome-genome-assembly--contig:-NODE-14-length-27288-cov-9.672346_pt1 | contig 27288 bp, 20 predicted proteins | sample MGYA00243460_ERZ652887 | MGnify/ENA primary metagenome ERZ652887 (study PRJEB26926, sample SAMN06164626) | human gut metagenome | biome: ENVO:00009003; feature: ENVO:2100002; material: ENVO:00002003...
AATGTTTACGTGATGTCCCCCATGACCTGGGAAGAAAAGCCGGACAGCATCGTCAAAGCCGCCGTGGGGTATGAACTAGACCGCTTCCTCCACAAGGCTCTGGGCCGGCAAATGAGCGAATCCGCCCGCCGCTCGCCCCTTCCGCCGGATTGGAAAGACTTGATTATTCCCGCTTCCAACATCGTAGGAAAGACGGACCAGTTCCCGCGCGCGGACAGGTTCGTAGGGGAACCTCCGCAAATAACCACGTCAGCCCCCTCCCTGGGAACCGTCGTGGAAAATAACGAGCTGTTTTCCCCAGCTCCGGAAAACAGGGTCTCCCCGCCGCTTTTCATCCGCTGGGGCGGGGATATCATTCCCACTCTTCCTCTGGTGGCCGCTCTGAATGCCCTGGACCTGAAACCCGGTGATGTCAGAATCATTCCGGGAGACACCCTTTTTCTGGGCGGCAAACGCTCCATTCCTCTGGATAAAAACGGCCGCATCCCCCTGGCGGCAAACAGCAGCCCCACCATTCTGGACACGAAGGAAGTGATCGTCCCCGTCATGTCCGGCCTGCGTCCGCCGGATACTACTGCCGTCAGAAAACTGCTTTCCTCTGCGGATGCGGTACTCGTTTCCGAACCATCCGCCCTTTCCGACACGCCGGACGCGCAATCCCTTCTGGCGGCGCAAACTGTCCGCAGCATCATGGGAGCGCTTGCCCCTGCCCCTGCCGTCCTGATTCCCATAGCCCCCGCCTGGGTACAATGGATCATCGTGCTGGACGTCCTGCTTCTGTCCGTATGGGCTTTGCGTTTTCAACGCAGAGGGCGCTTCATCACCTGGGGCCTCTGTATCCTGTTCGTTCCCTTCATTGCATGGTACCTGTTTTCCGCTCATGATATATGGTTCCCCGTCATGACTCCCATAACGGCAGTACTGTGCGTAGCCCTGGCGTGCAGTCTGTTCCCCCAGCTCTCCCCCCCCTCCCGCGATGCAGAGGATGAAGATGAAGAAGACGACGGCACACCCTCGTCGGAAGGCAGCGGAGCCGGCCATGTTCTGCCCCCGGACAACTTGTATCAGGAACCCAACGAAGTACCTATCCCCCATCACTCCAAAAGAGAACGCCCCGACTCATGACACAGCGCAAACACATCCTCTTCATCTGCACCGGCAACACCTGCCGCAGCCCCATGGCGGAAGGCCTGTTCCGGAAACTTTCCGCACACCATCCGGAATGGCAGGCCGGTTCCGCAGGAACAGCCGCATGGCCCGGGCAGGCAGCCAGTCCGGAAACGCTCCACGTCCTCCGGGAGCATGGCGTCAATCTCTCCAGCCATGAAAGCCGCCCTGTTACGGATGAACTGATGAAAAACGCCACAGATGTCTACGCCATGACGGAAAGCCACCTGGCCGCCCTTCTTGCCAATTTCCCCGAATATGCGGACAAGGTCAGGCTGGTCACCTGCTACACGGGCAACCGCGGCATCGCCGACCCCATCGGCTGCGGACAGACAGCCTACAACAATGTAGCGCGGCAATTGACAACCGCCATCCAGGCCATCATTGCCCGGATGGAGCAACAGGAGTAGCAACATCTTTGACTCCTTCCCCCGTCATGGCTTCCCCTTCCATACGCATTAATCTGCCCCGCCAGGAACTGGTGCTGGAAAAATCCGGAAAAATCCTGCTCCAATGCCCCGTTTCCAGCGGGAAGGCAGGTACAGGCCATGGAGAAGGTTCCGGGAAAACCCCCACAGGTCATTTCCGCATCTGCAAAAAAATCGGAGACGGAGAACCGGAGGACACTATTTTCATCTCACGCCTTCCGGCAGGCCGCTATCCCACCGCCATCCCGAAAAGTCTGAATGAACATTCCGACTTCATCCTGACCCGCATTCTGTGGCTGGACGGACTGGAACCGCACAACGCCAATACCCGGAGCCGCTATATTTACATCCACGGCACCAACGATACGGAACTGCTGGGCACCCCGGCTTCCCATGGCTGCATACGCCTTTCTCCCAGGGACATGATGGCTCTTTTTGCTCTGGCGGAAGAAGGGATGGACGTGTTCATCCAGTGTTAAGCCTTTCTTTTCTAGACGTAATCTAAAAAGTTATCTGCGGAAAAGGAAAATAATTGAACAAAGGGTCTCTTGGGATGTATAAAGTATGAAGGTATCGGTGTTTGGCTGCCGTCCTCCTGTTCCATAAACATCCACTCATCCCCAATCAATCATGGACGATCCGGTCTTATTATCCCGTCTCCAATTCGCCATCACGATCATGTTCCACTACATCTTCCCGCCGATGACCATCGGCCTGGGGGTGGTTCTGGTCGCCCTGGAAGGCCTGTGGCTGAAAACGAAGAATGACCTCTACCACAAGCAGGCCAAATTCTGGACCAGAATCTTCGGTATCATCTTCGCCCTTGGCGTAGCCTCCGGCATCGTGATGGAATTCCAGTTCGGTACCAACTGGGCGGATTATTCCCGCTGCGTAGGCGACATCTTCGGCAGCCCCCTGGCGGCGGAGGGAATCTTCGCCTTCTTCCTGGAATCAGGCTTCCTGGCCATCCTGCTTTTCGGCTGGGACAAGGTGGGCCCAAAAATGCACTTTCTTTCCTCCTGCATGGTCGCTCTTGGCGCCCATTTCAGCGCCATCTGGATCATTGTGGCCAACTCCTGGATGCAGACGCCCGCCGGATACAAGCTGGTGGAAGTAAACGGGAAAATCCAGGCCCATATAACCAGCTTCTATGACGTGGTCTTCAATCCGTCCACCGTGGACCGCCTGACGCACGCGCTCGCCGGCTGCTGGCTGGCGGGAGCCACGCTCGTCCTCAGCGTCTCCGCCTGGTATATTTTGAAAAAACGTTTTACCGGAGGATCGGAAAAAAGCTTCAAGGTGGCATTGGTCATCGGCCTCATCGGCGTGGCTGGCATGGGCATCACGGGAGATTCCAGCGCACGAGAAGTCTCCGTCCACCAGCCTGCCAAATTCGCGGCTATGGAAGGCGTCATGGAATCCGGCGCCCCTCAGGACCTCCATCTCATCGGCTGGATGAACCCGTCCACCCATGAAGTGACGGGAATCTCCATCCCGTACTTGCTCACCCTCCTGACCCATCACGACCTGGACACGTCCATCACCGGCATGAACGACATCCCGCAGGACGAACGCCCTCCCATCCTGCCCGTCTTTTACTCCTTCCATCTCATGATCCTGATCGGCTGCGCCCTGGCGGCCCTGTTTCTGACGGGCCTGTGGGGATGGAAAAGAGGCTGGCTCTTCCAGAAGCGCTGGCTGCTCTGGTGCTTTGTTTTCTCCGTACTGGGCCCGCAAATAGCCAACCAGGCGGGCTGGGCCGTAGCGGAACTGGGGCGCCAGCCATGGATTGTGTACGGCATCCTGAGAACGGAACACGCCGTATCCCCCACCCTCACCGCGGCGGAAGCCCTTTCCTCCCTGGGTATGTTCTTCGTCATTTATGCCCTGCTGCTGGCCCTCTTCCTCTATCAAATCACCCATAAGATCCACAAAGGTCCGGACCAGGAAGCTGGCGAAGACGACGGCGCCGGGGAAGGCAAACTCCAGGTTCCTTTTGTTAAAGACTAATCTTTATCCCTCTTTAAAAATCATGTTGGACAATCTCACTCTCGCAGACCTGCAAATCATCTGGTTCATCCTCGTCGGCGTGCTTTTCTCCGGATACGCCATCCTGGACGGCTTTGACCTGGGCACCGGAGCTCTTCAGCTTTTCATCAAGGGCGATGAAAACAGAAGACTCACACTAAATGCCGTGGGCCCTGTATGGGACGGAAACGAAGTCTGGCTCATCACAGGCGGAGGAGCCCTCTTCGCTGCCTTTCCGTACGTATACGCCTCCGTCTTCTCCGGGTTTTACCTGGCCTTCATGCTCCTGCTGCTCACCCTTATCTTCCGTGCCGTGTCCATTGAATTCAGAAGCAAACAGCCCATGAAATGGTGGCGCAGGGGATGGGACACCACTTTCTCCATCAGCAGCCTTCTGGCAGCTCTGCTCATCGGCGTAGCCATGGGGAACGTCACCAAAGGCATTCCTCTGGACGACCATGGCAATTTCACCGGAACATTTCTCAGCCTGCTGAATCCTTATTCCATTCTTCTGGGGCTGACGACGGTCGCCCTGTTCGCCATGCACGGGGGAATCTATCTGCTGATGAAAACCCAGGGAAGCCTGCAGGAACAAATCAGAAAACTGCTCAGACCCTGCGTCATCATCTTCACTGTCCTGATCATCCTGCACGGGGCGACCACCCTGCTGTACGTACCGCACGTAGCGGCCGCCCTGGAACGCTCCCCCTGGATTTACGGAATCGCCGCCCTGGCGGTCATTTCCATCGCGTCCATCTGGATATTCATCCACAGGAACCGTCCGGGCTGGGCCTTTGTCGCCTCCTGCTCCACCATGGGCTGCATGATGGCTCTCTTCGGGACAGCGATGTTCCCCAACCTGCTCTACTCCATGCCCAATCCGGAACATTCCCTGACGCTCGCCAACGGCTCATCCACCCGGGAAAGCCTGGTCGTGATGACATACATAGCCATTCTGGGCGTGCCGCTCGTCCTGGCTTATTCCGCTGCCATTTACTGGGTCTTCCGCGGAAAAGTCCAGCTCAACGAACACAGTTACTGATGCCCTGCGGGCAAAAATAGCGATCAGCGAACCGAAAACGCCCTGTACCATCCGCCCTGCCGCATGAATGCCTCCATCTTCTCCAAACTCCCGCCGGAGGAAATTACGGCGCTCCATCAATCATGGAAAAACGATCCCCTGTCCGTGGACCCTCTCTGGGCCGCCTGGTTCGACGGCTACGAACTGGGGAGCGGTGGAGCCCCCCGGGAAAAAGAAAATGCGGGGAACGCCGCGGACACATCCCCCTACACCGTTCCTCCGGAAAGCGCGGAACGCCGCGGGCGCGTCAACCAGCTCATCCGGGCCTACCGGGTCATGGGACACCAATGCGCCCGCTTTAACCCGCTGGATCCTCCGGACCAGACCGGTTGCCCCGTCAATCCGGAAGATATGGGATTCCGAGAGGAGGATATGGACCAGCCCGTCAACATCGGCACCTTCATGGACGGAGGAACGTTCACGCTCCGTGAAATCATCACTCGGCTGCAAAAAATCTATTGTGGAGCCATCGGATTTGAATACCACCACATAGACAATCTTAAAATCCGCTCCTGGATTGAAGAAAAAATCCAGCTCCGGGCAAACGGCGTGGATTATGGCCCGGAAGTCCGGAGAGAAGCCTTGTCCCATCTCTGCAAGGCGGAACTGTTTGAGGAATTCCTGGGCAAGCGCTTCATGGGGGAAAAACGCTTTTCCCTGGAAGGAGGGGAAGGAGCCATCGTCCTGCTGGACGCCATGATCAAGCGCTGCCCCGCCGCCGGAGTCTCTCACATTGAAATGGGCATGGCCCACCGCGGAAGGCTGAATGTGCTCGCCAATATTCTCCACAAACCGCTGAAAACCATCTTCCGCGAATTCACGCCGGACTACCTGCCGGAATCCCCCATCGGCAGGAGCGACGTCAAATACCACCTCGGTTACGCCGCCACACGTCATGTGGACGGTAAAGAACTCCATATCCGCCTTTCCTCCAATCCCAGCCATCTGGAAGCCGTGTATCCTGTGGTGGAAGGCAGGGCCAGGGCCATGCAGCACAACTTGCAAGACGCGGAACGCAAGCGTGTGCTGCCGCTCGTCCTGCACGGGGACGCCGCTTTCTCAGGACAGGGCATCGTGGCGGAAGTACTCAATCTCTCCCTGCTGAAAGGTTACCGCACGGGCGGCACCGTGCACCTCGTCATCAACAACCAGATCGGCTTCACCACCAGCCCGGACGAAGCCCGCTCCTCCCGTTACGCCACGGACGTGGCGCAGATGCTTCAATCCCCCATCCTGCACATCAACGGAGAAAGCCCGGAAGACCTGGTGTGGGCGGCGGACTTCGCGCTCCAGTTCCGCCAGGAATTCGGGAGGGACATCATTCTGGACATGTACTGTTACCGCCGTCTGGGCCACAATGAAACGGACCAGGCCGCCTTCACCGCGCCCATGCAGACCAAGCGGATTGAGGCGCGCCCCACCGCCGCCGCCCTGTACGGAATGGCGCTCAGGGAGCGCGGGGAATTGACGGAACAGCAGGAGCAGGACATTCGGAATGACCTTTGGGAAGGCATGGAACAGGCCTACCTGCAAATGAAGGAAAACTCCGCGGACTACATCCTGCCCGCCACTGCGCAGGATGCGGATGAAACGCCCCTCCCGCGCACCAGCACGCGGACGGGAATCAGTCCGGAACTGTTCCAGCGCATCGGAAGTATCCTTACGGAACTTCCGGACAGCTTCACGCCCCACCCCACGCTGGAAAAACGCTTCCTGGCCCGCCGTCGGGAAGCCTTCCGGGAAGGAGGCCTGCTGGACTGGGCCATGGCGGAATCCCTGGCATGGGGCAGCCTGCTCACGGAAAACCACACCGTGCGCCTGTCCGGCCAGGACTGCCAGCGCGGCACCTTCTCCCAGCGGCACGCCGTCCTGCACGACTTCAATGACGGCTCCCTGTACACTCCCCTGGAAAAACTGAATCACGGCACCACCGCATTCCGCATTTACAACTCATCCCTGTCGGAAGCCTCCGTACTGGGCTTTGAATACGGCTACGCGCTGGAAAGTCCGGACGCGCTGGTCATGTGGGAGGCCCAATTCGGGGACTTTTCCAACGGGGCCCAGGTCATCGTGGACCAATTCATTGCTGCCGCAGAAGCCAAATGGAACCAGAAGAACCGCATGGTGCTTCTGCTGCCCCACGGTTATGAAGGAGCGGGCTCGGAACACTCCAGCGCCCGCATGGAACGCTACCTACAGCTTTGTGCGGATGACAACATGCAGGTCATCAATCCCACCACTCCGGCCCAGTATTTCCACGCCCTGCGCCGCCAGGTGCACCGGAACGTGCACAAACCCCTGATTATTTTCACGCCCAAAAGCCTGCTCTCCCGTCCGGAGGCCGTCTCCCCGCACCGGGAATTCCTGGCCTCCACCCGTTTCCGCGAAGTGCTGCCGGATCCGGATACTCCCGCGCCGGGCCAGGTCACGCGCGCCGTCTTCTGTACCGGGAAAATCTATTATGACCTGGCTGCCTACCGCAGGGAACGGAATATTTCAGACACGGTAATCATCCGTCTGGAACAAATCTATCCTCTGGCGCAGGAACAGCTTACCTATCTGCTGGCGCCCTACCAAAAAGTGCGCGACTTCGTCTGGTGCCAGGAAGAACCCTCCAATATGGGGGCCTGGGGTCACCTGCGGAACAGGCTGGGACGCCTCTTCGCCACTTCCTTCCGCTATGCGGGGCGCCCCTCCATGGCCTGCCCTGCGGAGGGGGCCAAAGCGCTGCACGCCGCCGCACAAAAAAGACTCATCGCCGCTGCCTTCGGGCCGCGGGCTCAATCCTGAACCCATCTTACTCCCATGAGCGACATCCTGACTCCCAACTTTGGAGAATCCATCACCTCCGCCACCGTAGCCGCGTGGCACAAGAATGCCGGCGACCCGGTAGCCAAAGGCGATACTCTGGTGACGCTGGAAACGGACAAGGTTTCCACGGATTTGGAGGCGGATGAAAGCGGCGTGCTGGAAATCCTCGTCCCGGAAGGGGCGGAAGCCCCCATCGGCGCGGTTTTAGGCCGCATTTCTCCCCTTGACGGAAGTTCCGCCGCATCGCCCTCCGTACTACTGGAAACGCGGGAGAAACCCGCTTCCGGTTCCTCCTCACCTGTGACAGGCGTCCCGGAACAAAAGCCGGAAAAGAAAACATCCTCACCGGATCAGACAACCTCCGGAAAAAATGGGAAAACAGAAAAGGAGTCCTCTCCGCGCTTCATCAGAAAACCCATGAGCCCGTTGCGCCGTACCATTGCGGCACGGTTGGTAGAGGCCCAGCACCAGGCGGCCATCCTTACTACCTTCAACGAATGCGACATGTCCTCCGTGATGGAGCTCCGCAAACAATTCAATGCAGCGTACCGGGAACGGTACGGAACCAAACTCGGTTTCATGAGCTTCTTTATCAAGGCCGTAGTCAAAGCATTGCAGGAAGTGCCCCAGGTCAACGCCAGAATAGACGGTACGGACATCGTGAAAAACCTGTACTATGACATCTCCATAGCCATCGGCACGGATAAGGGTCTCGTCGTCCCCGTGCTGCGGGACTGCGACCGGAAAACGCTTCCGGAGCTGGAACTGGAACTCGCTTCCCTGGCGGAAAAAGCACGCAGGGGAAACCTGTCCATGCAGGATCTGCAAGGCGGCTGCTTCACCATCTCCAACGGCGGAACATATGGGTCGCTTCTTTCCACGCCCATCCTGAACCCGCCCCAGAGCGGCATTCTGGGCATGCATGCCATCCAGGAACGCCCCGTGGTCCGGGACGGCCAAATCATCGCCCGGCCCATGATGTACCTGGCCCTTTCCTACGACCACCGACTGGTGGACGGCAAGCAGGCCGTGCAATTCCTCATTACCGTAAAAAATGTCGTGGAAAACCCGGTGTTCGAGCTGTGAGGAACCGTGGGAAAAAGACTAAAGAAGAAAGACTGAATGTCTTTCCTGCTTTGGAGTATTTTCCCGGAAATCAGTCCTTTCGGCGCGTTGCCCCGGAAAAACAGTGGCGAATCAAACTTCCGCTCCCAGTCGGCCGTCTTCGGGCCAAACCATGGAGTTTTTTGTCCTTTTACCGTTTTCCCTAATGGCTGAGCTACATGGGACAAGAATTTGATCCGCGCCTTGCGGGCTTTACGCCCGCATTCCGTCCAACCGGATAAATCCGGTTTCCCGGTCTTTGTGAAAAAACTTCCGTGAAATGGCCAACTATTTTTTAGCGAGCCCATAGGCACTTTATCACCTCTCAAAGGCAGGCCCCTCCGGAATCACCCCCCTTCATTCCATGGAACGGGAAAACCACTCCTGGCCATAAGCATGGATATGACTCTCCAAATCAGGATTAGTAATTTTGTTACGAATAATCAAGTCCACTTCCACAGGCAGGTTCAACTCTGTGAGACGCGCTTGGAGAGTCAAAAGGACGGACAAATTCAGCTCCTCGCCCTCCAGGGCAAGATCGATATCGGACGCAGGCTTCCACGTGCCTAGGGCGCGGGAACCAAATAAAACGGCTTTCCTAATCTGCGGAGTCTGTGAAAGAATTTCCCGGATGCCTGAGCGCACCTTGGCCGTCAGGCCATCGTTCAGTCCTCTTTCTCCGCCATCATGTTCAGATTTTCCACACATTGGGCCAGCATGGGAAAGAATTTTCCCTTAATCAGGGAAACCGCCTCTTCCGCGATGGAATCATCATAAGTATGTACAAACAAATTGCGGCTTTCCAGCGCCTGGAGCCAACAATCAATATAACCTATCAAGTCTGCGCCAAACGCCTGCCTGATGGCTTCGCGGGGGCTGTTAACGCTGTAGCCGTCATAGACCAGCTTATCTTTCAACGTTTTCCAGCACAGCTCAAACGTAAATTCATAAGTCTGCACCAGTCCGGCCATTTCCAGTTCATTGTATTCCGGCAACGTGCAAGCATGGCGCAACCGGGAAAAAGCCTTATTCAGGTTTTGAAGCCTTTGTTTCCAGCGCAGGTTATCGTTCATCTTTTTTAATGGAGAAAAAGAGCCCCGTTGAGGGGCTCTTCCCGTGAAAACCGTTACATGTGAATGGCAATCCCCTCGGAAGCCAGCATGGATTCATGAATGGCCTCAGACAGCGTGGGATGGGCGAAAATGGTGGCGTGGATATCTTCATCCGTCAGTTCCGCCTGAATGCCGATGCCCAGCGCCGCAATCAGTTCCGTGGCTTCCGGCCCCACGATATGGGCACCCAGCAATTCTCCGTTTTTGGCGCCGTACAGGGTTTTCACGAAGCCGTCCGGCTCTCCGGCGGCTACAGCCTTGCCAATGGCCTGGAATGGGAATTTCCCCACCTTGTATTCCACGCCCGCTTCCTTGAGAGCGCGTTCCGTTTTACCTACGGAAGCCACCTGCGGGTAGCAGTACGTGCAGCTCGGGAAGAAGCCGACCTGCCGGGGCTGGTAGTCCGGATTAAACATGCCCTCCACAGCCTGGACAGCTTCAAAAGAAGCCGTATGCGCCAGCAGCACGCCGCCGATCACGTCGCCTGCCGCATAAACGCCGGGAATGGAAGTCGCATAGCGGTCATTCACCTTGATGAATCCCTTTTCCGTCAATTCCAGGCCGGGAGCGGCGGGAACGACCGGCTTCACGCCGATGGCCACCAGGCAGACGTCCGCCGTGATTTCCTCCTCCTGTCCCCTGCTGTTCTTTACGCTGGCCCTGACCTGTCCGTCACAGGTTTCCGTGACGGATTCCACGGAAGCTCCCGTCATCACCTTGATGCCCTGCTTCTTGAATGCCCGTTCCAGCGTCATGCAGGAGTCGTCGTCTTCATTGGGAAGCATCCGGGGAAGCGCTTCAATAAGCGTCACTCTGGTACCGAATGAATTATAAATGTAGGCAAATTCCGTACCGATAGCTCCGGAACCGATGATGATCATGCTTTCTGGCCGCTTTTCCAGCACCATGGCTTCCCTGGAGCCGATGACAGTAGTGCCGTTCAGGGGAAGGCTGGGCACCGTGCGGGTGACGCAGCCGGTACAGATCAGGATATTCTTTCCCTCCAGAACATTCACCGTTCCGTCGGCGGCCTTTACTTCCACCCTGCCGGGGGAAATGATGGAGGCTTCCCCCGTAACGGAATCCACCTTGTTTTTCTTGAAGAGGAACCCCACGCCGCCTGCCAGGCGGTCGCTAACCTTGCGGGAACGGCCGATCACTTCACTCCAATCCACGCTGACGCCCTCCACCGTCATGCCGAATTCCCTGGCGCGGTCCGTCACGATCCGGTAGGCCTCCGCATTTTTCAGAAGCGCCTTGGTGGGGATGCATCCCCAGTTCAGACAGGTGCCCCCTACCCGGTCGCGTTCCACGCACACCACGGATTTCCCCAGCTGGGCGGCGCGGATGGCGCCCACATAGCCGGCAGGGCCTCCACCAATGACGATAAGATCATATTGCATGAAATTACTATAAAGGCATCCCCCCTTGCGGGTAAAGAAGGAATATGAGCATGCGCCGGTTCGGGAGGCCGACAGATAGCAGAGGTAAGGGCCCAGAGATTAAAGCATGTGTTGAGAACCTGCCTTTATTCGCTCATCCCCAATACTCAATCACAGTTCTTCACCCACTTTACCAGATCCCGCATTTCCGCGGCGGTATCCGCATACAGGCCGTCCGTGTAAATTCCATGATCATACAAAATTCTCCCTTCCACCATGGTGAACACGCAATCCTTGCCGGAAGAGGCATAAACGGCATGGGACGTTTCGTTGAAAATCGGGCACAGGTTCGGTTCATCCAGGTTCAGGGCGATCATATCCGCGGGAGCCCCCGGAACCAGTGTGCCCAGCCCCGGCGTCCGGAAAATGCGGGCGCCCTCCTCCGTCGCCATCTTCAACGCCTGCATGGCGGGGACCGCAGTAGCGTCCCCGCTGTACCCCTTGGCAAGAATAGCGGCCAGCTTCATTGTTTCAAACATGTCCAGACTGTTGTTGCTGCACGCTCCGTCCGTTCCCAGAGAGACGGGAACGCCGGCCCGCACCATATCCCGCACGCGGGCGAAGCCGGACGCCAGTTTCAGGTTGCTGACCGGGTTATGGACAACCGCCGCTCCGGAAGCGGCCACCAGTTCCAGTTCCTCATCCGTCACGTCCACCATATGGGCCAGCACGGCCCGTTCATTCAGCAGCCCCATATCACGGGCATAGCCCACGGGACGCCTGCCCCCGTGCAGGGAACGGCACTGCTCTACTTCCCCGGCGGATTCGGACAAATGGATATGCAGCATCAGGTCCAGTTCCTCCGCCAGCTTCATGGAACGCCGGAGCACTTCGTCACTGGTGGTGTACACGCTGTGCGGCATCAGGGCCACCTGTACCCTGCCGCGGCCGGAAAAGCGCTCCGCCTGCTCCCGGTACAGGGCTTCCGCACCGTCCCACCCGCCGTACGCCGGAGAGGGAAAGGCAAAAACAACCTCTCCGCCCACACAGCGCATTCCCATGCGTTCCGCCTCCTGGAGAACGTTGGCTTCCAACAGGTAGGAATCTACAAACGCCGTGGTGCCCGTCCGCATCATTTCATACATGCCCAGCCGGGCCCCCAGGGAGACGATTTTATCCGTCAGCCGGGCTTCCACCGGGAAAATATGTCCGGTCAGCCATTCCATCAGCGGCAAGTCATCCGCAAAACCGCGCAAAAAGGTCATGGGGACATGCGTATGGGCATTAATAAGCCCCGGCATCAGCAGCACATTCCCCAAATTCCTGCGGACGGCGGGCCTCCACCTGGCCTCCAGTTCTGCGGCGCTTCCCGTTTCCAGAATTTTCCCGTCCCGGACGGCGACGGCCGCATCCCCGGGAGCAACGGACTGTTCCGCTCCGCCCAGCATGCGGGAAGCAGTCACCAGCAAATCACACGCTTGTTGTTCCATGGCGCAGAATGTACCCCAGCGGGAGGGTTCTGGCAACTTCATCTCCTCGGCTCGGGGATTTCGCGTCCATTTGACATTTCATGTTTGACTTCAAAAGAGAAAACTGCCAAGAATGGACTACAGTTAAATTTACCATTTATCCCCATATGAACAAGACTATACTGTTAGGTTTGGCCCTTGCGGCCTCCGTGTCTTCCGCCAGCGCCTATCATGCCGACAAGTACGACGGCCAGTTCGGCATGTCCCTGGAAGGGGCTTACGGAATCGCCACCAAAGATGCCATGCCCAACGTGGCCGGCGGCAATCTGAGCATTTTCAACTATATTGAAACCGGCAGCATTGTTCATCAGATTTCCCTGAACGGTGGCATCCTGGCCGGTTCCCACCATCCCAGCGTGCAGGACCTGGGCATCAGCGGGCCTTATACCGCCAGCCTCCGTTCCACCTATATTCCGATGATGGCCGGTTACACGCTGAACCTTCCCATCGGCGACTACACCATGTTCTATCTGGGCGGTAAAGTCGGCGCCACTTACGGCGACGTGAAGACCACCATTCATGGCCTGGAAGACGGCAGCCGTTCCCGCACCATTTCCTCCACCAAGTTTTCCTGGGCGGCCCAGGCCGGTTTCAAGTTCAGCATCTCCAACAGCGCGGACTTCCTGATCGGCTACGAATACTACCAGATTCAGGGTTATAATGATCCCGGCTACCACACCATCAAGCTGGGCTTTTCCTGGAACTTCTAACAATCGGCTATCAGGTTTTTACTGCCTTCCGGCGGCTCCGTTACACTGCGGGGCCGCCTTTTTTTGCGCATGGAATACCGGCCCGCACAACAGCAGAAAACAAGGGAAACGAAAAGTTGATACGTATTTTTAAACCAGCACAGCTTTTGTCCAGGAAAAGAGGAGGACTGTTTTCCGGACATCCGGACGCAACAAGGCCGCCCCCTCAGCCGAGAGGGAGCGGCCCTGGAAAAGCTCAACAATTCAGAGGATCTTACTTGGCAGGTTTGAACGGCTTGGGAGACGCATAGACTTCATAGTCCTTGATACGGCCGTTTTCCCGGTCCTGGCGCGGCAGGTAGCGGAATCCTGAAAGTTTCTGCACCTTGCCCAGATCCAGCACGATCATGTGCGGATGACTGGGGTTGTCCCCCTGCCACTTGGTATGCCAGTAGGTGGTGGGCTGGTTGTCCATCACCAGTCCCGCCTGGGCGGCTTCTCCCGTCGTTTCATGGGAATCCGCATAAACCACGGACCACTGTTCGCGGGGGAGCAGATTGCCGGAGGCATCCAGGAAGTTCAGCTCCGCAATGGCGGCATGGGGGCCGTTGTCATGAGCGTTCTTACTGACAATAGCAATGTAACGGGCCTGGACAGGAGCGCGGAATTTGATTTCCTGCTGGTCTGCCCCCTTGGCGAAGGAACCCTTGTGCACCAGCTGGCCGGCAGCGGGGGCCACAGGTTTGCCCACGCGGAAGACATCCGCCATGGCGGGGTCCCTGTTGACTTCATAAATGGCTTCCTTCACACCCTTCACCGTGCCGGAACCTCCGTCCACGTCCAGCACCACGATTTCATTTTTCCCGGGCTTCAGGTATTCTCCGGGGCAATAAAGAGCCTGCTGGGAGCCGATAAACCAGAAGCGGCCCAGATTGCGTCCATTCACCCACACGACGCCTTTCTTCCAGCCGTCCCGCATATCCAGGTAGGTATCCTTGGGATTGGAAACGTTGAAATACCCGCGGTGGAACACGGGCTGGTCGCCCGCCGGCTTCTTGCCGGAGAAGGGAATAAGCTCCACCCCCTTGCACGGGAAGTTGTAGATAAGGAAGTTTTCCAGCTTTTTGCCGTCCAGCGTAATGGGGCCCCGGATGCCCTTGCGCTCGCCCTGTATCTGGCCGCCGAAGTTGATGCGGCCCATGTTTTCCACAAAAATGTCCACCGTGTGAAGTCCGGAGGGAATGACAATGTCACAGGAATCCTGCTTGTAACGGCGGTCCGCCGCCCCCTGCCTCTTGCCGTCCACGTAAACGATGGCGCGGTCCTGCATGTTGTTCATCTTCAGCTCTCCTTTCACCGGGCCGTTCACCTTTGTCCGGTACAGGATGAAGCCCAGGCTTTGCCCCAGGGCTTCCATGTGGACGGGCTCCTTGCGGATGACGGGCTGCGGCAGGCGGGAGAACATGCCGGCTGTTTCCGTAAACGTGATGGGAGGCAGCTCCATCATTTCCGGCTGGGCGGGAGGTTCGGGAAGCTTGTACGTATCGCCGTAATAATCCTGAATAGTCTGGCGGAAGGTGCGGTAGCGGTCCGTCAGGGTTCCGTTTTCGGAAATGGGAGAGCCGTAGTCGTAATTGGTTACATCCGGCGTGTAGGCGCCTTCCCAGTTCGCCCCGTTCATGAAGCCGAAGGAGGTCCCCCCATGCGCCATGAAGAGGTTGGGGGAAACGTTATTTTCCAGCATCCACTTCAGGTCTCGGTTGAACCCTTCCGTACTGCCGCCATTCTTGGGCTTGCCCCAGTGGTCAAACCAGCCCACCCAGAATTCGCCGTTGATGCGGGGCGTTTTGCCCTTGTGCTTCTCCAGATTCGCAAAAGCGCCCTTGGCTCCGCCGCCGAAATTCATGGCGGGAACAACGCCCGGAAGCGTGCCGTTCTTGATCATCCAGTCGTTCGGGCCGTCCGACGTGAAGGGAACAACTCCCGGAAGTTCTTTCCGGATAACGTCCAGATGCTTTTTCACGTAATCCTTGTCAGAACCATAGGAGCCGTATTCATTTTCCACCTGGGCCATGATGATGGGGCCTCCCTTGGTGATCTGCAGAGGTTCCAGCATGGAACAGACTTTTTTAAGATAAGCCATGGCCGGTTCCAGGAAGCGGGGATCCTGGGAACGGACTTTCAAATCTTCATCCTTCAGCAGCCAGCCGGGAAATCCGCCGAATTCCCATTCCGCGCACACATAGGGCCCGGGACGCACGATGACCCACAGGCCGGCCTTCTGCGCCTCCTTGATGAATTCCACAAAATCCAGATTGCCGGAAAAGTCCCATTTGCCGGGTTCCGGTTCATGCACGTTCCAGAACAGATAAGTGCAGACGGTATTCATGCCCATGGCCTTTATGCGCTGGAACCTGTCCTTCCAGTGCTGGCGCGGCACGCGAGGATAATGCATTTCCCCGGAAATGATTTTGACGGGCTTTCCGTCCATCAAAAAATTTTCCTGATTAGTAGAGAAGACATGCCTGGCTCCGTCATTGGATTCCGGCAAAGGCATGGGAGCAGCCGCACAAAGATGCCCTGCCAGAAGCAGAACGGAGAAAAAGGATAATTTCATGGTTATGGAATTAATAATTAATTACGGTAAATGAGAGGGAGATTATGATGAAAAACCACCTCCTTTCAATTTAAAAAGGAGACGGTGACCCGGTTTTATTACGGAGCGGCACCATCCTGTCTTTCAAGATATATTATTTGATTCTTTTCCTCAAACGGTACGCCCAGGCTCCGAGCCTCCAGCGTCTCCTTCTTCATTTCTTCATCCACCCAGTACAGGTGCGACTCCAGCGGATTGTAAATTCTGGGGGAACAGAACCGGGTGGGAGATTCCGGCCAGCGTATCCAGCGCCAGCAGGCGATATGCGTGTAGGGTTCCCTCCAGCCGGGAATCCAGACGCAAAGTTCATGAAGACGCTGCTGGGCACGGTGAAGGGCCAGCTTCAGAGAACCGATATCCGGTGCATTGCGTTCCGCATCCAGGGCGGCATCCAGTCCAGCGTCCGACACAGCCATAATATTATTCGTATTGCCTACGGGATTTCCGCGGGCATCATACGCCAGTTCGGAAGAGAATGTTTCATACAGCCGGGGGAACGGCGTCTGCAGCGGCCACGCCCACAGAGCCGCCTGATACCGTTTTTCAAAAACCTTACGGGAACAGACACTGTAGGTAAGGGAATCCAGACGCAGGTCCACACCGCACTTCAGGGCCTCCTGCCGGAGAACGGAACAGACGTTGGTCATCAGGGTGGATGAATCCGCAAACGTCAGTTCCACCACCAGCCGTTCTCCCCGTTCATTTTTCAGCACTCCGTCAGTCCCCATTTCCCGGTAGCCGGCGCGGGCAAAATATTCCATGGCTTTTTTCTTGCTGTATTCCGGAGCTTTCAGCGGAAGAGTCAGGTCTCCGTACCCCTCCATGTAGGAACCGAGCCTTCTCATATTCCCGCGGAACAGGGTTTCAATCACCAGGCCCATGTTCACGGAATGCGCCAGACCGCGGCGGATATCCGGATTTTTCAACAACTTGTCCGAGCAATTCAGATACAGTCCGTACGGGGGACAGGCGTAATTGGCTTCCAGGCTGTATTTATCTATATAGCCCCGGTGCACTTCCGGCAGCTCCAGCCCTGCTTCCCACACCTCTGGCTTGCGAACGTTCATGATGTCCAGTTCCCCGCGGCGGAACATTTCAACCGCCTTGTTTTCCATGTTCACAAACACATGTTCCACCTGGTCCGCATTGCAGGAATGGCGGTAATACTTCCTGTCCTTCGCCCACCAATTTTTCACGCGGGCCAGGGTAATGCTTTCTCCTATCCGGATTTTAGCGGGAACAACCATGTAGCCACCCGTATTTGGAGGGACTTTCCACTGGTAGCGTTCCAGAAACAGCGCGTTGAAATCATGGTAAAAACCGGGATGGGCCGGGTGAAAATCCGCACAGGCCATGTAAGGCAGCAGCGGCCCGCGGGACGGCAGCGTAAGGGCAATGACGGAATCCCCGTATACCGTAATCTGATCATACATGGAACGGAACAGGGTAGTCCAGAACGGATCCCGGGCAAAACCGGACGTACGGAGGCAAATGTTCAACAGAAAATCCTGCGCTTTCACGATGCGTCCGTCCGAATAGGCCGCTTCCGGATCCAGATGATAAAAAACGGTTTTTCCGTCTGCGGACAAAGCCCAGCGGTCCGCCAGGCCCGGAATGGGACGGAAGGTTTCCGGATGAAGCCCCACGAGGGGAAGCCACACGTTGTCAATGGCGGAGTAATTGAAAAAATTTTCACTTCCCGGCCCGAAAGCACGCAAAGTTCCGGGAAATGGAGTATTGATCCACAGCCGGACTTTTCCACCCTTGACGGCGCGCGGATCACCCACATCCGGCTCTTCCATTCCGGTTTGCCATTCCAATCCGTCCGGAACGTCTTCCAAAGGAAGAAGGCGGATATGGTCTTTCAATAACAGCCTTTTCCTGATGCGCTCCACGGAACGAGCCTGTTCCGCCAAACGCCGGCCGTCCCCTTCCCCGCGGGAAACGACCAGAAGTTTTTCCTTCCTCTCCCCTTCAGCCAATTCACGGCGCAGTTCCCGTTCCACGGCCCTGTTCCAGCGTTCCACAAAACCGTCAAATACGGCAGGCATCCCCCTGCCGTCCATCCGTCCGGAAAATTCATGCCACACATTCTTCTCACGCTGGGAAAAGTAAAAGACACCTCCCAGAAAGACGGAAAGGGCCAAGGCCCCCAGTATGGATATCCAGCGCAACACAACTCAGATGGCCGCCACATGTTAACCGATTCCGGAAACAACGGAAAACAGAAAACCCATCTTCCGCGCGGAACCGTTCACTTCGCCTGAAACAGTCCGCAAGGCGGAAGATGGGGGAGCAATCAACAATTAATATTGAAAGGAACTTAGAATTCGACCGTCACACCGCCGAAGATTCCGAATCCACGGGCTTCACGCGGACCGAAGTTATAATCATTCGTCATGATGAACTTCTGGTCAAACAGGTTTTCCAGACGCACATGGAGGGACACATTGTCCGTTGCCTGGTAACGGGCAAACAGGCGCGCCGTAAAGAAATTATCCAGACGGGCATAGTTGTAGTCCGTGCGTCCCATGGCGGCCGTTACGCCGAAGCCGACCGTCAGCTTTTCAACCGGGGAGGTATAAACCTCTGCGTTGACGGTGTGGCGGGCGGTATTGGCCATCTGAATGGTCTCGTATTTGCCGATGGAATCGCGCTTGGGCATCGTGAAGGTGTAATTGGCATAATAGCCGCTGTTCCACGCGTCCTTGAACTGACCCTTGAACGCCACTTCCACACCGTAGGAAGTGCAGTGGGAATAATTGGCGTAAGTGGTATAGGAGTTCGGCCAGGTGCCTACGCTCTTGGTGCCGATTTCATCGTTAATGCGGGTCCAGAAGCCCGTCACGGAAGCATAATGGCCGTCCGCCAGGCGCTGTTCCACACCCAGGTCGCCGCCCAGGGACTTGGACACATCCAGATCAGGGTTGCCTACATAACCGTAATTGGCCGCATACTGCTCAAACCAGGTGGGCGCGCGGAAACCGGACCCTACGGAACCGAAAATACGGGTGGGGGAATCCTTGCCCGTCACTTTCCAGGAATTGGAATAACGCCACGTAAAATGATTGTTCCAGACGGAATCATGTTCCAGGCGCAGGGCCACGCTGGCGTCAAAGCTGTCCGTGGGTGACCACATTTGCTCTGCAAAGAAGGCAAGCGTGCTCTGCCATTCATCCTTGGCAACGTAATTGTTTTCGCTCATGTAGTCGGAACGGTCCCAGGCCATGCCGGCGATGGTTTTCCATTCCTTGTTCCACGTCAGGGCATTGCGCCACTCCGCCTGGAAGCGGCGGTTGCGCATCACGTTGGGCTGGAAGTCAAATCCGGGAGTATGGCAGGAATAGTCCATGTTGTAATGCCCCACCATGAAGCTGGTGGACCACAGCTTGGAAATTTCCGCATCCACACGTCCTGTCACCAGGTTGCTGCGGTTCTTGTCTTCCGTATTGTACAGATGGGGATCCGGAACGGAAGGCCACTGGTTATAATCCACATACGGCGTGGGATATTCAAAGTAGGAATCCAGGCGGCGATAGGTAAAGCTCACCTTCACCTTGTCATTGATGTCATAGCCCAGGCGCACGGCTTCCTGCCACTGGCGGAAATCGTTCATGCCTGTCCTGTTGTCATAAATGGCCGGATAGATTGACGGATCGTTTTCCGTAGTTTCAAACCCAACGCCTACAAAATAGGAAAGCTTCTTGATCTTGCCGGAGGAAGTGACATAGCTGTTGAAAGAGCCGAAGGAACCGGCCTCCGCAAAAATCCTGGTTACGGGATCGCCTTCCCCCTCCGGAGTATCCATCGCGACAACGCCTCCAATGGCGCCGGAACCGAAAACGGCGCCCTGCGCTCCTTTCACCACTTCCACATTGCCCACCGTAAAGAGATTGGTGATGCCCAGCAGCTTGTTGCCGGACATGTTGGCATCACTGATGCGCATGCCGTCAACCATGGTCAGGGTGTAGGTATCCTTGTTCATCCCGCGGATGACGGTGTTGCTCACGGAACCGCGCTGCCAGGTGCCGCCTCCGTCCAGCGTGAAAACGCCGGGCGTCTGGGAAAGGGCTCCCGTCAGGGTTTCAATGCCCGCCTTCTGGAATTCTTCCGGATTGATGATGGAAACGGACACTCCAGACCGGTTGTACGGCACGCCCACAAAGTGGGACGCCATAGTCAGTTCCGGCATAACCTGCATGGTTTCCGTCCTGACGGAGGGCTTGGAGTCTTCCTTTTTAGCGGACTCGGCAAGAGAGGACTGGCCTGCGAATGCGGCAAGGCCAACAGCAATTGCGCCCATTTGAAGGGCTTTCTTCGTATAAAGCATGGTTGTAGTGCCTTACGTTCGGTAACTCGCCGAACAGTTGGACAACCTCACAGGCTGGTTTTCTGGCTTGCGAGGCAGGCTCGCTTACAGTGGCGGTACCGCTCCGGACTCACACCGGTATTCCCCATTTATTTCCTGCCCGGCTACGGGCGTCCCTGAGGTCTGTAACCCTTCCCATAAGGGTTCATGGGACGGATGAAATACCAAAGAGACCGGTATGACAAGACAAAAAAATTTTTCTTTGAACATCCAGATGAATTGCAGTCGTTTTCCCTTTTCAGCGTATTGCTCTCCATCCCTCTTTTCCTCACGGGGCTTTCCATTTTTGTCTTGTCACTCCCGGCGCATACAGGACATGATGCGCTCATGACGCTCCTTGTTCCCACGTTCCCGCAACAGGGAAGATTTCCCGTCTCCGGCGAAGCTTCCGGCTATGTGGAATTCCGAACTTGCAAGGCGCTTCCTTTCTTTCTCCGGCGCGGGCAGCCCTTCGGTACTCCGGTTCCAATTACTGTGGCATGAACGTTTTTTCACATGGAGGAGATTTAAAATCCCTGGCGGAGGAGGCCTGCCGCCCGGAACGGGATATTTTGGACTTCAGCGTCAACCTGAGGCCGGAAGGTATGCCGGAGTTCATCGCTTCGGCATTGTGGAAGGCCATGGAAAACGCAGTGCCCTACCCTTCTCCGGATGCGGCGGATCTGCGGGAACTGGCGGCGGTTCATTACGGGCTTCCTTCCGGCTGCTTCGTATTTGGAAACGGGGCCAATGAACTCATTCACGCTCTTCCGCGCGCATTAAACCTTAAACAGGCCGTCATTCCGGAACCCGCTTTTTCCGAATACAGGCTGGCCTGCCTGCGCCACGGCACGGATGTTCTTTCCATCCGGACGGAGGAACGGAATTCCTTCCTCCCGTCTCTTTGCCGTCTGGAGGAACAGGCCGCAGACGGAAGCGCTGTTTTTCTGGCAAATCCCAGCAATCCGTCCGGCGGCCTGCTGGACGCAGCGGCCCTGCACAGGGTTGTCCAGAGCCGCCCCGAAGTCCTCTGGATCATTGACGAATCTTTCATGGATTACGCACAAGGAGCGGAATCGCTGCTCCGTGAAGCGGCCCTCCTTCCCAACCTGGTGGTTCTGCGCTCCCTGACCAAATTTTACGGCATGGCCGGCGTCCGGTGCGGTTTTTCCATCTGTGCCGCTCCGCTCGCGGAGCGGCTGCGGCGATCCCTGCCCGCCTGGAACGTGAATGCCTTTGCGACGGCAGCGGTGAAGGCCGTGCTGGCACAACCCTCCTCCTGGGCAGACAGGGAACGCGCCCGGAACCGGGAACGCCGGGACGACCTGTTCCGCAGGCTCTCCTCCCTGCCGGGCGCCGCCATACTCCCGTCCGAGGCCAACTTCCTGCTCTTCCGCCTGGCGGGGGCGCCTCATGGCCTGGCAGCCCGGCTCCTGAAAAAATACGGCATCGCACTGCGCGACTGTTCCAATTATCCGGGTCTGGAAACGGGCTGCTGGTTGCGCTCCGGCGTCCGCACGCCGGAGGAACACGCCCTGCTGGCGGAAGCTCTGCGCGCCGAACTGGCGGGAAACGGCCCCTCCATTATCCGTAAGGCTCCCAAACCGGCCCTGATGATTCAGGGCACCTGCTCCGATGCAGGAAAAAGCGTTCTCACGGCAGCCCTGTGCCGCATTTTCCTTCAGGACGGCTATCACGTGGCACCGTTCAAGGCGCAGAACATGGCTCTCAACTCCGGCGTAACTGCGCTGGGAGAGGAAATGGGCCGCGCCCAGCTGGTGCAGGCCCAGGCCTGCCGCATTGATCCGGATGCCAGAATGAACCCCATTCTTCTCAAGCCCCATTCCAATACCGGCTCCCAGGTGATCGTGATGGGGCGCCCCGTAGGCCGCATGGACGCGCGGGAATACTTCACGGCTAAAAGGCGCTTCTGGCCGGACGTATGCAAAGCATACGATTCCCTGGCGGACGAATATGAACTCCTCTGCCTGGAAGGGGCCGGAAGCCCCGGAGAAATCAATCTGAAATCAGCAGACGTGGTCAACATGAACATGGCCCGCTACGCGCGTGCCAGAGTCCTGCTCGCCGGGGACATTGACCGTGGCGGAGTGTACGCCTCCTTTCTGGGAACGTGGATGACATTCGCCCCGTGGGAAAAAGAACTGCTGGCGGGGTTCGTGGTCAACAAATTTCGAGGAGATCCGGATCTGCTGGCCCCGGCGCACAGCTACATGCGGAATCGTACGGGCAAGCCTGTGCTGGGCGTCATCCCGATGATGCGGGACATCAACATTCCGGAAGAAGACCGCGCCACGCTGCCCCCTGGCCACGGGGAGCACGGGAAACATGCGGATTGCCTGGATGTGGCCGTAGTCATGCCCGCCCACGTCTCCAACTTCACGGACTTCGCCCCTCTGGCGGCGGAGCCGGACGTCCGGCTCCGCCAGGTGCGGACACGGGAGGAATGGGGAAATCCGGACCTGGTCATTCTGCCCGGCACTAAAAGCGTGGCTGCGGACCTGGCTTCTCTCCGTTCCGCCGGGCTGGAAGAACCCATCCGCCGTCATGCCGAAAAGGGAAAGTGGCTTCTGGGCGTCTGCGGAGGGCTGCAAATGCTGGGGACGGACATTCTGGACCCGCTGCACATGGAATCCCCGGAGGAGCGCACGCCAGGACTGGGGCTGCTGGAACTTTCCACCACCTTCTCTTCAGCCAAAACCCTGATCAACGTGCGCCGGGCAAGCACGCCGCTGCCTGTTCCCGCCGCAGGTTATGAAATCCACCATGGCGTCACCAGCCATCAAGAATCCAGCCCCCCCGTCATGTTCCGGGAAGACGGCTCCCCCTGCGGCTACGGCAAAGGCCGTATCTGGGCCACGTATCTGCACGGCATGCTGGACGGAGACCAATTCCGCCGCGCATTCATCAACATGGTCAGGAAAGATTCAGGGCTGAAAGCCAACCCAGCCCTGCACACCGCCTATGACCTGGACGGAGCGCTGGACCGTCTGGCGGACGTGGTCCGGAAACATCTGGACCTGAAAACCATTTACCGAGCTCTCCAACTGAAACGCTGACCCATGTTCCCGTGCCCGTTCATCCTGCCTGCGGCCTTCCTGCTGGATATTCTGGCGGGAGAACCGCCCAACAGGTTCCATCCCGTCTGTCTGATCGGCCGGTGCGCGCTCCGCATGGAAACACTGGCGAGGCAAAGGTGGGGAGGAACTTTTCATGCGGGAATGGCGGCCGCGCTGGCAACCTGCATTGCCGCATGGTTCGGCTGCGCGGCGCTCTTCCTTCCCTTTTCCCTGTTACCCTCCCCCTGGGCACCCTGGATTCCGTCCGTTCTGGTCATTTACATCTGCATGGCCCCGCGCAGCCTGGCCGAGCATGCCCGGAAGGTGGAAAACGCCCTGCGCAGCGGGAACGCCGGAGAGGCCCGGCACTCCGTCTCCATGATCGTGGGACGGGATACGGAACGGATGGACGTCTACGGCATCGCCAGAGCGGCCATTGAAAGCGTGGCGGAGAACTTGACGGATGGCGTTTTTTCCACCCTGTTCTGGGCCTCAGCAGGCTGCCTGGCAGGAGGCGCCTCCGGGGCGGCTTCCGCCGCGCTGGCGCATCGTGTTTTCAACATCCTGGATGCCATGTGGGGGGAAAAAAATGACCGGTACAGACACTTCGGCACCTTTGCCGCACGCACGGATGACGCGCTCAACTTCATACCCGCACGCCTTATTTTACCGTGTATTTCCTTTTCCGCCCTGATGGTGAAAGGAACCTCCGCCCGGAGGGCGCTCACCATGGGGTGGGCCTTCCGGAACGCCCACGCCAGCCCCAATTCCGCATGGAGCGAAGCGGCCTTCGCTGGAGCGCTGGGCCTCCGTCTCGGGGGCCCGGTCTCTTACAAGGGAATTCCTGCAAACTACCCCTGGATAGGAACAGGGCGAACCAAAGCCTCCGCCAGCGACCTGGCCCTGGCCATTCGGCTCATGTGGACGACTGCCGCCACGGGTACGCTGGCGTTCACTCTCCTTCTTCTCTTCACCCCCCACTTCTGGACATCATGAACAAACTGCATATCCCCCCGTTGGACGAACAGGCCGCAAAAGCGGCCCTGGAACATCAGAAAATTCTGGCCAAACCTCCCCTTGCCCTGGGAAAACTGGAACCCGTAGCCATCCGTATTGCCGCCATGACCGGCAATCCCGCGCCGCGCCTGAAGGACAAAGCCATAGTCCTGTTCGCCGCGGACCACCACATCGCCGACCACGGCCTCAGCCTGACATCCACGGACGTCACCTACATCCAGACCCGCAACTTCCTTCAGGGCGGAGGCACGATCAACGCCTTTACACGCAACGCAGGAGCACGCCTTTCCGTAGTGGACGTAGGCGTCAATTACGACTTCGGCGACCAGCCGGGGCTGGTCAAAAGAAAAGTCATGCACGGCGCCAACGACTTCAGCAGGGGGCCGGCCATGACGCGGGAACAGGCGCTGGAATGCCTGCAAGTGGGCATTGACATGGCCCGTGAAGAAAAAAACAAAGGGCTGGACATTGTGGCCGCCGGAGAAATGGGCATTGGCAACACCACCCCCTCTTCCGCCATCGTGGCCGTGCTCACAGGCACCCCTGTGGAAACCGTGACGGGACGCGGTTCCGGCGTCAGAGGAGAAGTCATCCGCAAAAAAATAAAACTCATCGAACAGGGAATCGCCCTGAACAAGCCAGACCCTTCCGATGCCATTGACGTGCTGGCGAAGGTGGGAGGACCGGAAATAGGAGCCATGGCCGGACTGATGCTGGGGGCGGCCTCCCTGCGCGTTCCCATCGTCATTGACGGCTTCATTGCCGGGGCGGCCGCGGCCATCGCCCAGGGCATTCGCCCGGAAGCGGCGCAATACTTCATCGGCTCCCACAACTCCGCGGAACCGGGGCATAAGCTCATTATGGACCACATCGGCGTCACCATGTACATGGACCTGGGCCTCTGCCTGGGGGAAGGCACGGGGGCGGCCCTGTTCTTTCCCCTGCTGGACGCCGCCACGCGCGTACTTTCTGAAATGAAAACCCTGCCGGAACTGGACATCACCGTTCCGCGCTGACCCTTTCTTCCCTGTATCCATGGCTGTCATCACCACCATCCGCTCCGCCTTCGGCTTCCTGACCCGCCTGCCCGTAGGGCCGTGGCCGCTGCAAAATGACCTGAACGGAATTTCCGCCTGGCTACCGCTGGTTGGCCTGGTAGTGGGGGGGCTTGCGGGTGGCCTGACCTGGACGGCAACCCTGCTCTTCCCCCCCCTGGTCTGCGGCGTTATCGGCTGTGCCTGCTGGGTAGCCGTCACAGGCGGCCTGCACCTGGACGGAGTAGCGGACTGCGGAGACGGGCTTCCCATTGAAGTATCCCGGGAACGCAGGCTGGAAATCATGAAAGACTCCCGCCTGGGGACCTTCGGCGGCACGGCCCTGTTTTTCAACCTGGCGTTCAAGGGAGCCGCCCTGGCGACTCTGGCGGCCCACGGCTCCTGGGAACTTCTGCTCACGGCGTGCGCTCTGGCAGGATTGCTTGCCCGCAGCCAGATATTCATCGCCATGCGCTTTCCGGGCGCACGGCCTGGAGGCATGGGGGAAGCGTTCAAGCAGGGAACGCGCCCCGGGCACGCCTTGGCTGCCGCAGCCGTCACCCTGGCTGCCTGCGCTCTGGCAGGATGGAACGGGCTGTACGCCCTGCTCTCCGCCCTGGCCGGCTCCATGGGCCTGCTTCTATACGCGCGCCGCCGCCTGGGCGGCGTTACCGGGGATGTATTCGGCTGTACCGTGGAATGTACGGAATGGCTTGTCCTGCTCACCTTCTGCACTTTATGAAAACTCCACACAAATGCCGTGTTCCAGGCCTCAACATCGGATGCACCTCCTTCATCATCCCGGACTACTACGTGCCCGCCATCAGGGAATGCGTCCATTACGCGGATGATGTCGCTCTGCTCCTGCTGGAAGCCGGAGAATGCGGAAAGGAACTCATTACCCCTGCGGAAATACGGGAACTGGCCGGAATCGCTGCAGATGCCGGGGTTACCTGGAACGTCCACCTGCCTACGGACGGCGGCTTCGCCACGGAAGAATCAAGCCGCCGTTATACGGAAAACATCATTCGCGCCATTGACCTGACACGGGAACTGGAGCCCCACACCTGGGTCATGCATGTGGTCACGGACCATATCCCCGGTCCTGATATGCGCCCCCATCTTACGGAACGCGAAACGGAACGAATCCTCCGGAGTCTGGAACAAATCACGCCCCACCTCCCCGCACCGGAATGCCTGGCCCTGGAAAATTTGGAACGCCATCCGACCGACTATCTGGACAAACTGGTAGCCGCTACACCCCATTCACGTTGCTTTGACATAGGCCATGTCTGGAAAGAAGGCCTGCGGCCGGAAAAACTTCTGCCGCTCTGGCTGCCGGACATACGCATGTGCCACCTGCACGGGCTGGAAAAACGGGACCACAAATCCCTGCACCACATGCCTGCCGCTACGCTGGACGCCATTCTGCACCCCATGTGGGACCTTCATTTCTCCCCCCTTATTACGCTGGAAGTCTTCAGCCTGGATGACTTCCTGAACTCCCACCAGGCCATGCTGGAATCCCATGAACGCTACATCACCAAACACTGACGCCAATACCGCACGCATGACGCTCGTCCTGGGCGGCATCAGAAGCGGCAAAAGCCAATACGCTGAACAAATAGCCGCCGGATTCGGAAAAAAAATCCTGTACGTCGCCACGGCGGAAGTCTGGCCCGGAGCCGGCTCCATGGAATACCGCGTGCGCAAGCACCAGGAACGCCGTCCTAAAAGCTGGCTCACGCTGGAATGTCCCCGTCATGTAGCTTCTGCCGTCGGGGAATCCGGCTTGCTGGACCAGGTGGACGGCGTCATTCTGGAA
>ENA-OYCW01000090-OYCW01000090.1-human-gut-metagenome-genome-assembly--contig:-NODE-90-length-14530-cov-10.139689_pt1 | contig 14530 bp, 9 predicted proteins | sample MGYA00243460_ERZ652887 | MGnify/ENA primary metagenome ERZ652887 (study PRJEB26926, sample SAMN06164626) | human gut metagenome | biome: ENVO:00009003; feature: ENVO:2100002; material: ENVO:00002003...
AATTGCGGAGAGCCAGGGTGGCCTTGTTTTTATTCCATGCGGCCCACCCGTACACGGCCCCTTCGTTAGTTTCCTTGTTCCACGGATTGCCGCCCACCCAGTGCACGTCGTCCAAAACGTCCGCATTGCGGCGTATCCACTTGATCCCCTTGGCCAGTTCGTCCCACAGAACTCCGCCGTTGGCGCTCATCAAGTCCCGATCCACGTAGAGCTCCTGGAGGGAAGTGCCGCAAGCCGTGGCGCAGCGGAGTTCTTTCTTGACGTTTTCCGGATCGCGGGGCATGCAGGCCGGAGGACCGAATTTAGTAACCATCAGGCCGTGAGTCATCATGGAATTGATGGGCATCAGCGGGGAACCCTGCACAAAAACTTCATGCACCAGGCGGTCGCGGTAGGTGATCCATTTGTCGCGGTTGTCGCCCGCTCCGATGGTGCCGAAGTCATTCTCCTGCCTCCATACGGAATCCGCATAACGGAACCAGAAGGGGGATGCCCAGGTTCCTACAGTGCAGTTGATGTAAAGATCCCCCTTTTTCTTGCGCAGGGCGTTCAGCACGCGGATGATGCCTTCCGCATCCTCCTCGTTGCCGGGCCCCTTGGCATGGAAGTGGGTACTGATGCCGTCGAATTTGAAGTACTTCATATTGTAGTCCTTCACCATCTGGGAACAGCGGCCCACAAAGGCGTCAAAATATTCCTTGTTGGAGAGCTGGAAATTGCCGATCTTGTTGTCCGGATGCTTCACGTTCCAGTAAGCGAGACGCTTGCCCTTGGAGGCTCCGTAGCCCCCCACCGGACCCAGCCACGTGCCGATGCCGGCCTTTTGCCTGCCGGCGGCGGCGTCAATGCGCTTGAAGCCCTGCGGGAACATTTTGTGGAAATCCCACAGGCTGTTGAATTCATCCCAGCCGTCGTCCCAGACGAAGGCGTCAATGGACATGCCGCGCTTCTGGAAAAACTGTTCCTGCCAGTCTTTCAGGACGGCCAGGCATTGTTCTTCCGTCATGCGCTTGGCGGGGTCCGAATCATTGTTGCGGTTGATGTTCAGTTCATACCAGGAATTATAATGGATGAAGGGGCGGTAGGGCATCACGCGTTCCCGTTCTATATAGGCCAGGAAGGAGCGACGTTTCTGGCCGGGGGCAAAAATTCCGAGAACGGAGGATACGTCCCATATTTCCCCGGGCTGCAAGGTGGTTTTACGGCTCCAGAGTCCCTGGGCCAGCCGGGATTCGTCCGCCTGGGGTTCCTGCTTTTCCTCCAGCGTGCGCACGGGCAGGGAAAAGGTGATTTCCCCCTTGCTGGCAATCGGTTCGCTCTTGGTCTGGGCCCAGTAGCGCAGAATGTAATTTCCCCTGGAGGGAACCTGTACCGTGTAAGTGTTGCCGGCATTGGAATCTCCGGTGCTGCCGTTGTGGAAATCAGAGTCAAGAACGGCCCCCTTGGAAGAGAGGAGCTGCACGCCGGCAAGGTTCAGCTTATTGTTGCCCTTGTCCCCTCCCTTATACTGGAAAGTGACGGTGCATGCTCCTTTGCCGTCAATGGAAACCGGGCCTTCCGCACTGGAAACCTGTTCTCCGTACTGCTTTTTCAGTTCTTGGGGAACATTGAAATTTCCGGTCCATGAAGCTGTGGACCACTTGTCCGCACTCCAGATGGCGGTTTCTCCCCCTGCCATATTTCCGGCGCCACCCACGGTATTGATGCCCATGGGAGTTTCCAGGGCGGTGAACGCCAGGTCATTGACGATGAGTGCTCCTCTGGCGTTTCCGGAAACGGAGGGTGCCCCGGCTTTCCCTTCTGCCAGGTCATATTGCATCGCTACGATGTTTTTCATCTGGACGGGCTTCGTACTTGCCAGGCGGAGTTCCTGCCTCAGGTAATGGGAATGGTCCCTGAGCACGGCGCGCCAGGAAATGCGAAGGGTTCCGTTCAGAGCCTGGAATGTTGCGCTGACGGCTTTTCCCGGGAAGCGGTCAGCCAGCCTGAAGGCCTTGGGGTTGGGCTGAAGGGAGACGAATTTGACGTTTCCCGCTTTCAGCTCGGAGGATTTAAGGCTCCGTCCGTCCTGAAGATTGATGATGAATAATTCATCCCCTGCCTTGGCGACGGGGCCCAGTTTGGAAGTCATTCCTCCGAAGGAAAGACTTCCGTTCCGAAGGATAAATTTGGCCGTCAGGATGTTATTGGAAAGAGTATAGCCGGAAGCGGATTGTTCCGCGCTGGCTGTTCCGGGTGCAGGCCCCGGAAAGGCGACTTCTGCGGGGGATGTGGGCAGGCAGCCCAGCAGGGTTGCCATGGCAATGGTTGTCTTGAAAAATTTCATGGTGAAATGATATTACAGCTAGCGGGAGGATAATTTGGGGAAGGCTCGTTTTCAAGAAGAAGGTTCTGGAAATGGAAGGAAAGAAAATTAATTTTTATTGAATATGAAAACCTTATGTTGATTTTTTTGATGGCTGAGGGAAAACAACCGGATTCCCAATCCGAGGTCAATCTAACATTTCAATTATGAAACTATTATTACAATTTTCTCTATTTTGAGAAAAGGGATTGCTGTTACCAAATGGCAACTTCAGAACCTCCACAAAAAATCTATTCTGCGTTTTATTTTTTATATTCATAAGTGATAGAAGGTAATTATATTACATTTTTTAGCGGATTGAAAAAGCTTGTTCTCATCTTTCCTGTGGGGGAGAAAAAGAGCGGATTGGGAATCCGATACACAGAGGGCGGGGAATATCTCTCTGATTGCTACTCAGTCCATCATTCACAGAAAATGAAAAAAACATTAGCATTAATGGCCATTGCGGCGTGTTGTTCCGTTCCGGCGTTGGCGTCTCCCGGCTCTTTAGAACCATCGGCCGGAACGTCTTACGTTGCCGGTACTGCGACGACAACTGAAGGTATTGCATTGGGAAAAGACATGACGTTTGGGAGTCTCTCACAGAGTGCCCTTCCTGGCGGTTTCATTCCTTACGGCGGTAATTTTTATGCTTCCAATTACACGATCTCCCTCTGGCTGGATACTTCTTCCTTAACGGAAGGAACCCAGACCACGCTGTTTGGGTATTATGGCACCAATGCGGGCCAAAGTTACGGGACAAATGCCTTGTATCTGACGACAGATGCCAAGCTTGGCATGGGAGATGGAAATTTGAATACTTCTACCGGCTCTTTTTCCCAAAACCGTGGAGACGTTTCTGAAACTCCCGTTGTTTTGGAGGGAGGCCTTCTTAACGTGACTCTGGCCGTTACCGGCGCAAACCAAAGCCAGTCTGTGGAGGTCTATGTGAATGGTTCCTTGCTTGACACGTTGTCCTACAACGGCAACATGAACGGAAATCGCACTGATATCCAAGGATGGATTAATCCCAATCTTACATGGGGTGAAATTCAGTGGACGGATACAAAACTTTCCGCGGAACAGATTGCCGGTTTTGCCGGCCTTCAGGTTCCGGAACCGGCCTCGGCTTCTCTGGGAATCCTGGGCCTGGCCGTTCTGATGATGCGCCGCCGCCGTTCCTGACGGTTTTCCACCAGAGAACTGGTAATTCATAGGCCGCTGCCTGAAAAGGCGGCGGCCTTATGATATCAGGGGAAATCCTCAGGCATTTTTCCGGTGCGGAAAAGATGGAGGGGATGACACATAAGAATGAATCCGTTGGAGATTGGCTGGTGTCTAATCTGCATGTACAGGGTAGCCGATCAGATTGTTGAAATTTTGGAGAAGGCGGGAGTTAAGCGGATTTACGGCATTGTGGGGGATAGCCTGAACCCCGTTACGGACGCTTTGAGGAGGAGGAAGACCATTGAATGGATTCATGTGCGGCATGAGGAAGTGGCGGCTTTTGCCGCGAGCGCGGAAGCCCAGCTGAGCGGGAATCTGGCTGTATGCTGCGGCAGCAGCGGCCCCGGGAACCTCCATTTGATCAACGGCCTGTTTGACGCCCACCGGAACCATGCCCCGGTGCTGGCCATTGCCTCCCACATCCCGCAGAGCCAGGTAGGCATGGAATATTTCCAGGCTACGCATCCGGAACAGCTTTTCAAGGAATGCAGTGCATATGCGGAACTGGTTTCGGAAGCTTCCCAGGCCCCGTGCATTTTGATGTCCGCCATTCAGCACGCGTGGGCCAGGCGCGACGTAGGCGTCGTCGTCTTGCCCGGAGACATTGCGGACGCCCCTGCGGAGATGAAGAATCTGGTGCATCCTCCTTCCTACACGCGGGAGAATGTTGTTCCTGAGCATGAATCCGTATCCCTTCTGGCACGGATGCTTGACGACCACCGCCGCATTACTTTCTTCTGCGGCGCCGGCTGCGCGGGAGCGGAAGACAGGGTCGTCCGGCTCGCGCACCGCCTGAAAGCTCCGATTGCCTACACATGGAGGGGAAAGGATTATTTTGAACATGACAATCCCCTGGGCATCGGCATGACGGGGCTGCTGGGATGGGGAGATGCCTACAAGGCCATGCATGAAAGCGACATGCTCGTGTTGTGGGGGACGGATTTCCCCTATTTCAATTTCATTCCCACCAAACCTGAAATCGTGCAGATTGACAGGCGCGGTGAAGTGCTGGGCCGCCGCTGCCGCCTGGACCTGGGTATTTGCGGGGATGTTTCCGTCACGGCGGAGGCTCTGCTGAACATGGTGCAGGAAAAGACGGATTCCGGGCATTTGGACGCCGCCCTGAAACGCCACGCCAGGGACGTGAAGGAGATGAACGCCTATATGGAAGGAAATGACAAGGAGTCTCCCATCCGGCCGGAACAGCTCACGACCGCCCTGAACAGGCATGCGGCATCCGACGCCGTATTTACGGTAGATACCGGCACCCCCTGTATCTGGAGCGCCAGGTTCCTGTGCGCTACGCCGGGCAGGAGGACGCTGGCTTCCTTCAATCATGGCTCCATGGCCAATGCCATGCCGATGGCCATTGGGGCGCAGATGGAATACCCCGAACGGCAGGTAATTGCCCTGTGCGGAGATGGCGGCCTGTCCATGCTGCTGGGGGATCTCATCACGATTGTCCAGTACAGGCTGCCGGTGAAAATCGTGGTGTATAACAATGACTGTCTGGATTTCATCCAATTGGAAATGCAGGCGGCCGGGCTGATTCCGTGGCAGATCAACCTGAACAACCCCTCTTTTGCCGCCGTGGCGGATGCCGTAGGCATCAAGGGGTTTTTATTGGACAAATCCAGCCAGGTGGACCAGATGGTGGACATGTTCCTGAATTATCCGGGCGCCGCTCTGCTGGACGCGCATGTGGACAGGGACGCCCTTGCCCTGCCTCCCTACATCAGTATGGGCCAGGCGGCGGACTTTTCCCTTGCCATGATGAAGCAGACGCTGGCCGGGGAAGTGAAGCAGGTATGGAACACCCTGGCCGGAAACAGGAAGCTGTTCAAACCGTGATGCCCTGCGGGCAAGGAGCGGACACCGGCAAGGGAAGCGGCTCTTTGTTTATGGTTACTCCATGGAAAGGGCTTTTTTCAGCGCTTCCGTCACGATTTTCGGGTTGGCTTTGCCTTTGGCGGCCTTCATGACCTGGCCGGTAAGCCAGTTCAGGAGCTTTTCATTGCCCCCCTGTATTTCCGCCACCTTATCCGGATTGGCGGAAATGACTTCCCGCACAATGCCGTCCAGAAAAGAGGAATCCGCCTTTTCAAAGCCCAGCAGCTTGGCGGCCTGCGCTGCGGCGAGGGCCGGCTCATCCCACATTTTGGCGAATACGTCCTTGGCCTGGTTGTTGGAAACGGTGCCGTCGTCAATAATGGCGATCAGCTCCCGGATGGCGCCGGGTTTCACCGGGCATTCAGACGGGCGCATGCCTTTTTCATTCAGCACGGCGGAAATGTTGTTAATCACCCAGTTGGCGATTTTTTTGCCGCTGGCGGTTCCCCGCGCCGCCTCTTCAAAAAAGCGTGCCAGTTCCAGGTCTCCCACCAGCACGTTGGCGTCGTACTCGCTCAGGCCGTATTCTTCCATGAAGCGTTTCTGCCGTTCCTGAGGCAGTTCGGGAATCTGCCCGCGCACTTTCTCCACCAGCGGGGCCGTGCGTACGGGAACCAGATCCGGACAGGGGAAATAACGGTAATCGTGCGCGTCTTCCTTGGTTCGCATGACGACGCTTTCTCCGCGTTCGTCGTCCCAGCGGCGGGTGGACTGGATTTGAGGAATGCCCATGTCCAGTTCTTCCGCCTGGCGCTGGATTTCATAATGAAGGGCTCTGCGGACGGCGGACATGGAGTTGATGTTCTTCATTTCCACCTTGGCGCCCAATTCCTTCTGCCCGTGGGGACGCAGGGAAATATTCACATCGCACCGCATCTGGCCCTTTTCCATGTCCGCGTCGGAGATATCCCCGTAATTCAGAATCTGCTGGAGAGACTTGAGGTAGGCGTAGGCTTCTTCCGGGGTGTCGATGTCCGGCTCGGAAACGATTTCCATCAGGGCGGACCCCGCGCGGTTGTAATCGATCAGAGAATAATTGGCATGATGGGTAATCTTCGCCGCGTCTTCTTCCAGATGGATGCGGGTCAGCTTCACGGTGCGGAAAGGGGGGACGCCGGCTTTGATCACGTCATTCGGATAGGACCAGGGGTACAGGGGCACTTCCCCTCCCAGGCACAGCGGAAGATCCAGCTGGGAGGTCTGGTAATTTTTAGCCATGTCCGGATAGAAATAATTCTTGCGGTCCCATTGGGAAATCTCCGGGCTGGAACATCCCAGCATCAGGCCGGTCAGCAGCGTGCGTTCAATGGCGAATTCATTCAGGACGGGCAGGGCGCCCGGCAGCCCCAGGCAGGTGGGGCACACGCGCGTATTGGGTTCAAAGCCAAAGCCGGTCTCGCAGGAGCAGAACATTTTGCTCTTTGTCTTGATCTGGCAGTGGACTTCCAGGCCAATGGTCACGATGTAATCTGAAATTGCCATAAATTCGGAACGCTTGAAGATCGCGGAAACTGTACGGAACCCTTTTCTCCCTGTCCAGTAAAAAGGCCTGCGGGGGAGAGCGGAGGGTTTTCAGTCTAAGAATGATGATTGATTTGGAGGGAGGCTGATTTTTGTGGTGGAAGTGGGGAGGCGTTTAAGTTCTTCTCCGTCCCGGTAGATGCCGGCGTGCTTTTCTTCCGTCAGGAAGGCCGTGTCCCTGGGCAAATCAAGCCAGTAAAGGGGGCCGGATATTCCTTCAAAACGATGTAGATTTGGAGGGGAACAAGATGAACTGCCGATTTCCGGCCTGTCGCTCTGGTGATTCCTTCCATGTCACGGAACTCTCCGCTCTACCTCCTCCGCTCTTTTTATAAAATGCCCAGTTCCTTAAGCTGCTGGATGGGGCGTTCCGGCCAGAGCTTGTTGGCGATGGGGCTGGCGGGGCTTGGGTGGAGCAACGTGCCGATGGTGAAGCTTTTGCCGGGGAGCCGGGAGGCGGCGTCCCGCAGCTTCTGCGTGGCGTAGGCTCCCACCCCCACCAGCGTGTGGGGATTCAGGATGGTGATGAGGGAAAGCAGGTGTTCCATGCATACTGCGTCCACGGCGGCGCGCTGTTCCGCCGGCAGTTTGTCCGGCGTAATGTTGGCTCCGGTGGCTCCCATCCAGATCAGCGGACAGTAATTGGCCACGTAATTGTGACGGAAGAAGTTTGCCGCAGTGCCGAAAGCTTCCGCGAAAAGTCCCCAGAGGCGGCGGCCGCTGACTTCCGACCTGGGGCAGCCGAAGCCCTCCACGGGACGTTTGGGGTGGGTATGTTCCGGCCGCCCGACTTCTCCGCGGATGTGCAGCCAGTTGACGACGGCGTCCACTTCCCCGAAGGGGACGCCTGTCTGGGCCATGCCGAAGGGGCCGGGATTCATGCCCAGGAACAGATGGCCCTTTTCCCCGTTTCCGTAGGTGCGCACATACTGTTCATGCGGCCCCCATGCATAGGTGAGAGGGTTGTAGGTAACATGGACCGGGGCTTCGAACCGGAGCTTCTCCGTGCCGTCCCGGAGGGCGGCCGTGGCTTTCAGAATGGCTGCTGCAGTGTCGTTCATGCCTCCGCATCATGAAGTGTTGCCGTTTATTGCGCCAGTAAAAACTCCGCGCTTGCATTATTTGTTCCGCCCGGTAACATTTCCCCCCGGACAAGTTAACCTTATTACTTATGAGTGGAATAGCCATTATGACATCTGGCGGTGATGCCGCCGGAATGAACCCGGCGATCAAGGCGGCAGTGGATCATGCCCGCCAGCTTGGGATGAACCCGTACGTTGTTTATGACGGCTTGGAAGGGCTGATCGATGGAAAAATCAAGGAAGCCACCCGGGAACTGACCAACGATATGATCTACAGGGGCGGAACTCTCCTCCGTTCCTCACGATCCAAGCGCTTTTTCGACTACGAATTCCGCAAGCAGGCCTACGAACATCTGAAGGAACGCAACATCGACAAGCTCATCATCATGGGCGGGGACGGTTCCTTCCGCGCCCTGAACGACTTTTTCAATGATTTTGAAGTGCCTTTTGCCGGTATTCCGGCTACGATTGACAACGACATTGCCGGAACGGACTACTGCCTGGGCGTGGATACGGCCCAGAACGTGATTCTGGATTGCATTGATTCCGTTCGTGATACGGCCCGTTCCCATCACCGCGCTTTCGTGATTGAAACGATGGGCCGGGACTGCGGCTATCTGGCGATGACCACCGCTCTTTGCAGCGCGGCGGATATCTGCATTGTCCCTGAAATTCCGTATGATCTGGAATCCATTTACAAGCGCCTCCAGCCTGTCATCAATGAGGAAGGAAGCTGCATCATTGCCGTGGTGGCGGAAGGCACCCGCGTGGCGCAGTACCTGACCCGCTGGCTGACGGAACGCGCCGGCATGGATACCCGCCTGACCGTGCTGGGCCATGTGCAGCGCGGCGGTTCCCCCACCGCCCGTGACCGTCTGATGGGCACCCGTTTTGCCACCCGCGCCGTGGAAGCTCTGAACAACGGGGACATCAACCAGATCATGGTGTATCATGACGGCCAGTACGGCTATGCCTCCCTGGATTCCGTAGCCGGGCAGCAGTACTCCGTGAACCAGGATATCATCAACCTTTGCCGGGAGCTGAGCTGCTAGCCGTCTCAGCGGTTACGGAACCCGCTTTTTCCCGCCCATGCCGCCACGTTCCCGCGGCATGGGCGGATTTGTTTTGAAAAAAAACGCCGCTGCTGTATGATGGCGCCGCATCTTTCCCTGAAAACAGTGCTATGAAAGTTATCGTTACGGGCGGCGCCGGATTCATCGGCTCCAATCTGGTCAGGCTGCTGCTGGAGCGCGGCCATGAAGTCCTGAATATTGACGCCCTGACCTATGCCGGCAACATCCATTCACTGGATGGCTCGGCGGATTCTCCGGCATACCGCTTTCTGCACGCCGACGTCCGGGACGCTTCCCTGATGCGGCGCACTTTGCGGGAGTACGCTCCGGACTGGGTGATGCACCTGGCGGCGGAATCCCATGTGGACCGTTCCATTGACGATCCGGGAAATTTTATGACCACCAACGTCATGGGCACTTTTTCCATGCTTCAGGCCGCCCTGGAATATTACCGTTCCCTGGAGGGAGAGAAAAAGGAGCGTTTCCGCTTCCACCACATTTCCACGGATGAAGTGTACGGCTCCCTGGGAAAGGAAGGCCTGTTCACGGAGTCCACGCCGTATCGCCCCCATTCCCCGTATTCCGCCAGCAAGGCCTCCAGCGACCACCTGGTGCGCGCCTGGCACGATACGTACGGGCTGCCCGTGCTGATCACCAACTGTTCCAACAATTACGGCCCTTACCAGTTCCCGGAAAAGCTGATACCCGTCGTTATCCTGAAAGCGCTGGGCGGGGAACCCATTCCTGTATATGGCAAGGGGGAAAACGTGCGGGACTGGCTGTATGTGGGGGATCACTGCGAGGCGCTGTTGACGGTCGTTTCCTGCGGAAAACCGGGGGAAACGTACAACATCGGCGGCAATAACGAGAAAACCAATCTGGAGCTGGTGGAACTGCTGTGTTCCCATCTGGATGAACTGCGGCCCCGTCCGGACGGCCGGAGCTACCGGGAGCAAATCTCCTTTGTGCAGGACAGGCCGGGCCATGACCTGCGCTATGCGATTGACGCTTCCAAAATACGGAGGGAATTGGGGTGGACTCCGCGCCAGGACCATTCTTCCGGATTCAGAAAGACCATTCAGTGGTATCTGGACCATGAGGAATGGTGGCGGGGCATCCTGTCCGGGGAATACCGCCTGGAACGTCTTGGAACCAATGGCTAGGAATTTGATATGAAGGGTATTGTTCTGGCCGGGGGAAGCGGCACGCGTCTGCATCCCGTTACGCTTTCCGTCAGCAAGCAATTGCTGCCCGTTTATGATAAGCCGATGGTTTATTATCCCATCTCTGTGCTGATGCTGGCCGGAATACGGGAAATCCTTGTTATTTCCACGCCCCGGGATCTGCCCCTGTACCGGGATTTGCTGGGGGACGGCAGCAGGTTCGGCGTTTCCTTTGAATACAGGGAACAACCCAGGCCGGAGGGGCTGGCTCAGGCCTTTATTATTGGAGAGGAGTTCATAGGAAAGGATTCCGTTGCCCTGGTGCTGGGGGACAATATTTTTTACGGGCGCGGCCTGACGGAGAAGCTGAGGAGGGCCGCCGAACTGACGAGCGGAGCGACCATTTTTGGTTACCAGGTGCATGACCCGCAGCGTTTCGGGGTAGTGGAATTCAATGAGGAGGGGAAGGCGGTTTCCATTGAGGAAAAACCGCTCAGGCCCAAATCGGATATTGCGGTGACGGGCCTCTATTTTTACGACAACCGGGTGGTGGAGATAGCCAAACGGATTCCCAAGTCTTCCCGCGGCGAGTTGGAAATCACCTCTGTGAATCAGGAATACCTGAGGCAGGGCTTGTTGCGCGTGGAAAAACTGGCGCGCGGTTATACGTGGCTGGATACGGGCACGCACGATACCCTTCTGGAGGCTTCCATGTTCGTTCGTACTCTGGAGCACCACCAGGGGTTCAAGGTAGCCTGCCTGGAGGAGATAGCCTTTAATAACGGCTGGATTTCCCAGGAAACGCTGCGCTCCCAGGCCGGAGCCATGAATAATAACGGTTATGGCCGTTATCTGGATGAATTGGTGAAATAGGGCTGTCTGCCGCCGGCAGGGAAACGGGAGGGGTGTTCCTGCGAACCCGCGGCTTTCCGGGGTGGGGCGGTTTGCTTTCCGGCAATGCTTTCCATACGGATTCCGTACCATCGGTGGAAATTTCCGGACGGATTTTTGCGCAAAGCCGTAAAAGCCTTTCATGCCGGGGAATGAGGGTGCTCTTCCGGCAGGCCGGTAAAAACGGAGGGGAGGAAAGTCAGGGACGGTTGCCCGGCATGGAGGGATCAATCGGTTCCGGCATGGATGCTATGGACATGACCTCTTTAAACAGGCGCTGCGCCAGAAGGACGGAAAGGGCCGCCAGCATGATTTCCAGGCCGCAGGACAGAAGAACGGCCAGCCATGCAACTAGCGCTGCCAGGGAGGGAACTGCGGTGGACAGGAACTGACGCAACAGGATGGCAAGAAAAAACAGGGCGCTCTGCAAACCGCAGCCTGCCGTTGCGATGCCCCAGGCCAGGAATAATCTCCTGCCTGCGGCTCCGTATCCCGCCGTATAAGGGAAGGAAAAGAAAGAAATGACGGCCGCCAGAAGGAGGAAGGCCTCCCAAACCCTGTCCATTTCCGTATATTGCGATGGGACGGGCATGCCCGCAAACGGAATGAGGAGGGCGTACAGGGCGGGCAGGAAGGCCAGCATGCTCAGATTTCTTGTTATTCTGCTTCCGCGGGAGGCCAGCAGAACTCTGGCGCCCCAGAACATGAGGAAGGACAGGGAAAGGATGGAGAGCAATTCCGCCCCTGTGCCCAAAAGCAGGAAGGGCGCGGCTGTCCGGGGAGAGCGGAGGAAAAAAGGCATGAACAGATGGATGAGGACTGCCGCTGCTGCGCCCGCGCCGAAAAGAACGGCGCAGACTTTGATGAAAGCCCTGGCTGCCGGGTAAATCATCCAGTTCATGGTGAAGAGAAGGAGTAGAGGGGATGGGAAAAAGGAAAAGGACCGCTCCCTTTGCGGAAGCGGTCCTGAGGGGTTAACGTGAATTCATGGATGCCAATGCGAATGACGGCATGCGGAATTACTTATACTGGGCCCAGTCGACATTCTTCATGTCTCCGCTTCTGGCCAGCTCGGCGTGCATGCCCAAAGCGGCCCTGATGGATTGCGGTGTCTGGGCTTTGCCGTCGGACAGCTTCAGGTAATCCCAGAGGATGTTTTTGTAATCCGGGTGGACGCAGTTTTCAATAATGGTCTGGGCCCGTTCTTTCGGGCTCTTGCCGCGCAGGTCCGCGACCCCCTGCTCGGTAATAATGATGTTGACGTCATGTTCCGTATGGTCATGGTGGGAAACCATGGGGACGATGGCGCTGATCTTGCCGTCCTTGGCAACGGACGGGCAGGTGAAAATGGAGATGTAGGCGTTGCGCGTGAAGTCGCCGGACCCGCCGATGCCGTTCATCATCTTCGTGCCGCCAATGTGCGTGGAGTTGACGTTCCCGTAAATGTCGGCTTCAATGGCGGTGTTGATGGAGATGACGCCGAGACGGCGGATAACTTCCGGGCTGTTGGATATTTCCGAGGGACGGAGTACCAGTTTGTCGCGGAAAAAGTCCATATCCCTGTAAATGCCTTCCAGGCAGTCGTTCGTCACGGTCAGGGAGCAGGCGCTGCCGAATTTCACGCGGCCCTCCCGAATCAGGCCGATGACGGAATTCTGGATGACTTCCGTGTACATCTCGAACGCGGGAATTGTCTTGTCGCGGCCCAGGGCGCCCAGCACCGCGTTTGCGATGTTGCCTACGCCGGACTGGAGAGGCAGGAACGTGGAGGGAATGATGCCCCGTTTCATGTCGGCAGCCAGGAAATCGGCCACGTTCTGCCCGATTTTATCGGTCAGGGGATCCGCTGCGGCGAAGGAACGGGCTTCATCCGGCCAGTTGGTTTCCACAACGCCCACAATCTTTTTCGGGTCAACCTGGATGTACGGCTTGCCGATGCGGTCGCTGGGTTTGAAGATGGAAATTTCGCGGCGGTAGGGAGGATCCAGGGGTTCGTAAACGTCGTGCAGGCCCATGGCGCTCTTGCTGTGGGCGGCGTTTAATTCCACGATAATTTTGTCTGCCAGGCGGCAGATGGTGGGAGCGATCCCGCCCGCGGCCGTCAGGTAAATTTTGCCGTCGGCCGTGACTTCACAGGCTTCAATAATGGCGATATCCACGTTGCCCATGAACCCGTAGCGCACTTCCTGGGCCATCTGGGACAAATGGATGTCATTATAGGCGATTTCCCCGTTGTTCACCGCCTTGCGGAAATCAACGTTGGTGGTGTAGGGAGCGCGGTAGCGGATTGCCTTGGCCCGGGAAAGGATCCCGTCGCAGGAATCGCCGGTGGAAGCACCGGTGAAGACGCTCACCTGGAAAGGGTTCCCCTTCTCATGTTCCGCTTCTGCGATTTTTGCCAGCGCAGCCGTAACGGCCTTGGCCGTTCCGGCGGGCGTGAATCCGCTCAGCCCAATATGGTGGCCATGCTTGATCAGGCTTGCTGCTTCTTCTGGTGTCAGTACCTTGTAACTCATGTCAGTGATTTTTGTTGGATGAAAAAAGAAAGAAACCCCGTGTAAAACGGAGCGGCAGGCTCATTCTTCGAGGAGCCTGTTGATCAGGTGCGCCGGAATGGTGCGGACGGTGCCGGCCGGAAGGGATAGCACAGGATTGCCCTGATCGTCAATCCCTGTAAAAATGCCCCGGACGGTTTCGTCATCCGTAAGAATGGAAACCGGCCTTTCTCCGGCCCATGCCCGGGACAGACCCTCCTGAAGGGCGGGGACGCCGCCGTGGGAAAAGACGGAAAGAACCTGGTTCAAATGACTGCCCAGGGAAGCCATGACGGCGTGCAGGGAAGGGCAGTCCCGAGCAAGATCCGCCAGCCTTGCCGGAGGGTCCTTGATTTCCCCGGCGATGGAGGATACATCATTGAAAACATTGATGCCGATGCCGATGACGGCCATGTTCTCCGCCGGGCGTTCCACCAGTATTCCCGCCAGTTTGGATTTGCCCGCCAGCAGGTCGTTCGGCCAGCGCAGGCGCACGGAATCCAGCCCCATGCCGCGGAGCATGTTGAACAGGGCCAGCCCCGCAACCAGGGGCAAATGGCCCCAGTGCACGCCGGCCGCTGTATCCTCAGGAGCGGACAGGGGGACGGTGAAGGATGCCCACAGGCCGCCTTCCTCCCCTATCCATTTGCGGTTGAACCTGCCGCGGCCTCCTGTCTGAACGCGGCAGACGGCAATATGCCTCGGGGGGAGGGCTCGGGCCAGATCATTGGTGGAAAAAGCCTCGGCCCATTCATGATAAGTCCAGTCGCCGCATGGTCCTTCCTCCTCCGGAGGGGTGGAAAAT
>ENA-OYCW01000097-OYCW01000097.1-human-gut-metagenome-genome-assembly--contig:-NODE-97-length-14391-cov-4.436802_pt1 | contig 14391 bp, 8 predicted proteins | sample MGYA00243460_ERZ652887 | MGnify/ENA primary metagenome ERZ652887 (study PRJEB26926, sample SAMN06164626) | human gut metagenome | biome: ENVO:00009003; feature: ENVO:2100002; material: ENVO:00002003...
CGGCGGATTTGTCCGTTTGGAGCAACTCGCAGAGGTTCCGGGAGTCACGGAACGCAATTATGAGAAAATTTTGAAACAAATTTACTGCGATAGTTGTGAAATTCGGAAAATTGATATTAACTTTGCAACCCCGAAAGAGTTGGGCCGGCATCCGTACATTCCGCCGCAGACCCTTCGGAAATTACTTAAACGAAGACAGTTGAAAGGAGGTTGGAGTACCGCTGAGGAATTGATCGAAGACGACATAATGACCCGCGAGGAGGCAGCACGGCTGGTTCCCTATCTGCGGTTCGGCGCCCGAAGCGGACCTGACGACGAGTAGACGAAGCGACATTGCAAGGGAAAAGGTATCGGAAGATATGCGTCCCGGAGGATTTTAAGTAAACGAAAGAATTAAAAAAACAATAAAAAGTAGAATATTATGATTATCATGCCGGTAAAAGAGGGCGAAAACATCGAGCGCGCCCTGAAGAAGTTCAAACGTAAATACGAGCGCACGGGCGTCCTGAAGGAGTTGCGCCGCCGCCAGTACTTCACCAAGCCTTCGATCGCGAAGCGCGTGGCGAAGCAGCACGCCATTTACGTGGAGAACATGTACCGCGACGAGGACTAGTCCTCCGGTGTTCTGCACCATATATGCCCCGGCCCGAAAGGTGTGGGCTTGAAGAATGTAACGACTTGGTTTATCAGGTCGTTACATTTTTGTATAGGAGAGTAGGTAACGGAAGGCAACGGTTTAATGCTCGGTTAGTATGAGCTCTTTTATTAAGGTTTGCTGACATAGCTGCAATCCCCTATGATTATATTGGGATTGTTCCAAAAGTCAGGAATGTGTTTCTGAATATCTTTTATGAGACTGGCTTGCTTGTATTGAAGCACTGAAGACCAAAATTCACCGATAACATATCGGGCATAGATTTTAAAACTTAACGTTGAATAAGAAGAGAAATCAGCATCAGACGAATAGGTTATATAGTATTTGTTTGCATAAGGCGATTCCGCCTCGCTATAATGGATACATTCACCTTTCTTTACAAAGCCTCTCTGATCATGTAAATAAAATTTCCAAAATTCGGCATCCGATATGTCTTCATAATGCTTACCTTTCACATGCTCTTGTTTATACTCGGAAAGATTTGCCGTAGCATGGGGTGGTATTGCTATGATACGTTGCTGCGAATAAGTTTTTGCGACTGCATTTTGTGAAGTACCGCCAACGGATGTCGAATTGGCCAACGTTCCTACGGTTCCTCCGATACCTAATACATTGGCTATGCCGCCCAAGTTGATTCCTATGCCAGAACTTCTGCCTGTTGTTATGTTGATTTGGGTAGCATCGAAATAGGTTTTATACGAACCATCCGTGTATACTCTGAATGTATTGGCTTTATCTATATATATCGTGTTATTGGTTTTGTTCTTAATCTCAAGATAATAGCGCAACAAATAAGTTGCGGTCTGATCCTGATCGCAGACCGTAACGGGAATTATCGAAACTTCGATATCTTCATTTGAAAGTACCGATGAGTCCGCTACTGCCATGATCGGGAAAAACCATTTGGAGGGTTTTTCTGAAAGTTTGGTCGTTACACGTATCTCCGGCTTGTATTTTCTTATGAGTTCCGCATTATTTGCCGCGGGTGATTTTGCGATGTATTTGGACGAAGAATTTTCTTCTTGAACAACAGACCGGGATTCATCGTTAAATACATCCTTGTCGCCATTGATGTACTTAATCATGAATACATCGTCCTTAGACATGGTATAAGTCGGCCCATTTTGATTAGACCATTTTTTATAGTCGATTTCCGAATCGGAAACGGCTAACACTTTGGCTTGAATTTCATCGCCATTCTTCCTGATAATGACATCTTGTGCCGAAGCGCCGATGGACATCAGACAGAACAAGATTGACAATTCTATTCTCATATGACTGCTGTGCGTAAATTTGACATTCCGGGAAAATCTATACTGTACACCTTGGTTGGAAGAAAAATGTGCAATAAAAATACAATAAAATCCAAAAACATAAAAAATTTTTAGCAATTTTCTCAATGCTCTTGTATCCGTGTTATGATGCAGTGGGGCGAAGCGCCGGTACGGTTACCGGTCCGTCGGGTATTGTTTGCGACGAATTGGGGGATTGAATTTCTGTTTGTCAGATGTAAACTATGTTTTTTAGTTTAAAAACTATGTAAAATAGTTGGATGTGAATTTTTTTTAGTTACCTTTGCTGGCGGACACCGGGATATACTCGTTTGCCCGGTTTTAAAAACAACCGACGCTATGGAAAAACTGACACGCAGGGAAGAGGAACTGATGCGCTGTTTCTGGGAACACGGCCCGCTGTTCGTGCGGGAACTGGTCGCGCTGGCCGCCGAGCCTAAACCCCATTTCAATACGCTCTCGACGATGGTCCGCGCTCTCGAAGCCAAGGGCTATGTCGGTCACAAGACTTTCGGAAGCACCTATCAGTATTATCCGGTGGTGACCGAAGAGGAGTTTTCCCGCCGCACGCTTGGCGGTGTCATCAGCAAGTATTTCGAGAATTCCTATCTTGGGGCGGTTTCCGCGCTGGTCGAGGAGGAGAAGATTTCGGTCGAGGACCTTCGAGAGCTGATCGACCGCATCGAAAATCAAAACCGCCGGTAGCCATGTACGCCCTGATGATCTACAGCCTGAAGGTCGGCGCCTGTCTGGCGGTGTTTTACCTCTTTTTCAAACTGCTGCTGAGCCGCGAGACCTTCCACCGCCTGAACCGTATCGTGGTGCTGGCGGCTATGGTGCTGTCGTTTATACTGCCGTTCTGCGTCATTACGATCTACCGTGAACTGCCTGCCGCACCGGAGATGCCGGCTGCGGAGCAGCTCTTCGAGGCGCCTGCCGAACCGCAGCCCGAACCGTTTCCGTGGGATAAGGCCGCGGCCCTTGTTTTTCTGACCGGAGCGGGGGCGACGCTGCTCTGGACGTTCGGATCGGTTTTCGGCGTGATCCGCATGATCCGCCGGGGACGTCGTGAACGTCTGGCCGACGGAACGGTGCTGGTGCGTATCGGCCGCTCGGTGACGCCTTTCAGCTGGTATCGTTATATCGTATTGTCAGAGAAGGATTTGGCCGAAAACGGCGACGCGATCGTCCTGCACGAAAAGGCTCATCTGCGTTTGCGCCATTCGGTCGATCTGCTGCTCACCGATCTCGCGGGCTGCCTCCAGTGGTTCAATCCCGCGATGTGGCTGCTTCGCCGCGAACTGCGGGCCATTCACGAATACGAAGCCGACGAGGCTGTCCTCGACAGCGGCGTCGATGCGAAACATTATCAACTATTATTAATAAGGAAAGCTGCCGGCGGGAGGTGGTACTCAGTCGCCAACAGCTTTAATCACAGTAAACTTAAAAACCGTATTACCATGATGTTACGTAAAAGATCGTCGCGGTGGGCCGTAGCCAGAGTGCTTTTCGTGCTGCCGCTTGCGGGACTCGCCCTCGGAGCCTTCGCCCGCACCGCCTATGTTTTTCCTGATGACAAAGGTAAAAAAGAAAATGTTACGATTCTCATTCGGAACGCAAAAATCGACCCTTCGGACGGAAAATCCGGCAATCCGCTGATTCTGGTGGACGGCCGCGAAGTGAAATCGATCGATTCGCTTCCCGCCGACCGGATCGCTTCGGTCTCGGTGCTCAAGGATTCCGCGTCGAAAGTTTCGTACGGCGAAAAGGGCCGGGACGGCGTGATTATCGTCACGACGAAGGAGGACGGTGCCGACTCGCAAATGCAGACGTTCACGTACGGCGGCAACAGCAGTTCGACTGCCGTCGTGGTGCGCGGCGCCGGGACGGAGCCTGATTCCCTTGCGGGGAGAGTGCGTACGATGACCTACAGGATCGACGGCAGGCGCGACTCGCTCGGCGGAGACATGGTCTGGAAAATAAACGGGCGGGACGTCGATGCCGGCGACTTGGAAGAGTTGTCCGGAAACGTCCGGTCGATCCGCATTACCAAGGACGCCGCCGTGCAGGGGGAAGACTCCGCTGCTGCGGAGGGGATGATTCGCATTATGACCGGACAGACGATGCAGGCTGCGGACGCCGGCCTGAAAGCCGCCGAAGCGGGGATGCAGGCCGCCCGTGCCGGGCTGGATGCGGCACGCCGGTATATGTCGGCCGAGGAGTGGAAGCAGGCGCAGAAACAGCTCGAAGCGGCGCAGAAGCAGCTGGACGAAGCCCGCGCGCAGGCAAAGTCGGAAATCTCCTTCTCCGAGGCGATCGCAGTCGATATGCAGGACTCCTCCGCCGATACTGCTGACGGCGGGGCGGTCGTCGCGGGTGCGGTCGGCGGGACGGCGTCGGAAACGCCGTCTTATTGGCGCGTTACGACCGGCGAAGGCACGACGCGCGTGGATCATTCGAAAACGGAGTCCGGCAAAACGGTCTTTACGGGCCGCGTCACGCTGCACAATCCTTCGGAGATACCGGATAACTACGTGATTTTCATTAACGGCGAGCAAGCGTCCAAAGCGGACGTGCTTCGGCTCGCACCCCAGAAAATCAAGCGTATGGAGGTGTTGCGGGGCAAGGAGGCCGCCAAGGAATACGGCGCTGGCAGCGAGGGCGTAATCAAGATTACGACGCGCAGATAGCCGCAGGTAACCGCAGACAGCCGGAGGGGGGGCGGATTGTCGGGTCGAGACGATAAAATCCGTTGCCGTCCGGTTGTATACGACGAAAACCAACCGCCATAAGCATAAAAAGTTCGCGCCCGGAACGGTTTTGCCGTTCCGGGTTTTTTCGGCGTGCGGGCAATGCAGGCCCGAAACTTGCGGAAATCGCCCGTGACAAGTTGTCCTTGCCTGCGTAAATTCCGGTTGGCGGCAGTCTCGGCGGGCGTCGGCGCGGTGAATTTTCAGCCCGGCCGCCGTCGGTTTTGCCGGGACGACGCCTTCCCTGCGGAGAACCGTTCCGGGCGAAACCGAAAAATTTGGTTCTGCGCCCGGCTTGCGCTATCTTTGCATGGGAAACACAAAACAGAAGCTATGAAACGCCTGCTAATTTTTCTTACAGTCGTAACGCTCGTCTCGTGCGGCCGGTCGTTCGAAAAACGTACGGCCAAATATGCCGAAGTGGGGGAGATGAGCGACAACCGCGCGGCCGTGCTCGATATCAACGAGGGCGTAGGCCGCTGGGGCTATGTCGATGGAACGGGGCGGCTGGCGATCGAATGCCGCTATGCCGACGCCCGCCGATTTGCCGACGGACTGGCCGCGGTGCAGGTCCCCGAAGGAGCTTGGGGATATATCGACACCGTGGGACGGCTCGTGATCGCTCCGCAGTTCGTGCTTGCCGAACCGTTTGAGGACGGCATGGCGTGGGTGCAGGCCGCGGGCGAGCTTTGGGGCCGCGTCGATAAGTCGGGGAAGATGGTTATTCCCTGCCTGTACTCCGAAATCGGCGAGCCGGACGAGCGGGGCTGGATGCGTGTGCTGCGCGACGGCAAGTGGGGCTATCTGCGCGAAAACGGCGAAGTGGTCGTGCCGTGCGACTATAACCTGATCGGCGAGCCTAACGCATACGGGCTGATTCCCGTGACGAGCGGCGGCAAGCACGGCTTCTTGGATGCCGACGGCCGCGAAGTGCTTCCCTGCTTCTTCACCTACATTTCCGATTTCAAGGACGGCTATGCCCGGACGAACTACGGAGGCAGCATGATGCTGCGCGACGAGCCTTACGGCGGGCAGTGGGGACTGATCGACACGCTGGGCCGCGAGACGATTCCGTGCCGGTACTACTACCTCGATACGCCGGGCGAAGGACTTGCGGCCTTTATGCTCGAACAGTTCGGCAATTTCGGCTATGTGGACGTAAAGGGCAATGTGGCGATTTCGCCCCGTTTCGCCGTGGCGAAGCCCTTTTCGGGTGGTGTCGCCGTGGTGAGCTACAACAATGTCAATTACGGACTTGTGGACCGCAACGGCAATGAAGTCAGTTCGTTCCGCTATAAACGCATCGGGGAGTTCCACGATGGTCTGGCGCCGTTCAATACCAACCTTTACGGCATGAATTTTCAGGGGATGGAGCCGCGCTGCGGGTATATCGACACCGAAGGGCGCGAAGTGCTTCCCGCCAAGTGGGACGATGCCGGCGAGTTCAGCGAGATGCGCGCCCCGGTGATGCGTTTCGGCGTCAATTCCGAGGATTTCTACGACGCCCGCTGGGGGTATATCGCCACGAACGGGCAGCTCGTCGTGCCTTTTAAATACCACGAGGCATATCCTTTCAGCTGCGGTCTGGCCCGCGTTTTCGTCAAGGGGCTGGGGTACGGCTATATCAACCGCAAGGGCGAAGAGGTCGTTCCCTGCAAGTATCAGGAAGCCGAAGATTTCCACGACTTTACGGCGAAAGTGAAACAGTACGACCGGGTGATGACGATCGACGACAAGGGGCAGATCGTCGAAGGACAATAAAAAAACGGAGGTCCGAGACCTCCGTTTTTTTGTTTGCTGTCCGGTCCGCCGGCTTATTTGAATCCCACGATTTCGGGCCGGGTCGGGCGGTAGCGGTATTGTTCGATGCGGGTCTGGTTCGACACGCGGACATATTCGCTCTCTACCAGTCCGCGTTTGCCGAAGGCGAGTCCCAGCCGTATCTGGACCGTGTTGAAAATCAGCCGTTCGTTCTTGATACGCACGCCGAAACCGAACGAGGTGAAGAAGTCGTTCTTGAAGATGTTGGGCGAATAGCCGATCAGTCCGAAGTCGGCGAATCCGAACAGGGCGATACGGAAGCCGAGGGGCTGATAGGGCGTGAAAAATACGGTCTCCGTGTTGAGTATCATGCGGTTGGTGCCGGTGACATGCTCCTTGAGCGCCTGCAGTCCGTTTATGCGGGTCATGCGGATTATTTCGTCGCTGCCCGTGCCGCGGTTCCAGCCCTGCGTATAGTTGAAGGCCAGAAACTGGCGGATGCGGCTGCGTTTGAACATGAACAGGTTCGAGAACCACTTCAGGTCCACGTCCACCGCACTATGGCGCCACATGCCGGTTGCGAGGTCGATATAGCTTCCCAGCGTGATACTTCCCATGACATAGCCTACCGAGCGGAATCCGCCGGTCGTATAGGTCATGCCCAGATACATTTCGTCGTTGAATTCTCCCCACGAGTATCCGCCGACCAGCTCGGCCTTGTAACCCGTCGCGAGGTACTCCCTTGTGCCGAATCCGTAGATCATGTTGGCCGAATAGAACTTCTCGCGGTAGAGACCGGCCCCGAAGAGCATGGCGTCGTAGTCGTGCAGCGCGGGGTTGTGGTTGGGGGCGACCAGCGGCCGCCGGCTGAAACGGGCGTAGCTGTAGCGTCCCGTGAAATATACGCTCGAATTGATGGAGCGGATATAGCGCGACTTGCCGCCCCATGCGTCCAGATTGCGGACCTTGATGAGCAGCGAAGTGTCGAGGTCGATCATGTAGCGCTTCGACTTGACGTCGCTGTACGTAAGGCCGATTTCATAGTCCGTCGGACGTATGAACTCCTTGCGCAGCCCCATGTTCAGCTCCGAGTTGTAGAAGTCGCGTCCGGCCGAAAAATCCGCCGTGTAGAAACTTCCCAGAACGTTGGGGATTTCGTATTCGACGATGTTGCCGCCGTATGAGAAGTCTTTGCGGCTGAAGTTGGTGTTGAACTTCAGGGTGTTGCCCCAGCCGAAAATGTTGGCGTCCGACAGTCCGACCATCGTGCGGCCCTCGCCGTGGATGGCGCCGTCGACGCTGATCGTCCAGCTGTCACGGGTGCATATGACCATATTGACGCGTGTCGAATCCAGCGAGTCGGGCAGCAGGGTGATATCGACGTCGGAGATGTAGGGCCGCGAGCGGAGCAGTTGCTTGTTGCGCACGATCAGCTGCGGGTCGATCTTGTCGCCCGGCTTGAAGAGCAGGTCGCGGCGGATGACCCGGTCGCGTGTCAGCATGTGTATCTTGTTGCCCGTGCGTTCGAGCCAGTTGCCGTCGGAATCGAAGGGATGCCGGCGCTCGATGGTGATGTCGCCCACCGTTTTTCCCGCATAGGGTTCCAGCAGACGGCTTTCGTCCAGTACGCGGCCGCTGAATGTGGTGTCCAGCACGGGCTTTACGAAAAGCATTCTGTAGAGCATGCGCGGCACGGCGCGGCGGTTGGTCTTGGACTGGATACTGTCATACAGTCTCTGATTGCGCTCGGAGGTGGCGGTGTTCAGGCTGTCTGGCTTGAACCCGTCGGGCGAGTTTATGTTGGGCGAAGTTATTTCGGGACCGCGCATGCCGGGACCGGCCGTTCGGGCGAAACAAACGCTCACTGCCGCGAGGACGGTTAGTACGAGTATGCAGATCCGGCGATACATGTCATCAAAGATAACGTAATTTTTCGGCAAAACGTATAAAAAAGCGCTTCCCCGAAACGGGAAAAGACGGCCGTGACGGTCGTCTTTTCCTCAATATACACTCTCTGCGGGTGTTATCTCCGGGCATGGTCTGTGATTTTTCCGCCTTCCGGAATCGTACCGGGGCCGTGACGCCGCGTCGGAGTCCGTCTGCGCGCCCTTCCGGTTCTACCTGCGTCCCTCCTTGGCCTCGATACACTCGGTGGCGTGGGGCACTTTCATCAGGCGCTCCTTGGGAATGAGCTTGCCCGTGGTTTTACAGATGCCGTAAGTCTTATTCTCGATACGCACGAGCGCCATTTCCAGATTGCGTATGAACTTCATCTGGTGCGCTGCCAAGCGTCCGCTCTCCTCTTTCGAGAGAGTCGCCGCGCCCTCTTCGAGGACCTTGAACGTCGGCGAGGTATCTTCTGTGTCGTTGTCTGCCGTGTGGGTGATAGTGGCGCGCAGCAGCTCGTAGTCCGCACGCGCGTTCTCCAGCTTTTTCAGGATAAGCTGCTTGAACTCTTCGAGTTCGGCGTCGCTGTATCTCGTTCTTTCGTCTGCCATAGTCGTCTTCTCCTTAATTAGGTTTTATGTAAAATTAACTATTTTTTTCGGAAATACCAAATTTTACATCTCATTATACGATTCCGTCCGGACATACCCGCGCATCGTGCTCAGCATGAAACGCTTGCCGTTCCAAATTCACCGAAAAAGGGACTCGGAGACGTTCCGGACGGGCTAAATCCGCGTTACGGCGATCCGTACCGGCTCGTCATCGACATCCGAATCGACGATCACTCCGCCCGCAGGTTGTGCCGCGGCCTTGACCTCGACGGCCAGCGTCTGCGATGCGATGTAACCGGCGTATTTGGCGACGGCGTCGGCCACAAGCTCCTTCTGCTCGATCTCGACCCGGATCTTGTCCGTCACTTCGAATCCCGAATCCTTGCGGATATTCTGGATGCGGTTTATCAACTCGCGTGCCACGCCTTCCGCGCGCAGTTCCTCCGTTACGGTGATGTCGAGCGCCACGGTCAGCTTGCCTTCCGACGCCACGAGCCAGCCCGGCATGTCCTCCGAGGTGATCTCGAAATCGGCGGGGGTTACGGCGATCTTCTCGGCGCCGAGGTCGAGGATCGTCTCCGGAGCGGTTTCGATTTCGGCGATCCGCTCCTGCGTGAACTCCGCGGTCATGGCGGCGATCTGCTTCATGTATTTGCCGTAGCGCGGTCCCAGCGTCTTGAAGTTGGGCTTGATGCGCTTGGTGATGATGCCCGCCGTGTTCTCGATCAGCTCGATCTCCTTGACATTCACCTCGTTCATGATGAGCGTTTTCACGGCAGCGATATGCTGCGCCATTGCCGGGTCGAGTACCGGGATCAGGATCTTGGTCAGCGGTTGGCGCACCTTGATCGAGACTTTGCGGCGCAGGGCCAGCACCATCGACGATACGCGCTGGGCCAGCGACATCATCTCTTCCAGATCGGCGTCGATCAGCTTTCCGTCGGCCTTCGGGAAGGTCGAAAGGTGTACCGATTCGTCCGTATGGCGGCCGCTTACGGCGTTCAGGTCGCAGAAAATGCGGTCCGAGATGAACGGTGCGAACGGCGCTGCGAGCATCGAAACGGTCTCCAGACAGGTGTAAAGCGTCTGATAGGCCGCCAGTTTGTCCTCGTTCATGCCGCCGCCCCAGAAACGCTTGCGGTTGAGGCGTACGTACCAGTTCGAGAGGTTTTCGCCCACGAACTCCTGAATGGCGCGCGCCGCAGGCGTCGGGTCGTAATCTTCGAGCGAACGCGTCACGTCCCTTACCAGCGTGTTGAGCAGCGAGATGATCCAGCGGTCGATCTCCGGACGCTTCTCCACGGGAACCTCCGGCTCCCGGCCCGTAAATCCGTCCACGTTGGCGTAGAGGGCGAAGAACGAATAGGTATTGTAGAGCGTTCCGAAGAACTTGCGGCGCACTTCGTCCACGCCGTCCCTATCGAACTTGAGGTTGTCCCACGGCTGCGAGTTGGAGATCATGTACCAGCGCGTGGCGTCGGCTCCGTAGGTGGCCAGCACCTCGAACGGATCGACGCCGTTGCCCAGTCGCTTGGACATCTTGTTGCCGTTCTTGTCGAGCACAAGACCGTTCGAAATGATGTTCTTGAAAGCCACCGAGTCGAACAGCATCGAGGCGATGGCGTGCAGCGTGAAGAACCAGCCGCGCGTCTGGTCCACGCCTTCGGCGATGAAGTCGGCCGGATAGACCGTCTTGAAATGCTCGCCGCCGTTCTCGAACGGGTAGTGCAGCTGCGCATAGGGCATGGCGCCCGAATCGAACCACACGTCGATCAGGTCGCTTTCGCGCTTCATCGGCTCGCCCTTCGACGAGACCAGCACGATGCCGTCCACATAGGGGCGGTGCAGGTCGATATTTTTGGTCGAATAGTTCTCCGCCGACATGTCGCCGACCTTGAAATTTTTGAAGGGATTCTCCTTCATGAAGCCTGCGGCGACCGACTTCTCGATTTCGCCCATCAGCTCTTCGACCGAGCCGATGCACTTCAGCTCCGAGTAGTCTTCCGTAGCCCATACCGGCAGCGGGGTTCCCCAGAAGCGCGAACGCGAAAGGTTCCAGTCCACTAATCCTTCGAGCCACTTGCCGAAACGGCCCGTGCCGGTCGATTCGGGTTTCCAGCGGATCGTCTTGTTCAGTTCGATCATCCGCTCGCGCAGGGCCGTGGTGCGGATGAACCACGAGTCGAGCGGGTAGTAGAGCACCGGTTTGTCCGTACGCCAGCAGTGGGGGTAGGAGTGGGTGTGCTTCTCGATCTTGAAAGCCTTGTTTTCGGCTTTGAGCATCACCGCGATGTCGATGTCGAGCGTTGTCTCGGCGTCGGGGGCGATATTGGGATCGTACGCGTTTTTGACGTAACGGCCCGCATACTCCCTGTATTTTTCGGCGTCTACGTTGTTTTTCACGAATTCCGGATCGAGGTCTTCCAACAGGAAGAATTTGCCCTGCCTGTCGACCATCGGCTGATTTTTGCCCGCCTTGTCCACCATGAACAGCGGCGCGATGCCTGCGGCGCGGCCTACGCGGTCGTCGTCGGCGCCGAACGTCGGCGCGATATGCACGATGCCCGTACCGTCCGAAGTGGTCACGTAGTCGCCGACGATCACGCGGAACGCGTCGCCCATCGGCTTTACCCACGGGATGAGCTGTTCGTAGCGGATGCCTTCCAGTTCGGGACCCTTCCAGCTTTCGCCCGTGATCTCATAGGTTCCCTCCATCTTCTTGGTGAAGTAGGCGGGCACGAGCTCTTTGGCGAGGATGACCGTCTGCGGCCGGTCGGTATAGGGGTTGCGGCACTTGACCTTGACGTATTCGATCGCGGGACCTACGGCCAGCGCCGTGTTCGAGGGCAGGGTCCACGGCGTGGTGGTCCAAGCCAAGAAATAGAGCGGCCCCTCGACGCCGGCGAAAAGCTTCTCGCTCTTCTGGTCGCGGATGACTTCGAACTGCGCCGTGCAGGTCGTGTCCTTCACGTCGCGGTAGCAGCCGGGCTGGTTCAGCTCGTGGGTCGAGAGACCCGTTCCCGCCGCCGGCGAATAGGGCTGGATGGTGTAGCCCTTGTAGAGCAGCCCCTTGTCGAAGAGCTGCTTGAGGAGCCACCACAGCGTCTCGATGTATTTGTTGTCATAGGTGATGTAGGGATCGTCCATATTGACCCAGTAGCCCATCTTGCGGGTCAGGTCCTCCCACATGCCCGTAAACTCCATGACGGCTTCGCGGCAGGTGCGGTTGTACTCCTCGATGGTGATCTTTTTGCCGATGTCCTCCTTGGTGATGCCGAGCTTCTTCTCGACGCCCAGTTCGACCGGAAGTCCGTGCGTATCCCACCCCGCCTTGCGGTGCACGAGGTAGCCCTGCTGCGTCTTGTAACGGCAAAAAACGTCCTTGATCGTACGGGCCATGACGTGGTGGATGCCCGGCGTGCCGTTGGCCGACGGGGGGCCTTCGTAGAATACGAACGCGGGGTGTCCTTCGCGCGTGGTGATGCTTTTATGGAATGTATCGCGGGCGTCCCACTCGCCGAGCACGTCGGCGGCCGTCTGCGCCAGATCGAGACCTTTATACTCTTTGAACTTCATGGTGTATGTGTTTTGTTTTCGTTCGGATCCTGCACCCGGAGCAAAGCCGGAACTGCCGGAAACGTCATTCGTTTTCCGACAACTCGCAAAGATATAAAAAAGATTTGAAAATCTGCAAAATTCCGCCGATTAGGCCGCCGCCGCAAAAACGGCGTGGGCTTATTCCGCGATCGGCATTTCGACCCGGAAGCAGGAACCTTCGCCGACGGCGGAATCGACGCCGATTTGTGCGCCCATCTGCTCCGCGATGCTCTTGCAGATCGAAAGTCCGAGTCCGGTGCCCTGCGTGAAGGTGTCCACCTTGTAAAACCGTTCGAAGATTTTGTCCAGCTCTTCGGCCGGAATGCCGATGCCCGTGTCGCGGACATAGAGACTCAGCCGGTCCCGTTTGCGTTCGAATCCCACCGTGACGAATCCTTTCGGTGTGAATTTCAGTGCGTTGCGGATGAAGTTGGCGAATATCTGCATCAGCCCCTGCCTGTATTGGCAGACGGTGCAGGAGGGCAGTCCCTTTTCGACGTCCAGCACGACTTCCTCCGGAGTCTGCAGGCGGAACGTTTCGACGGCTTCGCGGCAGAGCGTCCGCAGGTCGAATCGGCTTTTGACCGGATCGCTGCGTCCCGATTCGATGCGCGAGAGGTCCAGTACGTCGGATATGATCTGCAGCAGCAGTCCGTTGTTCAGCGACACGATGTCGTTGTACTCTTTGCGCACTTCGGGGTCCTCCTCGGTGGTCAGCAGCCGCGAGAAACCTACGATGGCGTTGAGCGGCGTGCGGATTTCGTGGCTCATGTTGGCGAGGAACGCCGTCTTGAGCTTGTTGGACTCCTCAGCCCGCTCCTTGGCGGCGATCAGCTCCTGCTCGGTCTGTTTGAGCGCCGTGATGTCGTAATTGATCCCCAGCATGTCGATCACCTGCTCCTGCGGCCGGTAGTCGCGGCAGATGAGGTGGCTCTTGATCCATGTCGTCCGGCCGTCGTCGTGCAGGACGCGGCAGGAGACCGATGCCGACTGTATCTCCCCGGACTCGAACTGCGCCAGCCGGTGCAGCAGTTCCGTGCGGTCGTCGGGGTGGACGCGGCGGTATTTGCCGATGACGTCGCCGATGTCGGCCGTATCGGGTTCGCCGTAGTTGCGCAGCCAGACGCTCTGCGCATAACCCTTTTTGTTACAGAGGTTGTAGTTGGTGTATCCCACCTGCGCGTATTCGGAGATGAGACGGAACAGCGCTTCGAATTCCGTGAGCCGGTCCTGCGTCTGGCGGAGTTCCGTGTTGTCGATGTTGATGAGCAGGTAGTGGGTGATTTCGCCCGTGTCGTTGTAGAGACACCGGATGCGGGCCGTCCAGTCGATGTAGCCGCTCCGGCTGGTGTCGTAATAGCTTCGGGCTTTCGAAAAATCGTAGCGTGTGGTGAAGTCCGTACCCCGGCCTTCGCGGATGCAGTCCTTGATCTCGGCCGAGAAGTTGGGGTTGTCGAAAATGCTGAGTCCCCGGATACCGGCCGGATCGGTTACGCCGAACATTTCCAGATCGCGGGCGTTGATGTCCACCAGATGCCCGGTGCGGTCGTATATCTCGATGCCGATCGGGGCGTTCTGAATGACGTTGCGCAGCAGTTTCTCCTTTTCGTCGAGCGCCTGATGCGCCGTGACGACGTCCGTGATGTCGAGGATCAGGATGACGATTTCCGTCGCGTCGTTGGGGGTGTTGTAGAGGAAACTGCGGCAGTAGCGGCCGGTCTTGGCGGCATGCCACTGGTCCATCTTGTAATCTCCCAGCCCGATGGCCGCCAGCTCGTCGATATGCTGGTCTACGGGGAGGTCTATCTGTCTCTTATACACATCTCCGAGCCCACGAG
>ENA-OYCW01000102-OYCW01000102.1-human-gut-metagenome-genome-assembly--contig:-NODE-102-length-14195-cov-8.115347_pt1 | contig 14195 bp, 18 predicted proteins | sample MGYA00243460_ERZ652887 | MGnify/ENA primary metagenome ERZ652887 (study PRJEB26926, sample SAMN06164626) | human gut metagenome | biome: ENVO:00009003; feature: ENVO:2100002; material: ENVO:00002003...
GCTCACAGATGGAAAATTTCAAGCAAGGAACTGTAGCAAAGGCACTCGGTATAGAAATAGACGAAAGTCGGCTACATGATGCCTTGTATGACATTCAAGTATGCAAATCTATTTACGATATTGTTTCACCATATAAAATGTAATGTTATGGAAAAGATTAATATTCAACTTCCTCAGTATTGGAAAAAGAAGAAACTTAACCCGGAGTTTGTAAAAGAACTTGAATCAACTGCAAAAAGCGATCCGTTTACAAAAGATGGGTTCGGGGAATATCGGTTTGGTACATTCCTTCATGGTTGCGCTATTGTCAAAGTTGAAATGACTGATAACCTTCTGAGCGTTGCTATTCACAGCCAACACCCTATAGGTTTGCCAATGATTAAGGAGATTCGATATAAATACGCTCCGAATAATTGTCTTATGACAATGCTAATGCCTTCAAGGGAACAGCAGATTAGCGATAATACCGTAGTGCTTTATCAGATTCCAGGATCTTTTAGCGATACGACAGATGTTGAATTTGAGGAAGGGAAAGAATGATCTATATAGGGATTGATACAGGTGTACATACCGGGATTGCTATCTGGGATAACCGAAAGCGTTCTTTGGAAATGGTAAAACAAATGCCTATTCATAGGGCTATGGCGGTTGTTCAGTCTTATGCGGATATGCAAAAGACGGGTGTAGGCGATAAAGTCATAGTAAGAGTGGAGGATCCACGACAACGCACATGGTTTGGTACAGAGAGAATGACACGTGAAGAGGAACGGAAGAGGCTACAAGGTGTAGGATCCGTAAAACGTGATGCTACAATTTGGGAAGATTACCTTACCGAACTTGGTGTTGAGTTTGAAATGGTTGCTCCTAAACGGAATATAACAAAGATGAGCCAGGAATATTTCAAGCAGCTTACGGGATGGAAAAAGCAAACCAACGAGCATAGTAGGGATGCTGCCATGTTAGTATTTGGCTTTTAGATGTTTTTTGCTCTTTATTGGCGTATATATACACCAAAATTTATATCTTTGCATTAATTGATAACATTGATATTATGACTATTACGACAACTATCTTTATAGTAGCAGGTGCTTTAGCGGTATTCATTACCGCTATGCACTTTGCAAATCTTTTCCTACCGTATGATCCGATTACACCAGGTAAATCTATTACCGTATATCTGGATGGTAAGTTTAATAGGGTGGCAACGATCACGAGTATAGAGAACGGTTGTATCTATGTGTATGATAAATTCCCGTTGCCATTGCATTATAGAGGAAAATTTTACGCTGTAGGCAGAATGACGGACGGGCATAAGGTTATGTTTTTAGGGGAGCGGAAACTTTATCTGTTGATGCGCTTTGTGGAGGCTTTCAGAAAGATTGCCCGTATTCCTGAATTTGAAAAGGAGGTTTAACATGGAAGAGATAGAGATTGTTTACCGTAAAATCTCGGATCTAACTCTGTTGGATGATAACCCACGAAAGATAAGCAAGAGAGATTTAGAGCGTTTGGTAGATTCCATCCGCATAAATGGTTTCTGGAAGCACCGCCCTATTGCCTTATCTGAGCGTGAAGGAAAGTTATATGTACTGGCAGGACACCAACGGATAAAGGCTGCAAAGAAGCTGAAAATATCGGAAGTGCCGACAATCTTGTACCACAACCTGACCGAAGAGCAGGAAGCGGATATAGTTCTAAGGGATAACATCAACAATGGTGAATGGGATTTTGAAAAGCTACAGCTTGGAGATTGGAGCAACAAGGCTGATTTCTCTTTTATCGGTTTAGATATTCCAGTAGAGGATAAACAGCCGGAAGATGAGGAAGCAGCCGATGAAGAACAAGAGGATAACGAGAAAGAGGAAGGCTCGGAAGATGATCCGATAGCGGATGAAAAAGAGGATTTTTACAGATCCATGCTTAACGATTGTTTGTATGAGAGCAATAATGAGTTTGACATTCCTAATTTGTTGCTGGAAGAACAAGCCGGAAAACTTCTTTTGCCTTTTGCCCCCTGGGGAGCTGATAGCCGATTAAGGAAAGATGTTGCTACTTACCACTTCTATGTAGATGATTATCGCTTTGAAGCTATTTGGAAAGATCCGATCAAGGTGCTAACCAGTGGTGTAAAAGCGTTGGTAGAGCCAAACCTTTCCGTTTACGATACAACCCCGATAGCTTACGGTTTACAACAGATTTACAAGAAACGTTGGATAAGCCGATACTTTCAAGAGTGCGGTATCAAGGTGTACGCAGATCTGAATGTTTCTGTGAAGTTCAAAGAGTATAATAAACTGGGCTTACCAAAAGGGTATAACGCTTTTTTCACTCGTGGCTATGCTGGTCGGTTGGAATATCTGAAAGGAGAGCTTGAAGTAGCCAAAGAAATATCCGGCTTGCAAACTCCTAACTTGCTTGTGTATGGCGGTGGTGATGAGATCAGAAAGTTTTGCATAGATAACAGCCTGGTTTACGTCCAGGACTTTATTAACGATAAAAGTTCAAAAAAAGATGGCAAAAACAAGCGGAAGTAATGGAGGTTTGCCGAATGGCGATTCAAACTACAAAGGTAAGGTAGGCAAACTGGAACCTTTGGCTTCAATTAAGAACCCGAAGGTGTACAAGACTGTAAAAGAAAGTATCTCACGTTTTCACTCTGTTTTGGGAGTAAGACAGAAAGATATTAAGATCGGACAACTGGAGGCTGGTACGGGTGGAGTGCATATTTCCCAAAATGGAGTATCTAAACAAGTCGTTTTGAATAAATCCGTTTTCAATGGGAAAAACACCACAACCCAAAGCGTTGCTAAATGGGCTGAAAAAGGTTACAAAAGCGGACACTTGACGAAAACCAACAAGCCAGTAGCACATATTGTTACTCACGAGCTGGCGCACGCAACTTGGAACAACCATTTAACAAGCCCCAATGCAAAGGCAGCAAGTAAAAGCATAAACAGCCTTTATAAGAAATGGGGTAATGATAAGTCGAAACAAGGTTATGGTAAATATGCCAAAACCAATGTAAACGAGTTCTGGGCAGAAGTATGTACAAAAGCCGTTCATGGTAAGGCAGATAAGTACACAAAAGCAGCTAAAGATATAATCAAGAAGTATAAATTATAACGTATATTTGCGGAAAACGCAATAAAATATTGAGCTATGGATAAAATAGAATTAACCGATTTGCAAAAGCAGCTTATTCAAAAGCAGCTAAATGAAAAGTACGATCCGTTTATGGCTACGGAAGAAGAACAAGAAGCCTTCAATGACGTAATAGACAAAGCCGAAGCATTATCGGATGAACTGGACGCTGTAGATGATTACATAGACAACTACAACGGTGATATGATAGCCTGGTTTTGGGCAAAGTACCAAGAGCAGGAACAAAAGGAACAATGATAAATTAACCAGGTAAAGAATTAATCAGGTGGGAGTTCCTATCTGATTTTTTCTTTCCTTAATCGGTGTATATGTACGCCAAAAACAACGAATAAACAACGGAATGGCACTCTTTGAGAAAGGCAATAACATAGGGAATAGATTCACAAGCGAAAACCAACCAAAGAAAAATGGTCGGAAGCCCTCAATGTATAAACAGCTCAAAGAGCTTACAGGTAAAAAAGTAGATTATGAGCTGAGCAAAGAGGACTATTATAAAACAATTCGGTTTCTTCTTGAACGCTCCAAAGGAGAGCTAAATAAAATCATGGCTGACGCAAACAGAGAAGATAGCACTACTCCTATTTGGGTGTGCAATATTATCAGTGCAATCTTCACAGATATTCGCTTTGGTCGGACTTCAACGGTTGAAATGATATTCGATAGAATTTTTGGCAAAGCAGCCCAACCGATAGAAGGGGATATAAACGCTAATGTGTCTGGAGGACTGGAGCCGGATCTATCCAAACTTTCAACCGAAGATCTTTTGGTTTATCATGGACTATTAGAAAAGATGAATGGCAAAAAATAAAAACATACAAATACCAATGGCTCTTGCAGTCAAAATAGAGCTGTTTAAACGTGGCTGTTTTGACTTCATTACTGTTAAGGATGGAAAGAAGCACGAAAAGCAGGAAAAGGCTTTGCAGATCCTTACAGACAATGAGCACGCAGAGTTTTTGTATGGTGGTGGTGCTGGTGGTGCTAAGTCGTGGACTGGTGCTGCCTGGCTTCTTTTTATGTGCCTTTGTTATCCAGGTTCCAAATGGTTTATTGGTCGAGCTGAGTTAAAGCGTATTACCCAATCTACCTTAATAACGTTCTATAAGGTTTGTAACCAATACGGAGTAGAAGATACTTTGTATAAATACAATGGGCAGTATAACTATATAGAGTTTTACAACGGATCCCGTATAGATTTGCTGGATTTGATGTATAAGCCTGGAGATCCTTTTTATGAAAGATACGGATCTATAGAATATACTGGCGGTTGGATAGAAGAAGGTGGAGAAGTAAACTTCGGTGCTTATGACACTCTTAAAACTCGTGTAGGTCGCCACTTGAATAATGAGTTAGGGTTAAAACGAAAGTTGTTTATCACGTGTAACCCTAAAAAGAACTGGATGTATGATACCTTTTACACTCCATTCAAGAAAGGTATATTGCCTGAGTATATGTACTATCTGGGTTGTTTGGTACAAGAAAACCCCTTCATAGATCCAGACTACATAGAAGGTTTGAGAACAACCAAAGATAAGGTTAAAAGAGAGCGTTTGCTAAAAGGTAATTGGGAGTATGACGACAACCCCAATGCGCTTTGTTCTCACGATGCGATTACAGCCATTTTTAATAATCTGCTATCAATAACCACTGGGAAGAACTATATAACAGCAGATATAGCCCGATTTGGATCCGATTACGCCCGGATTTGCGTTTGGGATGGTTATACGATCATAGACTTAAAATGCTTTCCACTAAGTAAAACTACGGACATACAGAAATGTATTCAACACTTCCAGAAAAAATACAGAATACCTAAATGGCGGTGTATCGCTGATGAGGACGGTGTAGGCGGTGGCGTGGTGGATAATTGCGACATACAAGGCTTTGTAAATAACAGTCGTGCTTTAAAGGATGAGAACTACCAGAACTTGCAAACACAATGCGGTTACAAGCTGGCAGAACACATAAACGCCTCAGAGATTGGGATCAATGAGGAACTGTTAAGCTCGGCAGACAAAGAGCAAATTATCCTTGAACTGGAGCAGTTGCAAACATGGGATGTGGACGGAGAAGGCAAATTAAAGCTAAAACCGAAAGAGGAAATCAAGCAGGAAATTAGATGTTCTCCAGACTGGCGAGATGTGTTTTTAATGCGCTGTTGGTTTGACTATAACGAGTATGATATACCAGATGATATAGAAGCAAGATTAGGAGTTATTTAAAAATTTGAATTATGGGATTTTTTAATGTTATCAAGAATGAGGTAAAAGCTGCTGTAGGTTATCAACAGAATTTTACAGCTTTGTTGGAGGCTAAGGATATTTCAAGAGCCTTAAACTATATGCAAGATCGCTCCGGCTTTGCTGAAAAAGCCTTGCTGGAGTACAAGGTAGAAAACCATGAGGTTATGAAAAGGCAGGATAAAGCCGTTTATGATAAGAAAGGGAATTTTCTTAGATGGCAAAAGCGTTGGAAAATTCCTATCCCCTATCAGTCTTTCATCAATGAAATTGCGCTTGTTTTCTTATATGGCAGACCCGTAAAATGGACGCAAAGAAGCAAAGGTACTGATTATGCTTTTGAGCAATATATAAAACTGCTGGAGCATTTACGCTTCAACGCCAATGTAAGAGAGGCTAAACGTGTTGCTGGTGCTGAGGGTACTTCCGCTATGCTATTTCATGTGTTCCGAAATAAAGAAGGAAAACCAGATGTATTATTGAATGTGTTATCTAAACAAAACGGTGATGATATTTACCTTATCAAAGATCAGTATAAGCGTATGACTGCTTTTGCTTGGGGGTATTATCTGAATGAATCCGGCAATCGGAGCATCTACCATGTGGATATTTACAAAGATGATACGGTTTACTACTGTAAGCGTGTTAGTGTAGGTTGGGAAGTGAAGGCAATCCCTAATGTGATAGGGAAAATTCCCGTTATCCTCTTTGAACAAGAGTTAGAGCATGAAGGAACACAGCACATGATACACCGTGTAGAAAGCATGGAATCAACAGATGCAGATGTAAATGATAGATTTGCTAACCCGGCAATGGTAGCAACCGCAGAAGTGCTTAACAGCTTGCCTAAAGCAGAAGAAGAGGCAAAACTATTCATTCTAAAGGAGGGTGGCAAGGTTGAATATCTTACATGGGATCAGGCTTCACAAAGCAAGGCAAATGAATACGAACGGCTGGATAAGCATATTCTTTCAAAATCTTTCACTCCTAACATAGATTTTGACAATATGAAGAGTTTGGGCAATCTGTCTGCTAAAGCTATCAGAAAAGTAATGCTGCTTGCAGTGATTAAGGCTGAGAAACGAAAGGAAACCCACGATAATTACATGAATAGAACGGGTAATTTGCTACGTGCTATTCTTGGTAATGTTTTGGACTACCAACACAAAGCCGAATATGAAGCATTACAGTTAGGGCATGAGTTTCAAGAACCATTCGGTGAAGATGTGAGCGATATTCTTGCTGATATATCAAAGCAGTATAACGATGGAGCGATAAGCCGACAAACTTATGTGGAAATGAGCTACCTTATCAAAGATGCAAAAACGGAAATTGAGCGTTTGAAGCAGGAAGATTTAGAAGCCATAGCTAAACAGCAGGAGTTAAACAGAATAGATGTGTTCGGTGGAGGTGAATAATGGCAAAGAAAGTAAAACCATCAGAAACAAAGTACCATTGTAGGGATTGCAAGCACTCTTACGACTGGCACGAGAAGGATTATAAAGGTGAGTTCTTCCTTTGTCGGTGTCCTTTCTTCAAATACTCTAAATTCTTAAACAAAGATCACTGTGAACACTTTGAGTTAAAGCGCAATGGCAAAAACTAAATTCGTCAATTCCACGCAGCTACAAAAAGAGCTGTTTAAACGTACAGAAGGGTACGCAGCTAATGTACGTGCGATTTATCAAAACTACTTACTCCAGATTATTAACCTGGTAAAAGGTACGGAGTTGGAAGAAGGTAAACCGTTCTCTTTCTCCGAATATGGCTATAGTGATGAGGCTACAGCCATATTTAGAGAAATGTACAGCCGTTTGTATCAAGAAATAAGGAATGACGTGCAAAATGAATGGTTGCTTTCCAACCAACATAACGATGAGCTGGTAAAAAGTGTGTTCGGTGAAAACTCTATCAATGATAACCACTTTGCCCGATTCTTTAAGCGCAATATGGAGGCTATGGACGCTTTCTTTGCTCGGAAAACTGGAGAAGAAGGGCTAAGCCTATCACAAAAGGTATGGAGGTACACAGGACAATTTAAAGAAGAGCTTGAAAACTGCTTGGATTTGGCTATAGGAGAGGGTACAGGAGCCAACAAGTTAGCTTCCAAAATACAGACCTACCTACAAGATCCTGATCGCTTTTACAGAAGATTCAGAATAAAGGTCGGTGAGGATGAAAACGGAAATACTGTGTATGGTCGTGTATGGAAACGTAGGGTATATGACAAAGAAACCGAAAGTTATAAATGGGTAGATGATAACCCAAAGAAATATCATCCTGGACGTGGTGTATATAGATCTTCATACCGTAATGCCCAACGTTTGGCACGTACAGAAACCAATATAGCCTACAGAACTGCTGATTTTGAACGATGGGGGCAATTAGATTTTATAATTGGCTATGAAATCAAGCTGTCAAACAACCACCCATGCCATGATATTTGCGATGAGCTTGCTGGCAAATATCCCAAAACGTTTAAATGGACTGGCTGGCATCCGAATTGTCGGTGTTACATGATCCCGATCTTAGCTGGTGAAGATGATATAGAGGATATGCTTAACAAGATCCTGGCTGGAGAGAATGAAGAAATAAGCAAGAAAGGGCAAATAACGGAGTTTCCAGATGAATTTGTACAATGGGTAAAGGATAACGAAGATCGCATGAATGAAGCCAAAACAAAAGGCACTCTACCCTATTTCGTCAAGGATAACTATACGGATATAGAAGAAATCTTGCATCCTCTCACACCTGAGCAAAAACACTACAAAGGGCTGGTTGCTCAATATGGGGAAGAAAACGTACAAAAGCTATATGAGGCTTTCGATTCATTCAAAGCCAAAATCTCTACTGGTGATTTGGAGTACCAAATCAAGAAGCTAAAGTTTGAGGCTAATTGGGTTGAGGAAAAGAATAAATTCCCGACTTCTCCCGAAATGGTGAAAATGCTTAAAAAAGAGTTGGCTATAGTTGAGGCAAAATTTCAATACCAACAAGCCGTAAATGCTGCCAAGCCTATTTTGAACTATAAAAGCAAGAGTAAACCGTTAAATTCGATTCTGGCAGAACTGAATGAGGCTATAGCCAATGAAGCGACTGCAAATGAGATACAAGCCTTGACAGCAAAAGCGACTGCCAAAATACAAGAGATAGAAAAGGCTCGGCTCGCAAAGCTGGTTAAACAAGGTGCGGACGGATCCACTTTGGATCTTTACGCTACAGAACAAGAAAAGCTGGAAATAGCACGGCTCCAATCTGAATATGATAAGGCTATGGATCTATACGGCAGTCAGTGGAATAGTGAAGTAAGTGCTTGTTATGTCCGGCTTGCTGATTATAAAAAGGAGTTGGCTTTAAAGTATGTATCAAAACAAGGCAAGCTGGTTAAACTGAATGGAGAAACTGAGGAATTGGCAAAAAAAGCACTGGAAGAGTATATAAATGCGCCAGTTAATCATAGTGCTAATAACGCCATCGGTGGACGCTGGCAGAACTATAGTAGTGAAGCTGGAGCAATGGAGCGTTATAGCAAAAAAACGGGTATATCCGTAGATGAGCTTGCTTTGATAAACCGCTATACATACGGTTCCAAGTGGTGTAATAATTACGGTTATGGTATTGTAGATCCGTACTTTGGCAAAATACAAGATTATGGGGGATTATGCCAAAAATATTATCCGGCTTGTAATGCTGCCTTAGAAAAAATGCCTCGCTATAATGGTACCGTATTCTCTGGTATCAGCTTTGACGCAATGAAGCTGGATAAGTATATTCAAGAAATGAAAGCGTGTCTATCATCCGGGCAACCCTATGTAAACAAAGCCTTCATGTCCTCTACTACCAATATTGATAGAACTGCTATCTTTGGAGATAACCTAATGCTGGTTATCAAAAGTAAGAAGGGTGTAGATGTAAAAGCCATTTCCCATTATGCAAGTGAAGATGAAATTGTGTTTCGTGCCGGATCCCGTTTTAAGGTGCTGAATGTTTATCAGGAAGAAACACGAAAATACGGCTTTGGAAAAGGCTGGGTAGTTGAGCTGGAAGAGATATAAGAAAGAGCCATTACCAACGCTGGCAATGGCTCTGAACTGCCCTAAAGCAGCTATCATCAGCTCTCAACAGATGAAAACATATTATTATCCCCTATCAGATTGCAAATAAAGCGTTTTCCGGCATCCGTCCAAACAGTTGTGAACATATTGCTTATTCTACCGTCCTTTTTGTTGTAACAAAGTGCTTTTGTCGTGATGTAACCTTTGGTATGAAACGCTGGGGATAGTAACCACTGGTTTTGTTGTCTATAAAGCACTCCTTTTTCTGAAAGCAAACGATTCAATTTGCAAGCACTCATATTTAATAATTTGGCTATTTCAGTAGTAGTATAAGTACGTTCACTGAGTAAAATGTTATCAGCATATTCAACTTTTGGAGCTTGTGCCTCCAGTTGCTCCATGTGCTTAAAATTCTCCTTTAGTAATTTACGGTGTTGCACCTCATAAGCCTTATTTCGTACCTCTAAATCCTTCACCTTTCTACGCTCATCCTTCAAAGCCGTTAATAGCTTAATGGCATTTTCAGGATCGGCTAATATAGAATCAATGGTTTGTGTGGTTGCAGTCATTCCATACCTCATTAGCTCCTTTATCCGATCATTGCACCAAATAGCAAACTGAGGACTGAGCCAACGGGCAAACTCCAAAGCTACATCTTCGTGAAACCAATTACCACGCTTTGAAGTATCATTACCACCTTTTACACTTACAACTAATTGATTATAAGCCAAACTCCGATTTTCGGATAATGCTCTAATATATTCTTTCGTAGATGGCAATTCTAACCATTTCCAGGGAAACTTTCCAAAAGGTTTAGCCATTTCAGTTGCATTAACCATTGTAGCCTTTCCTATTTGAAATGTGATAGGGCTACCGTTGTATTGAAATACCTGATTATCCATAAATAGCCTCCTTTGTTCTTGTTTGCATTTCTAATTGAGCTGTAAGCCGTCCTATCTCTCTGTTTAATCGCTCTATGATCTCGTTCTTTTCTACGAGCATGGAGTAAGGAACTAACTTTTTTTCATTGATAAACCGGGCTACTTCTTTTGCTACATAAGAAGGAAACTTGGCAGGATTAGATTCACTCGTTAAGTGAGTGTTACTCGTTTGGCTGGTACTGTTATTCGCAGACAAACAATGTTTTTGGTTTTTCATTTTTAGCAGAAATGAAATAGTGATTAGGCAAAAAAGAAACGGTATTGCCCTTCCCGTTGCTAAACATCTTCCGACGACGTGGGCGCATTAACGCTCCACACGGGGGTACAATACCGTTATTATATATAGTCTTACGACAGATCAAGCATAAAAAATACCTGAACTGAATAGAACAGGTGAATAACCCGTCATCGGATAAAATGTTTAGCATCACAAAAATACAATATTAATTTGAGATAGCCAAACATTTCTCTATATCCAGCGTTACAGATTATGCTTTTTATATTTCCCTAATACATCTCCTGACGGATAAGCAATAATGTAATAGTATTCATTTTTCAACTCATATTCTGTATGATGGTTGCCAGTTATTGCATCATCAATTACATCTTTTCCCAAATACTCGCCATAGTATAGAATAATATTATCATTTTGTTTCTCTGCTTTGTGAAATTCATAGAGAACATTTCTTTCTGTTGAAAGATCGCCCACAAATGGAATGTCAGAACACAAAATTTCAAGTTTTTGCGTATAAGCCTCTAAGTCTATAATTTTCACTATCTTTTCAGAGAATCCATTAATAACCTTAGATGAGAAAAACAGCATTAGCCTATTATCTAACGCTTGATAATCTTTATAGGAAAGCAAACCACTTTCTTTCTCGCTTTTTGTTGTTTCTCTATACCATTCCAAACCGCCATTACTATTGAGGCAATAGAGGTGCTTATAAGAACTTCTACCGCTTAAAATATAATAAGTATCATTACTTCTGATAATTTTATATCTATCTATAGAATATTCAAATGGCAATATCGAAAGTTCTTTACCAGTTTCAAAATCAAGAACTGAAAGAACTGAATTATAATCATCTAAGGACGTTTTATTTTCATTTTCAAACCAAGTTATCAAAAATAACTTATCGCTATCCTTATAAACTTTATTTTCTTCGTTACCCCATAAATCCCATAAAGAACCAGGATTTATATAAGCGTACTCCTTTTGGGCTATATTCGGGGCTAAACTATAAGAGTATAATTCCGTTCCATTAGGGGAAAATTTAGCAAACCATGATTTGTTGCCTTTCCTTCCTCCAGCTAATTTGTAAGATACGCTGTCTGCCATTAAATCTATAGAAGTGATATTTGCTATATCTTTGGGAAATATACCAAATGATTTGCATTTTGTTTCTATATCTTCTTTCTCATTATTATCTATAGAAATATCAGCTTGTGGCTGAGGATCATCTTCTTTAGAGCATCCCATTATTAAAGCCATTAGACAAAGGCAGACAATTACATTTTTCATACGTGTATTTTTTGTAGGTTAATAATCTACTCAGATTGGCTCCTATAAACCCACAAAAGAAACGTGGGCTTACTCTGCACGATCAAGAGGGACGACCAAGTACCCAACAGCCCATACAAGAGTAATGCCCACGCCATAGCGCAGGCATTAGCACATTGTTTCTGAGGGCTGTTTGAAATTTTGATCGTTTTCTTGATCCTCGCAACAATAGCCAATGCTATATTAGTTCATATTTTATTTCTAACTGCAAATATAGTGCTATTTGTGGTAATTTTAGTCCGTTCATGTTATAAATCTACTAACGAAACAAAAATATAAATGCTTTTGTTGCTTTATTGGCTACCTATGCTTATCTTTGAGGCAAGATATTATAAATATGGGTAACTGGAGCGAACAACAAGAAGCAAAGAAAGAAGTCAAGGAGAAAGACAAAGTGAGGCGTGAAAAACTTGCTGGATTCTTTTTTAACTTGGCGCAACTCACATTTGCGGGTTTGGTTCTTGGTGGAATAACTCCGATATATGCCAATGTGGAAGCTGGTATAAACTGGTATGTTTTGACAGCAGGGAGTGTTTGGACTATAATGCTTGCTAAAGTAGGAAATACAATTTTAAAATAATAGATATGGAAATGTTAGGAGCTATCTTTACCGTTGGAATAGTTGTGACGGGTGCATTTATGATTTGGCTAAGAACAAAATCTGGCAAGAAATGGCTTGCCAATTTGTAAAGAATAGGAAAGGAAGGTTTTAAGCCTCCCTTTTTCCAGTTTCAAACGATTTCTTCCAGTTGGTTGTATCTCCTTCTGGATTCGGGCTTTTACCTGGTAAATGTTCTGATAATAGTTGCTCTTTCCATTCCTTGTACGCTTCATCTAAAGGCTTTTTTGTGTCGCAAGCATCCAAGTAGGAATAATGAAACTCCTTCTCATACTCCCAAAAAGAAGCTGCCAAAGGGTGAAAAGTATCACTTTTATACGGATTCTCTTTTTCTCCTTTGTACCAATGGTAATTTGAATAATCTTCCGTTATGCCAGAAAAGAATCCGGCTTTGTTCCAGTTATCAGCCATCTTATTTATTGTTTAAGTTATGATAGAAGTTACCTATAACATCAAGCATATCAATAGGCAACAAATTGAATACATGATCTACTATTTCTTTAGGGATCTCGTAGATAGCTGCTGCCATAGATCCTACAATAGCACCGATAGTATCGCTATCACCTCCCCACGAAATAGCCTTCCTTATTGCATCCTCAAAAGAATTGCTGGAAATAACAATTTTCAGGCAGATAGGTACAGTTCCCTGGCAAGTTTCATCAAATACTCCAGAGTAATAGTTTCCGATCATAAACATAGGATAGTACGTTTGCATTTCGTTTTCAAGCCCGGATAGGTTTTTGGTAGTACGCAAATAATAAATAGCGTGCGCAATCGCTACAGCTCCTTTTATGCCTTCTGGGTGGTTATGGGTTACGATAGCGGTTTCTTCCGCTTCTTTCTTCACTCTATATAAGTCGTCAAAGAACCAGGCTACGGGGCTAACCCTCATTGCAGAACCGTTACCGAAGCTATTATATGGTTGTGGTGTATCTGAGGCTATCCAACGTGCAAAGCTGCTTCCGTATGCTCCTTTAGGGTTTGGATATTTTCTACACCATTTCAGTAACGTATCTTCGTAGTGTTCCCCATTGTTGATAGCGTCCGCAATAGCAATAGTACAAATTGTATCATCTGTAAAAGTGCTTTCTTCCGTAAACAACTCAAAGTTATAATTATCTGTATTGTTAAACTCAAACCGTGAGCCTACAATATCGCCTATTATTGCACCTAACATATTAACCTCCAATTTTAGTATTACCTCTAAATGTTTTCTTCCTTATAAGCACGCCCATACGGATTGTACAATACTTGTTTTGATACTCAACCCGACTTAGATCTACATTCCAAAGACTTTCTTTCTTGATACCTATTTGTTCCTCTGAAAGTTCGTCAAAGATCGCAGCAATAGAGCCGAAATAGAAGTGTCTTTTTCCATTGTACGGCTCTCTCAATTCTACATGAATAACCTTCGGTAACTTCATAACGATTTATTTTATTGGCACATCTAACAAAACATATTGAGGACACTCGCCATTAATAAAATCAATCGCCAAAGCAGCAATAGCACGACTTTGTACACTGCTCAACGCTTCTAATTTGGCGTTGCTTATGTTACCAGTTTTGTTCCTGTCTCTTATACACATCTCCGAGCCCACGAGACACTGAGCGATCTCG
>ENA-OYCW01000122-OYCW01000122.1-human-gut-metagenome-genome-assembly--contig:-NODE-122-length-13148-cov-10.734591_pt1 | contig 13148 bp, 10 predicted proteins | sample MGYA00243460_ERZ652887 | MGnify/ENA primary metagenome ERZ652887 (study PRJEB26926, sample SAMN06164626) | human gut metagenome | biome: ENVO:00009003; feature: ENVO:2100002; material: ENVO:00002003...
GTCAAGGACGTGCGGGACTGGGTGGATGCCCCGTTGAAAAACAACTACATGGAAGTGACCGTTACGGGAGACTTCAGGACGGAAGACATCATCCCCCTGCTGGAACGCACCGTAGGCGCGGTTCCCAAACGCGCGGAAGCTCCGGCAACGCTGGATGAAACGCTTCGCCATCCGGTCATGGCGGACTTCAATTTCTCCAAGGATCTGACCTATGACTCCTCCATTGATAAAACGATGGTCTGCCTTTTCTGGAAAACGCCCGGCGGAGAAAATAAAAAGCTGGCCCGCAGGCTGAACATGCTCAAGGCCGTCTTCTATGACCGCGTATTCAAGGGCCTGCGCGAAGACATGGGGGAAACCTACTCCCCTTCCACCGGCCTCAATATCAGTGAAACCTATCCGGACGACGGCTATATCATCACGATGAGTTCCGGCGTCATGCGCAATAAGGAGGCCGTGCGCAGCGCCATCGCCAGAATTGCGGACGACCTCGGCAAGGGAAATATCACCCAGGAGGAACTGGACCGTGCCCGCAATCCCATTCTTAACTCCATGGACCGCGCCCAGCGCGACAACGGTTACTGGACATCCCTGCTGAAAGACTCCCAGGCCAAGCCGGAACGGCTGAACCAGCAGAGGGAAAGCATTCCGGACGTAAAAGCCATCACCGTGAAAGAGGTCAACAAACTTGCCAAAGACATCTTCGGCAAGGGAGAGCATCTCAACCTGAACATTCTGCCGGATCACCCGGCTGCGGAAACTCCGCCTGCTGAAAAGCAGGCGGACAAAGCCGACTCTCCCCAGGCCGCCGTCTCCCCGGCGGCTTTTTGCGTTCGCGCCACCGTCGTGAAGACGGTAAAAAAAGACTCCGGCAAAAATGGATATGCCATCATCATTTCCGAAGAAACAGCTTCAATGCCGGCCTGGAAGGCCGTGGCGGACAAACTGGCTGAAAAACACGGAGGCTCCATCGTCACCGTGAAAGATTCCGTATTCTCCAAGCTGGACACGCTCAAAAAAATGGCTCCACGTTTCATGGCCGTCGTCGCACGCCCGGAGGAAATAGACCGGGTGCTGGTGAATGACCTGCACCGCCTGAGCCGCCGGCTGGACGACGACCCTTACGGGGACTGTATCTGGGGCATTGTCACGGGGTACACCCCACAGGCCGCCATGAGAATAGCCTCTGAAACAAAGCCTCTCGTCATCAGCCGCGCCATGGGAACTACCAACGTGGATTCCTCCCGATTCAAAGACAGCATGAGCATCACGGACTGGCAGCCCTTCCAATACCTGGAACAGCATGGCTCCAAGGGCAAGGTAACGCCGGCTTTCTACACGAAAGGCCTGAAAGAACAGGACAAGGGGGATGAAACCACGCTGGGCGTAACGCCCAAGCTTATGGAATACTGGAAACGTTATTCCCCGCAGCTCTTCGTAACGGCCTCCCACGCAACCCAGTTTAATCTGGAAATGCCTTTCGGCAAGGGACTCATCGTTTCCGGCAACAACCGGTTCTACGCGCTGGACAAAAAACAGTTCAGGGAATTCACCACTTTTTTGCGCGGCGTGCTCTTCAACGGAAAGGAAGACGACCTGCTCTCCTTCCTTAAGAGAATTAAAGCGCCGGTGATTGAAACCAGGCCGGTTCCGGCAGTCTGGGTCGCGGCGGGGAACTGCTTGATCGGAGATGCCAAGAAGACGAAAAATTCCATGGCTGTCACCGCCCTGAGCCGCTACGGTTTCAACCAGCTGGTAGGCTACACCGTCCCTTCCTGGTATGGCAAGGGCGGCTGGGGGACGCTGGGCCTTCTGTTCAGCAACCATGACGCCTCCAGCCTGGCGGAAGCCTGGTATTTGAACAACCAGTTCATTCTGGATGAGACCATGACCCGCTTCCCCAAGCTCATGGACGTCCATTTCAACTCCGCGGATATCAATGGAATCAAGAATGATCCGGACTTTGCCAGGGGCATGAACTCCGCCGGATACGGCATGGGCAAGGACCAGCTGGGGCTTATCCACGACCGGGATACCGTGGCCTTTTACGGAGACCCCGCCTGGACGGCGCGCCTGGACGAATCCCGGGCTCCGTCCCCGTGGCATATCGACTGGAATGACCCGGCAGATGCCTCCAAAGGGTTCACCGTCACAGCCAACAAAGACGCCAAAGGTCGCCTGGGAGTCTGGTTCCCCAATCGGATCAACGCCGGCAAGGCCACCGTCACCATTAGCGGAACCGCCACTCCCATTGAAAAGGCAGGCCTGCTGACCAACGACTTCCTGCTGCTCCGGGAACTGGAACTCAAAAAGGGAGAAAAAGCCGTCGTGGAAATGAAATAAGCATGGAAGAAAAACAAGTTGCAGGGATTTTTCCCCTGCCGTCGGCGGCCGAATATCCGGCCGCCGCTCTTTTTCCATAGACAAGCAGCCTCCAAACATGGATACTCCCGGTAATCAATCCACCCTATGACTGATTACTCCATTTTCTTTATCATCGCCGTAGTAGCGACGGGCGTGGGAGCGCTCCTGTTTCTCCTGTCCCTGTTCGGGCTGGGGGAACATGATCTGGACTTTGATGCGGATTCCGGCGGAGCGGACGTAGGGTTGCTGTCCATCAAATCCGGCATCGGCTTTTTTCTGGGCTTCGGCTGGGGCGGCGTGCTCGCCCAGGGTCTGGACTGGGGGATGGCCGCCTCCCTGGCGGCGGCTTTTTTCACCGGCGTGCTGATGTTCCTGATTATCGGCATCTCCATGCGTTTCATTATGAGCCTTAAATCAGACGGCACCCTGAATTATGAAACCCTCAAGGGAATGACCGGCTCCGTTTACATCAGCATTCCCGGAAACCTCCAACGCGGCGGACAAGTTACAATCGCCCATCCCAGCCAGCTGCTGTACCTCCCTGCCGTCCAGGAAGGGGAACATCCCCTGCCCTCCGGAACCCCGGTGGAAGTGGTAGCCGTCACTGCGGGAATCGTCACCGTCAAACCTCTTCATTAACAAACACCCCAATCATCATACCCCAAGCCGACTATGGACAAAATCATCCCCATCGCCATTCTGGTTCTCTTCATCATTCTGACCGCTTCCTGGCTGTTCAGCCGCTACCGCATGTGCCCTCCGGACAAAATCCTCATCGTCTTCGGGAAAGTAGGCACAGGCCAGCCGGCCAAATGTTACCACGGCGGCTCCACCTTCGTGCTTCCGGTTCTCCAGTCCTATAGCTACCTGGATCTGAACCCTATCAATATTGACGTGCCCCTCCAGGGCGCCCTTTCCTCCCAGAACATACGCGTGGATGTGCCCTCCTCCTTCATCGTGGGCATCTCCACCCTTCCTGAAATCATGCAGAACGCCGCTGCGCGCCTGCTGGGCCGCTCCCGGGAGGAAATCCGCAATTTGGCTGCGGAAATCATCATGGGGCAGATGCGCGTGGTGATTGCCTCCATGACCATTGAGGAAATCAATTCCGACCGCGAAAAACTCATCAAGGGCATCACGGAAGGCGTGGACGTGGAACTGCACAAAGTGGGCCTCCATCTCATCAACGCCAATATCACGGACATCCAGGACGCTTCCGGCTACATCAACGCCCTGGGCAAGGAAGCCGCTGCGCGCGCCATCAATGACGCCACCATCAAGGTGGCGGAAGAAACGCGCCGCGGGGAAATCGGCAAAGCGGAAGCGGAAAAGGACCAGACCATCCAGGTGGCGAACGCCCGCGCCATCGCCATTGAGGGCCAGAACGAAGCCCAGATTAAAATTGCGGAATCCGCCGCCAAGCTGCAAGTGAAGCAGGCGGAGGCCAAAAAGCTGGCGGAAGTGGCCCAGAAGGTGCAGGAGGCTAAAACCCTGGAAGAAGCCTACCAGGCGGAAAAAGAAGCGGAATTGAAGCGCGCGGAACGCGAACGCGCCACGCAGGAAGCCAACATCCTGGTAACGGCCCGCATTGAAAAGAGCCAGCGCGAAGTGCAGGCCCAGGCCACGGCGGAAGTACTCAAACTGGAACAGGAAGGCAAGGCGCAGGCTCTGCTCATCCAGCGCAGGGCGGAAGCGGAAGCCATCCGCCAACTGGCGGAAGGCGAAGCCCAGGCTACCCTCCTGAAGAAAAAGGCGGAAGGGGAAGGCATGGAAATGGTGGGACGCGGTGAAGCGGCCGCGATTGAAGCCGTGCTGGAAGGCAAGGCCCGCGGTTTTCAGCAGATCGTCCAGGCGGCAGGTTCTTCCGAGGCCGCTTCCAACCTGCTGGTGACGGGACAGCTTACCAAGATTGTGGAGCTCCAGTCCGGTGCCATTAAGGGGTTGAAATTCGACAAGGTAGTCGTCATGGGCAATGGAGGGAACTCCTCTGTGGGAGGATTCGTCCAGAATCTGGTAAAGGATACGCTGCCCCTTCATGAACTCGGCAAAAGCGTAGGGCTGGAATTGCCCGCTTTTCTGGGCAAACCCATGGAAGGGAAAACCGCAGCTTCCTCCCCTGCTCCCGCAGCCGATGCCCCGGCGGCAGATACCGCAACCACCGTCAACCCGAGTTAACCCCTCCATCCCCGCCTTCCTGACGGCAACCGCCCCGCCACCCAGGGAAGCTTCCGAACGGTGTTCCGGGAATTCCCATGGCAGGGAGGAGCGGCCGCCTGACAACCTCTCCCGTAGCCGCACAGTCGAAACAAGCGGCATACCGCATTCCGATCATAGAGAATAAGCCGGACATGCCGGTGAACCCGCAGGACAGGGAGGCACTAGACAGCCTTGTTCATATTGACGCTGGACGCATGCCGCAGCGGAAAAGCCCACTTACCGCCAGAAGGTAAACAGAGTTTGAAACATGAAAAGAGAATCCGAATGCCTGCCTTCAAACCTAACGGGCAGATGGCAAAACGCCATATTGATTCATTATCCGTCATTGAGTATTGTTGATTTTCCCTGCTCATGGTACATATCCGGGCACGCATGAGTGTTCTGCTTCATATCTGCTGTGCGCCCTGTTCCATTTCCTGCATTGAAATGCTGCGGGAAGAAGGAATGGAACCAACCGGATTCTGGTTTAATCCAAACATTCATCCGTATAAGGAATACCAGGCCAGAAAGGATACGCTGGTCGAATACGCGGCAAAAATCGGTCTGAAATTGATTATGAGGGATGAATATGGACTGCGGCCCTTCATTCGCGCCATTTACCCCTCCCTGGAAAACCGTTGCGGAACGTGTTACAGGATACGTTTTGAAGAGACTGCACGGTTTGCCGCTGAAAACGGGTTCGACGGCTTTTCTTCAACCCTGTTCGTCAGCCCTTACCAGAATCATGAATTACTGAGAAAGACCGCTGAAAAAACGGCAGAGAAATTTGGAACCCGTTTCATTTACCGTGATTTCCGCCCCGGTTTCAGAGAAGGTCAGCAAAAGGCCAGGGAACTCCGGCTGTACATGCAGAAGTATTGCGGATGCGTCTTCAGCGAAGAGGAACGTTACCTGAAAAAGAAATAACTCCATTTTACCAGGCTTTTGCCTTTTCCCCATGACCCTGCAGCAGCTAAAATATATCATCGGCATCGTCAACAGCGGTTCCATCAATGAGGCTGCCAAACGGCTTTTCATATCCCAACCCAGCTTGTCCAAAGCGGTCCGGGAACTGGAAAATGAATTGAATTTTGAGATCTTCCGCCGTTCTTCCAAGGGCATTTCCCTGTCTTTGGAAGGGACGGAATTCCTTTCCTACGCGCGCCAAGTTGTGGAACAGGCGGAACTTCTGGAACAGCGTTACCTGAATACAAAACCTCTCAAACGCCAATTTTCCATCTCGACTCAGCACTACGCTTTCGCCGTCAATGCTTTCGTCAATCTCATCAAAAAACTGAACATCCAGGAGTACGAATGGACACTGAGAGAAACGAGAACCTTCGAGATCATTGAAGATGTCCATCAATCCCGGAGCGACCTGGGTATCCTGTATCTGAATGATTTCAACAGGCAGGTTATCAGCAAGCTTCTCAAAAAGAACGATCTCTGTTTCCATCCCCTTTTCCGGGCAGAACCGCACGTCTTTGTCAGTTCGGCACATCCCCTGGCGCGCCGCAGGCAGGTTTTACTGGAAGATCTGGAAGATTACCCCTGCCTCAGTTTTGAGCAGGGAACCTATAATTCCTTTTATTTTTCAGAAGAAATTCTCAGCACCATCGTTCACAGGAAGGAAATCCATGTCAGCGACCGGGCGACCTTGTTCAATCTTCTGATAGGGCTGAACGGCTATACCATCTGTTCCGGAGTTCTCAGCGAGGATTTGAACGGCTCGAACATTATTTCCATACCGCTCAAAACCAAGGAATACATGCTGGTCGGGTGGATTGACAGGGAACAATCCCGCCCAAGCCGTTCAGCCCTTCTATATATAGAAGAGCTGAAACGGGTTATCACCGAATACGGCTATGAAGTAATCCGGACTGACGATTAATTCCGGATGATGGAGGCGGTAGCTTCACAAATACGGCCGGCGACATACGGGTTATTCATCGTATACAGGTGAATGCCATCTACTCCCTGCGCTACGAGATCGATAATCTGCTCGACGGCGTAGGCAATGCCGGCATCCCGCATTGCGATGGGGTTATGCTCAAACCTTTCCATCATACGTATGAATTTCTTCGGCAAATGGACATGGCACAGGGAAACCATCCTCTCTATCTGCTTTTTATTGACGACGGGCATGATTCCCGCTTCAAGAGGGACGGAAATGCCTGCCAGATCCAGTTTTTCCCGGTAGGCGTGAAAAATATCGTTGCCAAAGAACAACTGTGAAATGAGATGGTCCGCTCCGGCCTCCACCTTGGTCTTGAGGTGGCGAATATCATCGACTATGCTTTTTGATTCGGGATGGCCTTCCGGATAGCAGGCCGCCAGAATGTGAAAATTTCCCTGTTCCTTAATAAAGGAAATAAGATCGCTGGCATAGGTGAAATCACGGCACGGTTCTCTGTCCGGGGGCAAATCACCGCGAAGGGCCAGGATATTTTCAATTCCGTTCCGGCGGAACTGTTCCAGAAGCTCCAACACATTTCCCTTCGTCAAGCTGATACAGGGAAGATGGGCTACGCTCTCAACCATATAATCCTTCTTGATGGAGGAGGCGATGTTAAGCGTATCGCAGGTTCCCGCGCCTCCCGAAGCACCATAGGTCACGCTGATAAAATCCGGGTTCAATCCCTGCAAAGCGCTCAGAGCATGGTAAACCGTCCCGATCGGGGAAGTACGCTTGGGAGGAAACACCTCAAAGGAAAGAACCCTCTTTTGGGGAAACAATTCGGAAAGCTTCATGACTGGAATTCCGTACGCAGGGCTCTGGCCGCCGCCGTCATATTTTTGAGGCTGCCTATCGTTTCCTCATTGCCGCGCGTCTTTAACCCGCAATCGGGATTGACCCACAGTTTTTCCGGTAAAATCTTCCGTAGCATGCGATGGAGATTTTCCATAATTTCCGTCTCTCCGGGAATACGGGGCGAATGGATATCATAAACTCCGGGGCCGATTTCAGTCTTAAACCCGCATTCTTTCAAGGCATCGAGAATGTCCAGATTGGAACGGGAAGCTTCGAATGTGATGACATCGGCATCCATGGAATCGATTTCCCGGATAATAGCCGCAAATTCGCTATAGCACATGTGCGTATGAATTTGCGTTTCCGGCCTGCCCCCGCTATGCACGAGGCGGAACGAGGGAATGGCCCAGTCCAGGTACTCTCCATGCCAGTCGGAACGACGCAGAGGCAATTTTTCTTTCAGGGCTGCTTCATCTATCTGGATGATGCCTATGCCATGCTCTTCCAATGCCAGCACCTCCTTGCGGACAGCCAGAGCAATCTGCAGGGCTTGCTCCTCTAGGGAAACGTCTTCTCTGGGGAAAGACCAGTTCAGGATCGTGACCGGCCCCGTCAGCATGCCCTTGACCGGTTTGTTTGTCAGGCTTTGGGCATAGACGGCGTACTTCACGGTAATGGGGCGCATCCAGGAAACGTCCTCCCAGACGATGGGCGGCTTGACGCACCTGGTTCCGTAGGACTGTACCCAGGCTTTTTCCGTAAAAAGGAAGCCCTGCAGGTGCTCGCCGAAGTATTCCACCATGTCATTGCGTTCAAATTCTCCATGGACGAGAACATCCAGTCCTATCTTTTCCTGCAGGGAAATGCATTCTTTAATCCTGTCAAAGTTGAATTGCCTGTACTGCTCCCCGGAAATGAGGTTCTTCCTGAATGCCGCCCGGTTGGAGCGGACTTCCGCAGTCTGGGGGAAGGAACCTATTGTCGTCGTAGGAAACAGGGGAAGGCGGAAACGGGTTTTCTGAAGCTTTTCCCGCTCTTCAAAAGACGGGAATCTCGTAAAATCGTCAGGCTTCAAGGCGAATACTTCCGCCTGGACAGCAGTATTTTTTTCTATCCTGTCCGACTGAAACAAAGCATCATTGACTTGATAAATCTTTTCTGGCTCCGCGTTCTCCAGCGAAAAAAGAAAGCTAAGGTCCCGGAGCTCCTGCAGTTTTTCTTCGGCAAAAGAGAAGTGTTTCAAAGCATATTCCGGCAGTTTCGTCTCCTGAGCGACCGTATAGGGAACATGCAGAAGGGAGCAGGAAGTCCCTATGCCTATGCGGGCACCCGTTTTTTTCAAATCGGCCAGCAACGCCAGAGTCCGGGAATAATGATTGCGCCAGATATTCTTCCCGTTGACGACGCCTGCAAGAAGAAGCTTATCTTTCGGGAAACCATATTCTTTCACCAGGGACAGCGACTGCTTTCCTTCCACAAAATCCAGTCCTACCGCATCAATATCCAATCCGGCAACCTGTTCATAGCAGTCGCGGATATCTCCGAAGTAGGTTTGAAGAAGGACCTTCACCCGCCCCTTTGAAGGCAGCATGGATTCATACAAGCGGAGAAACAGGTCGATATCCTGCCTGTCCAGGTCACGGACAAGAGCGGGCTCGTCCAACTGCACCCATGCCGCGTCCAGCTCATGGAAACGGGCCAGAATAGCGGCATACGCCCGGGCCAACTCCCCGGCGACACTCTCCCGCGTGCGTCCCCCCGCCAATGAGGAAAGCGTTAAGAATGTAAACGGCCCAATCAGGACGGGCTTCGTTTCAATCCCGTATGACCGGGCTTCAAGGAATTCGTCAAAGGGTTTACTCCCGGAAATCTGAAGGGGGGCGGAATCTATCTCGGGAACCAGGTAATGGTAATTGGTATTAAACCATTTTTTCATGGCTAGAGCCTTGACATCCCCAGCCGGCCCCTGATAGCCGCGAGCCATCGCGAAATAAGTATCCAATGAAGAAATTCCCAAATCCCGGTACCGCTGGGGAACCGCATTTAACAAAACCGCAGTATCTAGCATCTGGTCGTAAAAAGAAAAATCATTGGAAGGGATGCCGTCAATGCCTGCCTCCATTTGTTTCTGCCAGTGCATCCTGCGAAGGCGGCTTCCCGTCTCCAACAACGCCTCCGGTGCCATTTTCCCCCGGAAATACTGTTCCACGGCAACTTTGAGTTCCCGTGACGAGCCTATTCTGGGATATCCTGCAACTGATGTTTTCATGGTATTTTTCAATCTGTAATGAAATGCAGGCTTCTTATAGCAAATAGCGTTATTATTCGATAATACAATTATTCTATGGCATAATATAACAAAAAGCTATAACAAATTACTGCTTGCAGGTTCATTGACAAGAAACCGGAAGCAGGTTAGGATACGGCTTTCAACCTCTCTTCGACTAATGAATATCAAATCCGACCTTTTGACGCTCGCCGCAGCCCTCGCTCTCTCCTCCTGCAATACGATCAGCGGAATAGGAAAAGACGTAGAAGCCATGGGAAGCAAGATTGACAGCGCCTCCCAGGCCACCAGCAAGTCCATGCAGTAAGGCCCGGGAAGCGCCGGACGCTGCTTCGAGTCCTCTTTTAATGGAAAAGAGGCAGTACTTTGCTTCCTGCCATTCTGCCCTGAATGGCAGTCATCCCCATGGGATTCCCAACGAATTGGCAAGGTCCGGCTCCATCCTGCATGGAACACGCCAAACCTTTGCGGCCATCTGTAAATCAGGACATGCGGGCGGCAGCACATTTTTTACCAGAAAGCCGCTTCATCCACCCGGATGAAGCGGCTTTCGTCCAAGGTCTCTACATGACCTTTTTACATGGCCCGGCTGGTGGAACGGGCGGCGGAATTAATGTCGCTGCCGACCGCTTCCACATCCTTGCCCACCCCGCCTATCGTATTGCAGGAAACGCACCCCAGAAGGGTGGCGATACTCAGAATAATCAATTTGCTTTTCATCGTTTTATTGGAAGAGTTCCGAGTAATCAGACTCTATTCCTCCGCCCCCCGTTCAAAGAACCGGCAATCATGCCACGAAGCCCCCTGTCATTCTCCGTTCTTGCCATGCGTTCCCAAAACACTTAAAAAACATGCGCCAAAGGAAAAAAATGCCGGGTGGACATTCCGCCCCATTAGGAACCATTACTATTTACTACCAAGATGATTAAAGTAGCCATCGTAGGATACGGCAACATCGGGAAATACGCTGTGGACGCCTTGCGCGCCGCTCCCGATATGGAACTGGCAGGTATCGTGCGCCGCCCCGGCAGCGAAGCTGTACACGGCATCAAGACCGTAAGCGACGTGGAGGAACTGGGCCATGTGGACGCGGCCCTGCTCTGCACCCCCACCCGCAGCGTGGAAGAAACGGCTCTGCCCCTGCTCGCCCGCGGCATCAACACAGTTGACAGCTTCGATATTCACGGGGACATCGTGGCCCTGCGCCGTTCCCTGGGAGCCCAGGCAATCAAGCATGACGCCGTCTCCATCATTTCCGCCGGCTGGGATCCCGGAACGGACTCCGTCATCCGTACCCTGATGCTGGCCATGGCTCCCAAAGGCATCACGTACACCAACTTCGGCCCCGGCATGAGCATGGGCCACAGCGTCGTGGCGCGTTCCAAGGAAGGAGTGGCGGACGCTCTTTCCCTCACCATCCCCACGGGTTCCGGCGTACACCGCCGCATGGTTTATGTGGTGCTGAAAGAAGGAGCCAAATTCTCCGACGTGGAATTCGCCATTAAATCAGATTCCTATTTCAGCCATGACGACACCCGCGTGCTGCAGGTGCCCGACATCGACGTGCTGAAAGACATGGGCCACGGCGTGCTGATGGAACGCAAGGGCGTTTCCGGCTCCACGCAGAACCAGATGTTCACGTTTGAAATGCGCATCAACAATCCGGCCCTGACCGCCCAGGTCATGGTGGCTTCCGCCCGCGCCAGCATGAAACTGGCCGCAGGCTGCTATACGCTGCCGGAAATTGCCCCGATGGATTTTCTGCCGGGCGACCGCGAAGAATTGATTGCCCAGCTGGTCTAACCCGGAGCATTCCGGACACACGGTACCAGGGGCGCTCCTGCCGCCCCTGTTCCGCGGGCCTTCCTTTATCCTCCGGTTGAGGACCGGAGGATTTTTATTGCTCCACAACGACCAGCCTGCCATTGACGGCCTTCACCCGGGCCGGAGTACGGGTCCGTTCCGTCCAGTCCCACGCTCGGGCCATGTCCGCCCAAAAGGCGGCGTGGGGAGAATCCTTTTCCTCTGACAAACGCGCCGGAGTGGGCACGAAGGGATAAATCTGCACGGGAACGTTTTTTTGCCCATGAACCAGAGCTTGTTCCACCATGGTATAAATCTCCTCAATTCCGGAATCGGTCATCGCCAGACAGCCGATGGAAACATCCCGTCCATGCACCATGATGAAGCTTCCCGTCCGGTTCAGGGAACGGTCATAGGCATTCGGATACCCGATGTTGAAAGACAAATGGTAATTGCTCCGGGGATTAAGCCCGGACGGTTCCACTTCATAAAAACCTTCCGGTGTTTGCCTGTCCCCTTCCTTCTCCTTGGGGCCCAGTTTTCCGGACCATGCGGCAATCGGATAGCGCTTGGCAAGCATGTAGCATTCCGATTTGTCCGGTTTCACCCACAGTTCCAGGACGGAGTCTTCCTTTACGGCCCGTAAAAACACAGGACTTCCCACCCTGGCGCCGCACGGCTCCAGAAAGGAATTCAGCACGGGCGTTACCCGTTTCCGCGCGATATCCGCACGGTTGGAGGATTTTTCTGCACATGCCATATTGAAAACCGCTACGGCGGAAACCAGCAGAACCAGCCCCAGCAAGGACAAGACTACATTCTTCTTCATAAATCATCTATAATGGCGGCTTTTGTTTTGACAAGCAGAAAACCGGCCGTTTCTCTCCGAAGAAGGAAAAGGAAAAAACGGCGGAAAAAGAAGACGGAAAGAAAAGCGGTTCCTGAGAAAGGCGCCCTTCCCGAAGCTGTCCCCGGTTAGAAGCCATGTCTGTGCTGGAAATGCAGGCTCCGGAGAAGTATTATCGACCCTCAGAACATCAGCGGAAGACCGACCTATAAACGCCATGGAAATAAGCAACCTTCTTCCCATCACTACACGGAAGGAATTAAGAATATGGCTGGAAAACAACCACCTCACTTCCTCCTGCTGCTGGGTTCTCACAACGAGGAAACCTTCCCCACATGCCCTCCTTTACCTGGATGCCGTGGAGGAAGCCCTGTGCTTCGGATGGATTGACAGCACCCGCAAGAAGACGGCCTCCGGTTTCCTGGCCCAGCGTCTCACTCCCCGATCCAGAAAGAGTAAATGGTCCGAACTGAACAAGGAACGCGTCCGCCGCCTGGCCAGGCTGGGACTAATGACGCCCCACGGCGAAAAATGTCTGCCGGAAATGAATCCGGAAGCGTTCCGTATTGACCCATATATTTTACAGCTCCTTCAACAGGATCCGCTTATTTACGCCAATTTTCTGGCGTTTCCCCGGCTATACCGCCATGTGCGCCTGGATACCATTCAAATTAAAAAAAACCAGCCGGAACTGTTCCGCAAGCGCCTGGAAAAATTTCTGGAGAATACCCGTGAAAACAGGATGTACGGAGAATGGCACGACGGAGGACGGCTGCTGGAAAAGTAGACGCCAAGCTCCCGCCATTTCCCTGCCGGACGAGCCCTGACGTTACCAGGCCGCTCTGGAGTTGTTCCGGAACGGCTCTGGAGGGTCAGGAGGAAGGCCTTTCGGGGGTGGG
>ENA-OYCW01000132-OYCW01000132.1-human-gut-metagenome-genome-assembly--contig:-NODE-132-length-12832-cov-10.266494_pt1 | contig 12832 bp, 8 predicted proteins | sample MGYA00243460_ERZ652887 | MGnify/ENA primary metagenome ERZ652887 (study PRJEB26926, sample SAMN06164626) | human gut metagenome | biome: ENVO:00009003; feature: ENVO:2100002; material: ENVO:00002003...
ATCAGCAATGGTTCCATCCTTTTTCATTTCTACACCCATCCCCCTATTCCCAGCCATACTGGGTACGGCAAATGGCACAATACCCCCGCTAGATCAAACTCAGTCCCCAATTGGCAGCCCATCCCTGTTTGATCTCAACATATACAGCGACACTCCCAAATGAAGGGGGCGCTTTTTCAAACGCTTAGGAAATGTTTTTCTCAAAAAATGGAAACTTTTTCTCCATTAGGAAATGTATCAAATGGAAATAGAGGAAAGTCCATTTAGTCATTTGTAAGGCAAAAATAATTTTGACGGTAATTTTTCAGATTTGAGTAGGTTAATACTCATCATACCTATGAAATCCTCACAAATGACCCTGACAACATTCAGAATAAATTACCCTCCACCGACAAGGAATACAGCGTACAATTGACCAAAGACGCGGCATCATTCCTTCATGAAGATTTTGTACGAAGCTGTTTTCAATTAAACATTTTCTTACACCTACTCAAACTATTAATGTGGCAAATTTAATCAGGAATATTTAGCTGAGAAAAAAAAATAAAACTATTGCTTATGGTGAATCAGTTATGTCTATTTTAATTTCCCATTTAGGTTCGCCAGATTAATATCCTCACCTTTTGGAATCAAAGGAATACGGGATAATTAATTCTAAATTGATTTCTACGGGCATTATTTTACAAACAAGGAATTGATAAGGCGAGCTGATTGCAAATCCGTATAAATGATTCTGGAGATATTCAGAATATAATAAACTGCTGATTGGTGATTCTCCATATACAACAAAATACATTTTACCTATAAATGAATTCCGTGAATGAACTTATACAAAAAGACAATGGAAGCAGAAGAGGCTGTAAAATATGGTTTTATTATTGCAAATATATTGTAATGATAGAATGAATTTACGAAAATAGGGTATTTAGCTACCTTTCATTCTAGATTGAGTTTCATTCCTGTCTTTTTCTATGAGGTTCAATGCTTTTTCTAATTGCTCTTTTGAAAAATCTTCTAATTGAGGTACTTTTTTATCAAATTCATCCCATTTCGATTTGATGGAATCATATGATAGTTCATCATAGTATTCAAAAAATTTACTCAATTTTTCAAAAATAGACATATTCTTCAATTTCCCCAGTTTATATCTATGGAAAATCCATAGAACAATATCCAATAATTCCAATCCTATTGATGTATCTTCCGATTTAAATACAATTTCACTACTAGGCAATTTGTCGAAATTTTGAATAGACAAGTATGGACCTAATTGGAATTCTTTCCCCTCCATATTTTTGATTTTTTCAAACATTTCTTTTTGAGATTCATTAAATTTAACCTGATTATCAATAGTTATCAATGATCCTTCATTAAATTTGTTCTTTCTCCTGCCTATCCCGGCTAATGTAAATGGAAAAATTATAATATTTGGGCTATATAGTTTACGTGTATTTTTATCCAAATTTCCTAAAACTAAAACTAATTCATCAGTATTTTTAATGCAATACTGCAATGAACTTGATATTAATTCTTTAGACCTATTGTCTAGCTTTGAAGAAGTTAATCTAAAAATAAGCTCTTTACAAATTAGCTGCATATTATTTATGGCTTGATCACCTCTCATCAATATTGTCGACCAAGTTTGTTTTGCTAAATCTTTATCAAAAAGAGTAAAAAATTTCAGGAGTAACAAATATTTCGTTGGAGTAATATATGTCAATCTAGAAGCACCTTTATTATTCCATGGATCAAATAATTGATCATAAAAATATATTATGCCGTATTCTACTTTATTAACTAAATAAAAATCAATTTTTATTTCATAATCGTTATATAAATCTACAATATCATCTACAATTTTTGATATTTTATATTCCTTTAATTCTTTTCCATGCAGATGTTTTACATTAATTTTGTTGCGTATGCATTCCACCTTTTTTGCAATAGTAGCGTCTTCGTCAATATTTGTTTTTGAGCATAACAACCCATATATTAATAATGGCTGCTCAGAATCAAATAAATTCATATTTGTGTTGCCGCTTTCATCCAAATAGAAAAACATGTCAGTAAAAAATTGATTGTATGTGTGATGTTATCAATTATTTTAGAAAGATCCAGTTTCTTCCTTATCTTTTTCCCCATTTCTTCCCCATATCCCTGCAAACAAAAACCGCAATACATTGACATACAACATATTGCGGCGGAAAATTGATGGCGGACAGGGAGGGATTCGAACCCTCGGTACCGGTTTGCGGTACACACACTTTCCAGGCGTGCTCATTCGACCACTCTGACACCTGCCCGTTGGAAATTGTGCTAGATAGGAAAGCAGGGGCAGAATAACGGCAGAAGAGAGGTTTGGCAATCTTTTTTTCATCCGAAGGGGATTTTCCCGTTTTCCCCGAGTTTTTTCACGTTTCCGGCGGTTGCGCGAAGAGGATGAAAAGCGCCCCGACAGCGCGAGAAAATCTTCAACGGGCATAAACAGCAACGAAGCGTATTTTCAGAAGTTTTGAAAGGAACAGGTTTCCGTGGTTCACAAAAATTATCCATGAGGGCATGGCAGATTTTCTGCCCTCCCTGCCCTGTTTTTCCCGCAGAGCAAATAAGAATTTTTCTCTTTCTCCACCTTTACGGCTTCCGTGCAATCGGGGAAGGTTCAGGTAAGAACCTCTATTGATAAGCTTCTTTCCGTCCTGGCTCCAGGATTAACCAGCAGCCGTTTGAGAAGTTTCAAGAGCGAGACGGGAAGAGAAGACTGAAGGATTCCGGAAGCCCAAGGTTCCGAGAGTTCCGGAAAGGCGCGGCAGAAATGGGAACCCACGCTGTGAGAAGAGAAAGCGGGACATGCCGTTTCTCCGCGTATCTTCATTTCCGCGGCTCCGCATTCCTTCCATCCTCAAAAAAGGGCAAAAGCTTCGGGCATGTCCCGGAAAAGGCGTTTCCCGACCGCACTTCCCCCTTGACGGATGCCCCAAAGACGGGTTTGCTAGTCCTGCGCATGGGAGAGTCCTTTTACACACGCACCACGGAGGCCCCCTCCTCCGCCTTCGATTTGTCCCTCAGACCGCCCGCTTTCAGCGAGTTCTGCGGCCAGGAGAAGATTAAGGACCGCCTGATGCTGATGGTGGAAGCCGCCAGACAGCGCAACGACGTGCTGGACCATATCCTGTTGAGCGGCCCGCCGGGCCTAGGGAAGACGACGCTTGCCAATATTATCGCGAATGCCGTCGGCTGCCGCATTCATACGACTTCCGGCCCCCAGATTGAAAAGGCGGGAGACCTGGCCGGCGTGCTGACCAATCTGGAAAAGGGGGATATTCTGTTTATTGACGAGATCCACCGCCTGCACCCGGCCATTGAGGAGTATCTGTACCCGGCCATGGAGGATTTCCGGCTGGATATTATCATCGACCAAGGGCCGAACGCCCGCTCCATCCAGCTCAACCTGCCCAAGTTCACCCTGGTGGGGGCCACCACCCGCGCCGGGATGCTGACCAGCCCGTTGCGTTCCCGCTTCGGCCTGGTGAACCGGCTGGATTATTATACGCGGGAGGAGCTGTGTGCCATTATCGAACGGTCCGCGGGGCTGCTGAACGTGCCCGTGGACCCGGAGGGCGCCCTGCAGATCGCGCTGCGCTCCCGCGGCACGCCCCGCGTGGCCAATTCCCTGCTGCGCTGGGTGCGGGATTACGCCCAGGTGCGCGGCGACGGCGTGATTACGGAGCAGTTGGCGCACGACGCCCTGACCATGATTGAGATTGACGACGACGGCCTGGACGAGATGGACAAGCGCCTGCTGGAAGCGATGATTTACAAGTTCAACGGCGGCCCGGTGGGCCTTTCCTCCCTGGCGGTGGCCGTAGGGGAGGACGCTTCCACGCTGGAGGACGTGCACGAGCCTTTCCTGATTATGCAGGGGTATATCAGCCGCACCCCCAGGGGGCGCGTGGCGATGCCCTCCGCCTATCTCAAGATGGGAGCCGCGCCGCCCGCCAACGGCCAGGGGTGGCTGTTGTAAGCCATTCATTTACGACATGGAAGGAGTCCTGCGTTTTATGCTGGTCATCAGGCCCTCTTTCTTTTAGACTGTTTCCACATAAAACGTCAGGACGTTTTCTGTTCATCATACGCCCAAAGCTATGGCCGCACATTCTGATATTCCCTTTAAAAGACTGCCCGTCAAGATTATCGGTACGGGTTCCTATGTTCCGGAACGCCGCCTGACCAATGCGGATCTGGAGAAGATGGTGGACACTTCCCACGAATGGATTATTGAACGCACGGGCATTGTGGAACGCCGCATCGCCGCCCCTGACGAGTACACTTCCCATATGGGGACGAAGGCCGCCCAGCGCGCTCTGGAATCCTGCGGGCTGAAGCCGGAGGATATTGACCTGATTATCGTCGCCACCATCACGCCGGATACGTTCACCCCTTCCACTTCCTGCTATATCCAGGATGCCCTTGGCGCCAAGAATGCCGCCGCCTTTGACATTTCCGCCGCCTGCTCCGGCTTCCTGTTCGCCATGAAGACCGCTGTCCAGTACATCGGCACCGGCCAGATGAAAACGGCGCTCATCATCGCCGCGGAAAAACTTTCCACCGTCGTCAACTGGGAGGACCGCAGCACCTGCGTCCTGTTCGGGGACGGCGCCGGGGCAGCCGTGCTCCAGGCCTCCACAGGGGAAGAGGGGGAAGGTTCCGTCCTTGCCACGGATATCGGTTCGGACGGCTCCCTGCATGACCTGCTCCAGATTCCAGGCGGCGGCTCCCGCTGCCCCACCACAGCGGAAAACGCCCATGAACGCCTGGCTACCCTGGCCATGCGCGGCAATGAGACCTTCCGCCATGCCGTCACGCGCATGAAGGCCTCCGCCGCCAGCGTCATTGAACGCGCCGGCCTCACGGCGGACGATATCCAGCTGATTATTCCCCATCAGGCCAATCTCCGCATCATTAACGCCGTAGCGCAGCGCCTTTCCATTCCTGAAGATAAGGTGTTCGTGAACATTGAGAAGTACGGCAACACGTCCGCGGCCGCCGTCGCCATCGCTTTTGACGAAGCGCGCCGTTCCGGCAGATTCGGCAAGGGAGACAACGTCGTCCTGGTCACATTCGGCGCCGGGCTTACCTGGTCCGCCGCCGTTATCCGCTGGTAATATTCTTTTTCACCCCCCCCCTCCATCATCATGACCACTGAACCATACGGCAAAAAAAATCCGTTTCCCGCTCCCGTCCTCTCCGTCAGGCACATCACCGGGGAAGGCAGCCCCAAGGAAACCATCCACATTGAATACAGCCTGGACGGTTCCGGGATGAATTATATTGCCGGGGACGCCCTGGCCGTCATTCCCGCCAATGATCCCTCCCTGGCGGACGCCCTGATTGACAAGCTCGGCCTCAGCCCGGATTCCCAGGTTCCCACGCCCGAAGGGGAAACCACAAGCCTGAAAGACGCCCTGGTTCACTGCTATGACATTACCAATGTCAACAAAGCCCTGCTGACCAAGTGGGCCGCCGCCTCCGGCAGCCAGGAGCTGGACACGCTTCTGTCCGGAGATAAGGACGCCCTCAGCGATTTCCTGTGGGGCCGGGACGTGCTGGATCTGGCCACGGAATACCCCGCTTCCTTCGAATCCGCGGAGGCTTTCGTCGGCATCCTGAAAAAGATCATGCCGCGCCTTTATTCCATCGCCTCCAGCCCGAACGCCCATCCCGAACAGGTTCACCTGTGCGTGGGCGCGGTGCGCTATACGGCCCGCGACCGCAAGCGCGGCGGCGTTTGCTCCACCTATATGGCGGACCGCCTCCAGCCGGGCCATACGGCCAGGGTATTCGTACATACCAACAAGAATTTCCGCCTTCCGGAAGACGGAGACACCCCCATCATCATGGTGGGCCCCGGCACCGGCATCGCCCCTTTCCGGGCATTCTGGGAGGAACGCGCCGCTTCCGGCGCCAAGGGCGGCAACTGGCTGTTCTTCGGCAATCCGTACAGGGCTACCGACTTCTGTTATGAAGACGAGCTGAACCAGTTGACCGGCACCGGCAAACTGAAGTTGTCCGTGGCCTGGTCCCGCGACCAGGAAAAGAAGGTGTATGTGCAGCACCTCATGGTCCAGGAAGGCGAAGAGCTCTGGAAATGGCTGGAAGCCGGCGCCTGCTTCTACGTCTGCGGGGACGCCTCCCGCATGGCGAAGGATGTGGACAACGCCCTTCATGAAGTCATCCAGACCTGGGGCCATAAAACTCCGGAGGAAGCCGCGGCATATGTGGCGGACATGAAACAGCACCGCCGTTACCAGCGGGACGTGTACTAATTCAGGATCTCCCCCCTTGAGCCTGTCACCGCGCCTTTCCATCTTTTCTGGAAAGGCGCTTTTTCTTTTTCCGGAGAAAACCCTCCACGCATCAATCCGGCTCCCCCTCCCGGCTTCCCTCATGACGGTTCCAGCTGTTTTCCCGTCAATCCCAGCCGGAACAGGCCACCTTCCCAGTCCGCACGCCGGCTTCTTTCGAGCCGGGGAAGCCATCTTCCGCCCCCCTCTCCATCAAAAACAACGCCGAACCGGGGAGAACCCGTCCGAGCAAAAGTTCCCCTCCTTCTTCAAGCGTTTCCTTACCCTTATTCCAAATCCTGCCGGGCGCCGCAAACGGCCCGTTTCACTTTCCTGAGCTTGAAAAAGAAAACCATGCAGAACAAATACAGCTTTTGCGGCAGGCAGTAGACGATACCCATCCATCCCGGCCGCCTCAACGCCCATCTCCGCCGAAAGGGATAACTCCACCAATTCTGCTGCCGGTCAATGCTGTCTATGATTTTTCTCCTCTCCTCCATTTCGGCAAGCAGTTCTTCCCGCGAACGAAAAACCGGAGCAAGGCCCTCCAGCAATTCCCCGCACAGTTCCAACCCCGCCTCCTTGCTTTTTTTCAACTGGCTTTTCATTTCCAGCTCCCTTTTTTCAAAGGCCGCCGCCGCCCGCATGTCGGCAAACCGGAATGCGCTGTTGACAGCGCAAATATTTTTAAGCGCAAACCGGTAATAATATAAGGATATGCCCGGCATTTCATAAATGTTGCCCTGAAGCCATGCGTGGAACCCCATCAAGTCGTCTTCAAAACTGGCCGTCATCCGCAGGGAGCTACCCCATTCGCAGGCGCTCTTCCTGATCATCATGCTTCCTCCGTAATGGGCGGAAGAAGAAAAAGCTCCCGCCTGAAGCGCAACAGCCGGCATTTCCCGCGGAGCAGCAGGAAAAGCCGGGAATTCAAACGCAATGCCCGGTTCCTCATAGACGCTGGTCATCTGGCTGACCACAGCCACGGCATCCGGGCGTTCCATCACTGCCCAGGCAAAAAGCCTGCATCTCCAGGGGAAGGAACAATCATCCCCATCCTGGCGGAGAATCCATTCATGGGAAGCCAGACCAACCGCCTGCCGGATATGAGGCCCGCGCCCCAGCGGCGTTTCATTCCGGTTTAAGATTACCCGGTACGGCCCCCTGTATTGAGCCGCCATTTCCTGCATGACGGCGAAGGTTCCGTCGGAAGAGCCGTCATCCGAAAGGATGATTTCAACCGGCCCTTCATAATCCTGCCCGAATACGCTCCGGATAGCATCCCTGATGCTGCTCTCCTCATTATGCCCGGTCAGGATAATGCTGATGGAAGGGAGTTCCGAAGGGTTCATGAAGAAAAAGCACGGAAAAGAAAGCGTCAACCATGAAGAGGACCATGTCCTTTTCTGTTTATTAATAAGGCGTCACGTTCATACCGGATTCCAAATCCGGGGTCAAGGGTTGATTTTTATACCAAGGAACTTATGTTGCGCGGACGTTTTGTCATCAAGAATCTCCCCCTTGCGGGCAGGGAGCCCGAAGCCGGGAAAACAGGACGAAAGATTCTGCTTTCCCTTACTGCTCCCAACACACTCATTTTTTCATAAGCAATTATTTTTTAGAATCATAGAACTCTTAGAACCAGACCTAGCCGGAATACCTCCATACCCCACCGGTTCCATGAGGTCTTGGGACAATTCTCTGTTCATTCATGCTGAATCCGGAATTTCCCAATCGAATTTGGAATTCGCTATGACAGGTTCATTCGCGCGCTGATGAATCATGGGAGGAACGATGGATTCGCCCCCTGCCATTCACCGGTTGCGATGGTTACAGCCCCATCAGAATCATGTTCTCCATATTCTGATTCCCGTTCCACTCACGAAGCAGTTCATCATTCCCCCTTATATGCAGAAACCGTTCTTCAGCATTATTATCCCGGCCTATGATCTGGAGAATTATATTGCTGCCGCCCTTCAGTCAGTACTGGTTCAAACATTTCAGGATTTTGAGATCATCATCGTGGATGACGGTTCTTCCGATGAGACCGTTTCCATCATCCAATCTTTTCATGACCCCAGAATTCGCCTGGTTTCCCAAGTTAACGGCGGCGTATCGCGGGCGCGAAACGCAGGGATGAAGAAGGCCGTGGGGGCTTACATCGCTTTCCTGGACGGAGACGATTACTGGTATCCCGAGCATCTGGAGCTGGCAGCCGATTTTTTCAACCGTCATCCGGAGATATTGGTCTATGCCAACCGCTACATGAGGGATGAACTGGAGGCCATCCCGCCGCGCCCTCCATCTTATCCCGAATCTATCCGGAGGCTGGGGATACGGGGAGTGCTTTTCATGCATCCCAGCAGCGTAATCCTGAATTCGTCTCTTGCGTCCCGGCTTCCCCCCTGGGAAGAAGCAATGCCCTATGGGGAAGACGGCCTGTACTGGACACGGTGCATGCGGGGGACAGGCCTGATCGGGCTGGGAGGCTCCGTCACCTCTATTTACAGGCAGAGAGCTTCTTCCGCCATGCATGACGAGCATTACCAGCATGTCTCCCTCCACTCACTCATTGCGCCTCTGCTGAATGAGCTTGAAGCCATGAAAAATCCCAAATGGCAATTTGCCGTCCATTATCTGGTCATCAGGGAATTGCATCCCAAAAGACTGTTATCGCTCAACGCAGAGGAGCGGATTTCCCTGACGGGCAGGATCAGGAAAATCATGCACCCATGCCTGAACCGGCTGTTTTTGGACTCCTATATGAAAGCGTGTTCCGCAAGGGCAGGCATGGAACAGTCATTTTCCGCGCTCATGGACAGGACCATGTTCTCCTGCAAATGGCTGGACCGCCTGGAAAGGATGGGCCGCTCCCTGTTTTTCCGGCTGCAAACCAATAACGGAATGGAGAGCAAACACCAAGATCCAGTCCGTTCTCGCTCATGAATATCGTATACGCTACAGACGATAACGGCGCACTGGGAACGGGCGTGAGCATTGTGTCCCTCATGGAGAATTTGCCGCCCGGCGTTCATGTCGATATTTATATCATGACTGGCGGGTTAAGCGGGGATAATACGGCCCGTTTCCATTCCCTGCAACAGGGCTACAATCTCCATTTGCACTTCATTGACATGAAGGATAAATATACGGATTTCCCCGTCGGTCCCAAATGGTCGGCGGCGACGTATTACCGTCTTGGCCTCGCAGGGGAACTTCCCGCCACGGTAGAACGCGCCCTTTACGTGGATATTGATACCATTTTCAACAGGGACATAAGCCCCATGTATGAATCCGAATTCGGAGATTGCCTCATTGCCGGCGTTTTCACCACGGAAGATTTATCCGAGGAGTCTTTTTCACGCTGGAAGAGAGAAATGAATCTGGGCCGGGACTCCATTTACATCAATGCCGGCGTCATTCTTTACCATATCGGAAGAATACGTGAAGAATGTTTTGAATCCCAGGTTTTATCCTGGGCGAAAAACAATATTCACCGCCTTTCCTGGCAGGATCAGGATATTTTGAATGTATGCTATCAGCAGCGTATCTTGTTGCTTCACCCCATGTGGAACATTTGCGACGGGGCTATCTGGTCCATTCGCTGGGAAGGCGTGAAAAGCTTCAGGAATAATCCCCTAAAGCCGGCAGACCTGCTGGAAGCCGCCAGGCGGCCGGGCATTATCCACTACTGGGGCCATCCCAAACCCTGGCATCCCAACAGCATTCGCCAGGATTACGGATTGTTCTACAAGTATTGGAAGAAATCTCCGTGGAAAGATGACATCAGGGATTTCCGGAAGCAAAACGATCCCGGCCGGATGTTCATCTCCAAAATGAGATGCCTCCTGGGAAAGGGTAAACGGCTTTTACAAGGCAGGCATCAGTAGAAATACGGAGGAAGGCCTTATTTTTCTGACATCCGGCCATTTACAAAACCGCCTTTTATGGGGAAATACCGGAGCCGGCTATTTTTTTAACAAGCCGGCTCAGTTTCATTCCTGAATTTTTCCGAATCCGGAAAAAACCGCCCGCATACTTCTTCAGAAACGTCTCAACGTTTTATGCCTGATGATCTTTCCGGAGTTTTATCAATAGTTAAAAAAATAATTTATTTATGAAAGTTGATACTATTAAGGGAAGTTCCTATGTCATGACCTGTACAAAAGCTTGTACTGTAAGCGCCATCTTCAATTCCGGAGAGACGTCCATGCTTATTCTGGAAGCAGAGAAAAAAGGGCAATACGGTTTTGCAGCCCCGACGGACGCCGTAGAAGTATCCGATGAAGACGCCCTGATCACCCAGGTTTTCAAAACAGCCGTTCCAGGGTTGCCAGGCCAGAACGGCATCAGGCAAGGAGAAAATGCCGAATTAAAAAACCTGACGGCTGAGTCCGGGACTTTTGCAGGGGCCGTCAACGCCAACGGAGGCATCAACATCCCGCTTGCCGTGGGGGCGGCAACGGATACGTCAGCGGTCAACCGCCTGTACGCCGCCGGGCTGGCTGCCGTCACTGACGCTTTTTCCGTCAGGTGTTATCCGCTCCTGGCGGATTGCTCGTCTTCCAATGGGACGGTTTTCAAAACGGACAAGGAACCCAATTCCCTTTATTTCAATGTCCCTCCCAATTCCGCTTTTACCGTGAAATGCGGCCTCGTGACCAACGCGAGGCCCATGCACAATTATTCCAGCATCCGGGGGTGGGTGGCCCCGCTGCGGCTGCCGTCTGTCAGCACGAAATTCACGGCCAGGTTCGGCCAGATGACAACGGTTGCGCGCATGGGGCGGGACAGGGACGCGTTTACGCTGGTGCCGGATCAGGCGGCTGGAGGCTACAAGATTGGGGAGATTATCGATATTACGTTTGATCCTATCCGGGACGCGGACGCGGGGGGATACCGCATTCGTGTCCGGGAGATCTATTATTCCAATGCCGAACAGAAATGGAAGATGAAGACGACGCAGGCCTTCGCGCAAGAGACGTCTTCCAATAACGGTTATCCCGTCTGCGTGTACGCGGTGGTTTACGAGCAATACCAGGACGGAGGATATGATACTGAAGACAGGGGTGCGCTGTGGCTGCTGCATGGCGGGAATTCCTCCCGCAGCTGCGTCAAAATCGCCACGGTGAAGGGAGTCCATTGCTTTGAGAGTATTTATCCATTTTCCGGGTACTATCTTGATATGGAGAATACCAACAGCTGGGCGTTGTCCGGAGCTTTCCTACCTGCGACGATGCACTTGCATTGCAATAACGTCAATCCGGCGTATTACGGTTTTTCCTCCATGGAGAGCAATATCATTGTCTCCGAGGCGGTGGAGGATTTTGTTGACCCGGAAGCCGAAACAATTACCGAAGATTGAGCATGAATGACGCAGCGTCCCCATTCCCGATACCCAGCAACACCTCTGCGTCCCTATTCAGTTTTTTTCCGCCACGGCAACCGGGTTCCCGCCATCTCCAGCGCACGGCGCACCATTCCGCGCATGCCCTGCGTACCGCAATACATTAAAAGAACCGTCACACCTCCATAAGAAACGGCCATGAGGAAGGCACATAAAAACCAGGAAAAGAAAGACGCGGAAGGCTGCAGGGGAACAAATTTCCAGATCCAGCCCATGAACACGGCCGAAATCAAAATCAGCGCCAGCTGGTAACCGAATTGGAACCAGTAGTTCATCACATTTTTCCTGAATCCCCAGTTATACAGCATGAAAGGCTTCCATATGCCCACAATAAGTATCAGGCTGGAGATGCCCCCCAGCAAAACGCCGGGCAATCCCCATAAATAACCTCCGATGATCGCCACGGAAATGTTGATCACGCTTTCCGCAAGAGGAGCCCATACATCCCAGAACAAACCGTAACCGTATAAAAACTGATCCACAACCCCCCGCGTAATGGTGATGAACAGCCTGATAACGAGCAGCAGCATGATTTCCCGGGGAAGGATATAGCCCGCTCCCAGCCAAAGCGTGATGAATGGCTCCAAAAGCTGGTAAAGGGGGAAACATACCGTCCCGGCAATCAGCATGCGCAGGGAAAACAATTCACTGAACACCTTGCGGATTTTTCCCGCATTTCCCTCCGCAATCAAGTTGCCCACACTGGCTTCCGTACTGCCGAGCAGATTATTGACCAGAAGGTGCAGTTTCTCCACAACGGTGGAATAGTTGCCGAAGTAGGCCGCCATCTGGAGGGAAACAAAGGCATATACCAGAAACGGCGTCACCTGGAACTGGAAAAAGCTTCCCAGTCGATGCATAAACAACTGCTTGGTGTATTTAGTGACTTCAGGATATTTTTTGAACAGCTCCTTTCCCAGGGCCACATTGCTCTTCAGCCAGGGATAGACCTGATTGATCTTCCAATTCAGGATGAAGGAATAAATAATGCCGAAGAACAGCTCTATCCCTATCCATAAATAATAACTTCCCGTATACCATGCAGACAGCATCTGGCATATGATTTTGATGATGGATGCCGTCT
>ENA-OYCW01000139-OYCW01000139.1-human-gut-metagenome-genome-assembly--contig:-NODE-139-length-12684-cov-4.242933_pt1 | contig 12684 bp, 9 predicted proteins | sample MGYA00243460_ERZ652887 | MGnify/ENA primary metagenome ERZ652887 (study PRJEB26926, sample SAMN06164626) | human gut metagenome | biome: ENVO:00009003; feature: ENVO:2100002; material: ENVO:00002003...
ACGCGGGCGAGGGCGTGGATGAGCTCGTTGCTTCCGTTGCCGAAGGCGAAGCGGGCGCGGAACTTCTGGATGCCGCCCGGCGCAGGCTTGGAGATTTCCAGTTCGCCGTCGAGGTAGACGTTGATCGTCACGCCGTCGCAAACCACGGCGCCGTGGTACCAGCGGTTGGCTTCGAGTGTCGCGGGCGTGGACATCTCGACGGTATTGACCTTTGCATAGAACTTGTGCGAAGCCCCCACGGCCGTGCGGACTTCGTAACCGCCGTCGTCGCCGCCAAAGGCGATGTTCTGGCCGACGGTGTTGGTCATCATCGACTTGTTGAAACGGAATTCCAGCGTCCACTGGCTCAGCTCGTAAGCCTGCGAGAAGGGCAGGTGGATGAAAGGGGCCTTCGCCTTGCTCAACACGATGGCCGAGGTGACGATCACCTGATCGAGCGACAGCACGAGACACTCGGACGACGCCAGCAGCTGCGGGCCGCCTTCGCCGCTGACAAGACGCAGCGGAAGGGCGAACTGCGACCCTGAATTCTTCATCTCCTCGGTATAGGCCCCGACGTCGATGACTCCGGCGATCGAGACAGCCTGTCCCTGCGGAATCAGGAAGCTTTCGGGCACCGTGTAAATCGCTTCGGGCAGGAGCGCGAAATTGGTGCCCGCCTTGGCGTTATAGTCGTCCAGCACGGCGGGATCGACCACGCAATGCACCGTGACATCGCTTTCGACGCGACCCACGGAGCGGACCGTAATGGGAATCCGGCCGCCGCTCTCCTCGATGACCACGCTCTTCTGGGGCGAATCCTCGGCGTCGGTGAAGTAGACCGCATGGCGGATCACCCCATATTTCGCATCGTCGCAGCCGCCCAGCAGCAACAGCGCGGAGGCCATGCACATTAATCGGAATATATTATTTCTGGTTTTCATACTCTACAAAGCTAATGTTATCAGTTATTCGAAGGATTCATCGCCTGCATCGCCTCGCGCGACCACGGAAAGGTTCCCTTACGGGTGTTGAGCGCATATTCGGTTTCGATGCGGTAGACGCCGCAGCCGCCTTTGCGCACTGTGCGGCCGTCGAGCGTCGGATTCCAGCGGGCCATGCCCAGCAGCGAATTCATCGTCGTGCCGTCCTGCTCGACATACGCCACGCCGCCCGTGCCGCGGTGTTTCTCGAAGTTCTCGGTGACAAACCAGATGCGGGCCAGCTCCTCCGCGTCGCGATGGGGCGAGAAGTGCTTGATATAGCGGTCGAAACGATCCTGAAGGTCCTCCGGTTCCCGCGCCTCGTACGCCTGTTCGATGATGTAGTCGTAGACGGGAGCCAGCTCGGCGGGCGACGACCACGTTTCGCCGTCGATCACCAGCATCTTGCCCGAACCCGACAGCGGGCCGATGCGCTTCGAAAGCTCGCCCACGAACCAGAGCATCGGTTTGGGATCGACCGAAGCCTTCATGGCGATATTGCCCGAATAGCCGTACGAAGGCTCGAAGTCGATGTCGAAGCCGTCGTAGCCGTATTTGAACAACGAATCGCAGACCGCGTTGGCGTATTTGCGGCAGGCCGCTTCGCGGGCCGCGTCGTCATTTTCGACGAAACCCCAGAAGGCGCTCTTCTCCTCGACCGACCCGGCGTGTTCGGCGGGCGTACAGCCGTCGCCGCAGTTACGCACGATGAAGGTGAAGAGCACCTTGGTACCCTTGACCTGCTGGACATAGCGCATGTCCTCCATGCGGTTGCGGTCGAGATTGGTCTGGTTCTCCCACAAGGAAACGATGTCCAGACTGTCGGGCAGCCCCCGCAGCGAGTTGGACATGCGGGCGCCGGTGCCCACCCAGCCGGCATACCAGCCGAAATAGCGGGCGTGGTCCGAGTTCTTGTAGTCGCGCAGGCTGGCGTAATATCGGGCCGTATGACCCGGCTTGTCGATGAATTCGGGCCGGGATTCGGTCCAGTCGCTGCATCCGGCCGCCAGCAGGGCGCCGCCGAAAACCGCCGCACCCAAAACCGCGAAAATTCCTCTTCTTATAATAGCGTATTTCATCTTTCTCTGATTTTTAACGGTTACTGTTCGGGATTCCACCACAGGCGGGTCGCATAATCGTCGGGACCGTGCAGCAGCCCCACGGCCGCGTCGTAGTTGTCGCCGTTGTGCTCCTGCTCGGCCGGAGGATAGGGAATGCGGCGCGCGAGGCCCTCCGTGAGAGCGTTGTCGCCGCCGTTATTGACCACCACGGGGAAGAAGCGGGGATAGCCCGTGCGGCGCTGTTCGCTCCACGCCTCCTGTCCCAGCGGGTAGATGGCGATCCACTTCTGGGTCATGATGCGCTCCAGCTCGCGGCCGTCCTCGGCCCATTTGATCGTCACGTCGGTCCGGGCCTTGATACTGTAGCTGTAGTCCTTGTTGGGGTCGGCGTAATCGGCGGGTTTCAGCGTCGAATCGTTCGCATAGTCGTCCGCCCCCGGAAGTCCGTACTGTTCGAACGAACGTTCGATGCCCTGCTTGTAGAAGAATTCCGGCGTGCCGCCCATCGCCCAGCCGCGCCATGCGCCCTCAGCCCTGAGGAACGACACTTCGGCGACGTTCATCCACATCAGGCTGAGGTCGGAGGCCGGGAAATTGGGAGCCGCATAGGCCAGCGCCCAGTCTTTTTTGGGCACGGTGATGCCCGAACGCAGGCCGACCCACGGATTGCCTTTGAAGGTCGAAGCCGTGAAATATTTCTCCATGCGCGGATCGTTGTAACCCTTCATGTAGCTGACGATGTCGGCAGCGGCACGCGTATCGCTGTAAGGGTTCCAGCAGACATAGATCGGGTTCTGTTTGAGGGAGATGAAGGCGCTTTCGTCCTGCGTCTCGATCACGCCCAGCGGATGCAACACGGCCTGCTCGGCCTTCTGCTGCGCATAGCCGGGTTCCACGTTCACGATACGCATGGCCATACGCAGTTTGAGCGAATTGGCGAATTTGACCCACTTGGCGTAATCGCCGGCATAAACCAGATCGTAACGCTCCATGGGCTTCAGGCCGGGATTGCTCTGCACGAAGTTGGTCAGCTCGTCGATCACGTCGTCCAGATCGTCGAAAAGCCGTTTGTAGAGTTGATCCTGCGGATCGTAGGCCACGGCGATCGAGTTTCCGGTGACTTCGGAGTAGGGAATCGGGCCGTACTTGTCGGTCATGCGGTGCATGGCCGCAATGCGCAGCAGCTGCGCCCAAGCGAACTGCTCGCCCTTGCCGCCGGTCAGTGCGCGAAGCTTGAACCACGCGGAGTAGATGTTGGGAAGGACGTTGTTGAAAGCCGAGTTGAGCCACGCCAGCGACGCGTTGAAAGTCGCGTGGTTCTGCTTCCAGCCGTCGTTGGTGGGAGCCATGTAGCGGCCGAAGGTGTCGCCGATCAGGTTCTCGCAGAGCTGGTATTGGTTCTTCTCGACCGGAATCACGTAATTCTGCATCTGCATGAAGAGCAGGCCCGTGCCGTAATAGTCGGGTTCGAGGTCCTTGTCCGTCGGTTCGTGGGGGTTGTGGTTGATGTCCTCGAAGTCACAGGCAGCCATGCAGAGCGCCGCCGCGAAAGCCAGAAGACGTATGCCTAGTTTAAAGTTCATGGTAATTTCGTGTTAGAAGTTGAGTTTGACACTGAAACCGTAGCTGCGCAGGCTGGGCTGCATGAAGAAGTCGATACCCTGGTAGTAGGTGTCGGTCGAGGAGGCCGATTCGGGATCGAAGGGGGCCTTGCAGTAGATCAGCCACAAGTTGCGGCCCACCAGCGAGATGTCGATCGAGCAGACGTCGCGGAACCACCGCTTGGGCAGCGTATAGCCGATCGACGCCTCCTGCAGGCGGATGTTGGTCGCATTGTAGATGTAGTGCGAATAGACCTTGCCGGTGCCGATCGTGGTGTACCACGTCTCGGCGTCCACCTTGCCCTGATTGACGGGGACGCCGCCGTTGTCGCGGGCTGCGGCCGAGGCTTTCGACACACCGTAACCGTCGAGATAGGCCTGCGTCGCCGAAAGCACCTTGCCGCCAACGCGGGCATGGAGCTGGAAACCGGCGCGGAATCCCTTGTAGCGGAAGTCGTTGTTCATCGAGAGCGTGTATTTGGGAAGGACGGAACCGACCTTCTGCGAGAGCGCGGCGATTTCGAGCTTGCCGCCGGCATTGACCAAGTAGTTGCCGTCCTCGTCCTTCTTGATGACATTTTTGGTCCACAGATCGCCCATCGTGCCGCCCTCACGAAGCAGGAACGAAGCGGCTCCGCCGTCGATATTGGATTTGGTGATCTGGTTCAACGAGCCGACCTGTCCGTCGAGGGTGGTATAGTAGGGCACCATCGACTTGATCTTGTTGCGGTTGAGCGTATAGGCGAACGACGCGTTGTAGGAGAAATCGCCCGACCGAAGCTTCACGCCCAGCACGGCCTCGACGCCCTTGTTCTGCACGCAGCCCGACTGCACGACCATCGAGGAATAGCCCGAACTGCCCGAAATAGGAATCTGGAAAGTCTGTTTGTTGGTGTTCGACTTGTAGTAGGTGATGTCGAGGGTCAGGCGCTCCTGCCACAGGCGCAGATCCATGCCAACCTCCCACGAACGGGTCATTTCGGGGTAGAGCTTATCGGGCACGAAGCGGGTGTAGGTCTCGTAATAACCCGTCGAACTGTTGAACTGGTAGGTTGCCGACGAGAGGTACTGCGGAAGCGGCGAACCGACCTCGGCATAGGAGCCGCGCAATTTGAGAAACGATATCCAGCGGGGCAGTCTCACCATCTCCGTAACGACGGCCGAAAGGCCCACCGAGGGATAGAAGAACGACAGCTGTTCGGTGCCGCTCTGCGACGACGCCCAGTCGTTGCGGGCCGTGGCGGTCAGGTAGAGCATGCTGCGCCAGCCCAGTTCGAGGTTGGCGAAGGCCGAAACGGTGAGCATCGAATGTTTCCGGTTCTGTTCCAGCGTGCGGTACTCCTTGATGATGTTGTTGAGTGTAAAGAAGTTGGCAATGTCGAGCTTACCGCCGCCGCCCACCAGATCGGAGCGTTCGCGCGACCAGCTAGCGCCCACGTTGGCCGCCAGCGTGAAGTCCTTGCCCAAACGCTTGTCCACATTGGCGATCACGTCGCCGTAGAAGAGCTTGACATGCTGTTTGTTGGCGAAGTAACTGCCGTTCTCGCCGGCGAAGAGCTGGATCGTGCTGGCCCAGTACTTTTTTTCGTTCTCGCCCACGGTGTTGTCGATGCGCACGCGGCCCGCGATGTCGAGCCAGTCGTTCACCTGATATTTGGCATTGAGGTTGAGCATGTAGCGGTCGCGTTTGTTGGTGCGCATGTTGCGGTACTGCACCCAGTAGGGGTTCTGCATGTTCATGGCCTGATCGCCCCACGGCCAGTACTGGAGAAACATGTTGCGGCCCGTGTCGAAACGTTCGTAAGCCTGCACGGTCGAGAAATCCTCGCCACGGGGGAAGGTGTAGACCGCCGTCAGGGGATTGAAGTACTTGCCCTGCGCCGACATGTTCTGGTTGCGCTGGATGATGTAGCTGCCGCCGTAATCGAGCGTCAGGCGGTCGCGCCAAAGTTTGGTGACGGAGCGGAATGTGAAATTGTAGCGCGAATATTCGTGGTTGGGAAGAATGCCCGTGCCGTTGGTCGTACCGGCCGAAATGTAGGTCTGGTGCCGGTCGTTGCCCGTCGAGAGCGAGACGTTGTTCTGCACGAGCGCACCCGTGTTGAAGAAGTCGGCCGGGTCGAACGACGAGGGCTTCGCGAGTTTTTCGCCCCAGCTGGCGTAGATGCCGATTTTGTTGCCGTACGTGTTTTGGAATTCGGGCATCATAAAAGGGCTGGAGAAAGTCGTATTGTTGCTGACCGTGATCTTGGGTTTACCCGCACTGCCCTTTCGGGTGTTGATGAGCACTACGCCGTTGGCTGCCGCCGAACCGTAAAGCGCCGCGGCCGAAGGTCCCGTCAGCACGTTCACCGACTCGATGTCCTCAGGGTTGATGTCCGAGATGCCCTCGCCGCCGGCAAGTCCGTATTCGCTGTCCACCGAGCCGCCGGTGACGTTGAGAATCGGCACACCGTCAATCACGTAGAGGGCGTTGTTGTTGCCCGAAATAGACTTGGTGCCGCGCATCACCACGCGGGTGGCACCACCGACGCCGCCCGCGCTGGCATTGATCGAGACGCCGGCCACCTTGCCAGCGAGCGAATTCATGAAGTTGGCGTCCTTTACGATGTTCATATCTTCGCCCTGCACGCCCTGCACATTATAGGACAGGGCCTTTTCCGAGCGCTTGATACCCAGCGCCGTGACCACCACGGCATCGAGCGCCTTGGAGCTTTCCTGCATGCGGATCTCGACGCCGGTGCGCGAATCGGCGGCGACCTCGACGCTTTCGTAGCCCAGATAGGAGGCCACCAGCACGTCGCCCGGTTCGATGCGAAGCACGAACCGGCCCGAAACATCGGTCGTGGTGCCGCGCGCGGAGCCTTTGACCAGAATGCTCACGCCGACCAGCGGGACGCCGTTCTGATCCGTGACACGGCCCGCGATCATGTCGTCCCGGCCTGCCTGCTTCTGCGGCCGCTTCTCCGAGAGGATGATCTGGTTGTCGCGGATGTCGTAACGGACGTCGGTCCCGGCGAAAACCGCATCGAGAATCGCCCGGATGTCGCCCGCCGCATTATCGACCGAAACGCGGCGCGTACGGTCCACGGTCTTGTCGTTGTAAAGGAACGTATAGTCGGAGTGCTCCTCGATATAGTTCATGACCTCGTCGACGGTCGTGCGCGTAAGATGCACTCCGCTCCGGGTCTGCTGAGCCGGCAGCAACTGCGGACAAAGCCACAGCGCCGCAAGCAGCAGCCACAGCCGCAAACCGGGTCCCGACGGGCAGAAACATTTGTGTCTAAATGCAATAAATGAAGGATTATTTTTCATATCTTTGCACATAACTGAAGTTTGTTGGATTTGATAAACTGATGTTAGCGTCCGCGGCGGGGTTTGGCGACACGCCGCGGCAAGTCCGGGGAGCGGCTGCCTTGCAGCCGTTCCTCCTGTTTTCCAAGAAAAGCGTCGGGATTTATTCCATAGGCGAAGGTTTCATCGTAGGTTAGTATTTGCAGAAGCAGGTTCGGGGTCGGTCTAAAATTGTTCGACGAGGATGCGGCGGCGCGTGTAGCTGTCGCCGTCACGCCGTTCGGGAGCCACGACGCGCCAGCGGATGTCGGCCGAAGCGCTCAGGTAGTCGAAGATCTGGGTGAGGGTCTCGTCGCGGAAGGTCGCGCGGTATCTGAACACCTCGTCGGAGTGGTTGCGGAATTCGATATCGACATTGTAATGCCGCGCCAGCCGGTGCAGCACTTCGTCGAGGGGCGTATTGCGGAACACCAGTCGTCCGTCGCGCCATGCGCATTCATCCTCGACGCGCACCTGCGAGCAGGTCAGCGCACCCGTCCTACGGTCGAAAACCACCTGCTCGCCCGGCTCGATGCGCACCGTCGTGCGGTCAGGGGCGACGACGTTCACACGGCCCTTTTCGAGCACCGTGCGGATCGCGGGTTCGTCGTCGTAGGCGTTGACGTTGAACGACGTGCCGTAGACATAGACGCTCATGCCGGCGTCGGTATGGACATAGAAAGGCGATTTGCGGTCGGCTTCGACCTCGAAATAGGCTTCGCCCCGGAGTTCGACCTCACGTTTGCCGCCCGCGAAACGCACCGGGTAGCGCAGGCGGCTTCCGGCGTTGAGCCAGACCACCGAACCGTCGGGCAGGTCGTAGCGGATAACCGTCCCGGCCGGGGTTGCGACCTCGGCGAAAAGCTCCTCAGGCATACGTTCTCTGTAATAAAGCCAACCGAAAACCAATGAGCTGACCAACAGCGGCAGCATCAGTACTGCCGCCCAGCGCACGGCGCGCCGGAAAACCCTTTCACGGGCGCGGGCACGAATACGCGACTGCACGCGGCCGAATCCGGCTTCGGCGTCGAGCAGTTCCATGCGGACGAGGTCCTGCGAAAGCGCTTCGGCGCGGCGCATGTCGCCGAGTATGTCCGACAGCCGCGGATCGGCGGCGGCCATCCGCTCCACGGCCGTTTTTTCGGCATCGGGAAGTTCACCGCGCAGGTAGCGCAGCAACAGTTCGGGATCAGGCAGGTTCGTATTATTTCGCTCCATTCGGGATCGTTCTTTTCTTATAATACAACCCGCGCCGGAAAAAAGGACAGCTCAGCCGACTTTTTTTCAAAAAATCCGAAAAATAGCATATTCGGATTGCATCGCACCGAATTAATCCCTAATTTTACTCGGAAAATTCCACGACGAATGACATATCACCGGGACGGCGGACAACGAGGGGGGGGGAAAGAACTCTTCCGCGAACTGTACGAGGCGTATTACGCCCCGCTATGTCTGTACGCCTTCCGCTTCGTCCGGGAGATGCCTGCGGCCGAGGACATCGTGGCCGACATCTTCGCCGCCCTGTGGGACCGCCTGCCCGAAATGGAACTGCGGGACGGCACGGCGGGCGGATACCTGCACAGCGCCGTCAAGAACCGCTGTCTGAACCACCTGAAGCACCGGCTCTACGAACTGGGGTACATGGAGAACTGCGCCCGTCAGGAACCGGTCTACGCTTCGTCGCCCGACGCGCTGTACGGTCCCCAAGAGCTGTACGCCCTGCTGCACCGGACACTCGAACGGCTACCCGAAAACTACCGCACGGTTTTCGTGAAAAGCGCTCTCGAAGGGCGCACCTACGACGAAATAGCCGAAGAGATGCAGGTAAGCGTCAAATCGGTGAACCGCTACAAGCAGCGGGCCGTCGAACAGCTGCGCCGCGAACTGGGACCTTACCTCGCACTGCTCGCCGCTTGGGGCATGTTACATAACCTCTGAACACCCGAACATATGAAACCCTTGAAATACGCCCTGCTCGCCGCAGGCGCCCTGATCCTCGGCCTGACGGCCGCACGCACGTCCGAATCCGCAAAAGCCGCATCGACCCCGGAAGCGGTGCCGCCAAAAGCGCTGCAACCGGCCGAAAAGCCCAATACGCTGACGCCCGAAGAAGAGGCCGAAGGCTGGATACTCCTTTTCGACGGTGTCACGACCGCCGGATGGCACACCTTCAACCGGGACAAAGCTGCCGAAGGCTGGACGGTCTGCGACGGGGAGCTGCGGTTCAGGCTCCCGCCCGGCGAAAAGGGGCGCGGCGATCTGGTCACGGATGCGGAATTCGAAGATTTCGACCTGCGGCTGGAGTGGAAAATCAGCGAAGGCGGCAACAGCGGTATCTTCTTCGGAGTGAAGGAGGGTCCGGAGTACGGCTGGGCGTCGAGTACCGGCGTAGAAATGCAGGTGCTGGACAACCGGGCAGGCGCCGACCGTTTCGACCCCACGCATCTGGCCGGGGCGATGTACGACCTGATAGACGCATCCGAAACCTCGCGCCCCAATCCGGCAGGCTGCTGGAATCGGGTCCGCATCCTGAAGCAGGCGGGGAAGGTGACTTTCCGACTCAACGAAATCATAACCGCACAAGTCGATATGAACAGCCCCGAATGGCAACGGATGATCGCCCGGAGCAAATGGAACGGGGCAGACAAATTCAACGGCGCGGATTTCGGGAAATTCCCGCGCGGCAGAATCGCCCTGCAGGACCATTTCGACGAAGTGGCCTACCGGAACATAAAAATCAGGCCGCTCGGCCGGGAGGCTATTGACTGACAAACAGGAACCGGGCAGGCTCCGAAAATATATAAGCCCGTGGCGGTTCCGGGAGCGCTTCCACATACAAAAAGGATCGGCCTGCATTCAGGCCGATCCTTTTTCATACAGCGGTCATCAAAAGGCTGCCGGTCAAAAAGCCTCCCGGTAAAGCGCCAGAATCTCTTCGGCACTCGTATCGCGCGGATTTCCGGGCGTGCAGACGTCGGCCAGCGCCGATGCGGCCAGCCGCGGCAGATCCTCCTCACGAACGCCGAGCGACGAGAGCCGCTGCGGAATACCTACACGGACAGCCAGCGCCCGGACGGCATCGACGGCGGCCTGAGCCGCCTGCCGGGTGTCCATGCCCGCCGTATCGACGCCCATGGCGCGAGCCACATCGCCGAACTTGACCAGCGACGACTCCATGTTGTATTGCATCACATAAGGCAGCAGCAGCGCATTGGCCACGCCGTGGGGAATATCGTAAAATGCACCCAGCGGGTGCGCCATGCCGTGTACCAGTCCCAGCCCCACATTCGAAAAGCCCATGCCGGCGATATACTGCGCCACGGCCATCCCCTCGCGGGCCTCGGTGTCGGCGCCGTTCTCCACGGCGGCGGGAAGCCAGCGGGCGATCAACTCGACGGCCTTCAGTTCGAACATGTCGGTCAGCGTCCACGCGCCTTTGGTGATATAACCTTCGATGGCGTGCGTGAGCGCATCCATACCCGTAGCGGCGGTCAGTCCCCTAGGCATGGCGGCCATCAGCTCGGCATCGATAATAGCGACGGCAGGAATATCCTTGGGATCGACGCACACCATCTTCTTGGTATTCGCTTCGTCGGTGATGACATAATTGATTGTCACCTCGGCAGCCGTGCCCGCCGTCGTCGGGAGCGCGAAGACAGGAACACTGCGGTTGGCGGTCGGCGCCGTGCCTTCGAGCGAGACCACGTCACCGAACGCGGGGTTGGCGGCGATGATGCCGACGGCCTTGGCCGTGTCCATCGCCGAACCGCCGCCGATGGCGACGATCGCATCGGCGCCCGAACGGCGGAAAGCTTCGACCCCGGCCTGCACGTTCTTCACCGTCGGATTCGGCTTCAGATCGCTGAAGATTTCATAGGCGATACCCGCTTCGTCCAGTACACAGGTCACCTTGCCCGCCACGCCGAAGCGGATCAGATCCTTGTCCGTAACGACAAACGCCCGGACATAGCCGCGCCCCCGGAATTCATCGGCCAGCATACGGCGCGCCCCGGCGCCGAAATAGGAGGTCTCGTTGAGAATGATTCTGTTCACAGCCATAATCCGTCCGGTTTAAAGGTTGAAAGCCTCCTTGAGTTGCTGCATTTGGGCGTCGCTCATGCCTGCGGGCGTGAATCCCATCGCACGGCCCGACATGTAGATCTGCGCCGACTTGGAGAGCGTGTCGATCATGTCGAACGGCTCGATGACGTTTTCTCCCACGCCCAGCGCGCCGTGCTTCTCCCACAACACCACGTCATAGTCGTCGAGCTGCGCGATGGTCGCATCGGCCAGTTCGATCGAACCGGGCAGCGCATAGGGCACGATGCCGACGCCCTTGGGACAGAACGCGCGGGTTTCGGGGATCATGCTCCAGAGGAGCCTGCTCAATACGTCCCGCCCCAGAAACGCTGCATTGTGGGTCATCGCCACCAGTTCGATGGGATGGGTGTGGATCACAGCCCTCTGGTTGCGGCCCCTGCCCAGCAGGTAGTCGTGGATCGAGAGGTGCGAGGGCAGTTCCGAGGTGGGTGAAATATATTTTTCAGCTACGATCGCATAGCTGCGGCCGTCGTCGGAGATGCGGATGACCGCCATGTTGTCCATCGGCGAGGAGCAGACGTACCGCATGCGGCGGTTGGTGCCCGTCACCAGAAAGAAGTGGCCGCACAGGTTTTCGACCGGACGGGCCAGCGCAACGGGTTCGCCCAGCGGCGGCAGGGCGCGGAGCGCGTCGTCCGCCACGTCGGTAACGTTATAGGAGATATTGCCGCCGTTGCGCTCGGCCCAGCCTTTCTGCCAGAGGTATCCGGCCACTTCGGCCACCTCGGCGATGCGTTCTGTTAATTGTCGGTTGTATTTCATGGATTGCAGATTTTAAAACAACGAGGGGAAAAAGATGGAAAACAAAAGAATCGCAAGTCCCAGCACGAGCATCGAGACCGCCTGTGCGCCGCTGCCCTTCCACTCTTTGAGGGCGATGCCCCAGAAGTTGGAGAAGAGCACGTTGAGCGACATCAGGATGCTCCACGAGAAGGCCAGCAGGACAGGCGTGCCGGAGAGAAAGCTCCTTCCCATTTCGAGTCCGAAGAACTGCGAGTACCACAATCCGCCGGCCAGCGCACAAAAGAGCAGGTTCACGGTCAGCCGACGGCCTTTCACCGCCATGTATTCACCGCCCGTACGGTTCTTGCGGTTCTCGCGCAGGCAGTAGGCCGCATTGGTCAGGAATCCGCCGAAGGTAACCAGCAGGATCACGGGCAGTCCGGCGACGAGCGCATCGGCGCCCGCGGTCTGCATAGCGGCGCGGACCGGCGCTCCGGCGTCGAGTCCCAGCGCGAAGCAGGCGCTCATCACGCCCGCCAACAAGGCGACCAGCAGACCTTTGGTCAGGGCAAAGTCGCGGACGGCGGCCCGCTTCTGCTCCTCGCTCATATTGCGCGCCCGCAGCGAACCCGCATAGCCGATCACGGCGATACCGGCCAGCGTGACGCACACCCCCAGCAGCAACAGCAGTCCGTCACCGTGCAGCAGGTCCCCTCCGGCAAAAAGTGCGGGCAGGAGCGTGCCGAACGCCGAGCAGGTCCCCAGCGAGACCGACTGTCCGAGCGCCACGCCCAGATAACGCATCGACAGACCGAACGTCAGGCCCCCGACGCCCCACAAGGCGCCGTAGACGACCGCCTTCAGCGCGCCGCCGGCTCCTGTCTCTTATACACATCTCCGAGC
>ENA-OYCW01000150-OYCW01000150.1-human-gut-metagenome-genome-assembly--contig:-NODE-150-length-12464-cov-4.276332_pt1 | contig 12464 bp, 7 predicted proteins | sample MGYA00243460_ERZ652887 | MGnify/ENA primary metagenome ERZ652887 (study PRJEB26926, sample SAMN06164626) | human gut metagenome | biome: ENVO:00009003; feature: ENVO:2100002; material: ENVO:00002003...
TCGCTCAGTGTCTCGTGGGCTCGGAGATGTGTATAAGAGACAGCTACATGCACAACCTCGCGGCCTACCTCGAAGAGACGCTGACCGTGCCGCTGGGAACGACCTCGCTGCAGCTGATGGCGGGTGTGCGCGCCGAAAAGACCTTTATCAAGAATACGCAGTATGAAAATACGTCGAGTCTTTCGCCGCGCCTGAACCTGAAGTTCCGCATCAACGACCATGTGACCGTCCGCGGCGGCTGGGGCATCACCGAGAAACTGCCGTCGTTCAACGTCCTCTATCCGCTGCCCGAATACCGCGATACGCGGGTGTTCAGCAATACCTACAGCCCGAACCGGAGCGTGTACGTCTATCACACGCAGCCTTACCAGATACTCTACAACGACAACCTCCGCTGGCAGCGCAACCGCAACGCCGAGGTCGGTGTCGATCTGCGTATCGGCGGCACTTCGGTTTCGCTGGTCGGCTATTTCAACCGTACCAAATACCCCTATGAACTGAGCGCCTCCTACGAGCCGTTCTCCTACAAGGTGATGGGACTGCCCTCGAAGATGCCCGACGGCTCCTCGTTCCAGATGCCTTCGAATCCGCTCTTCAGGGTGGACAGCCAGACGGGTGAGATTTTCGTCCGCGACAAGGACGATCCCTCGGCCGGATGGATCGCCATGGAGACGACTTCCACCAAGCGCACCTTCGTCAGGAACACCTACCAAGACAACGGCTCGCCCGTGGACCGCATGGGTCTGGAGTTCGTCGTGGATTTCCCGCAGATCAACCCCATCCGCACGCAGCTGCGGCTGGACGGCGCCTACGGCTATACCAAATACGTCAATAAGGGCGAGGCGTCCTATTATCCTTCGACCACGACGGGCGGCGAATTCTTCCCCTACGTGGGTATTTACGCCGATAACGGGGGCAGCTCCGTCGTGACCTACAACGGCCGCAAGACCCATGCGCTGGATGCGAACCTCACGGCCACGACCCATGTGCCCGCGATCCGCATGATCGTCACCCTCCGGCTCGAAGCTTCGCTGGTGAAGCGTTCGCAGAACCTTTCGGAGTACGACGGCCGCGAATACGCCTTCAACGTGGATGAGGACCGCAATCCCACGGGCGGCAGCATATACGACGGCAACAGCTATACGGCGATCTGGCCCGTGGCCTACCTCGACCTCGACGGCAACCGCCATCCCTTCACCGACGCCCAGAAAAACGATCCGGCCTTCTCCTCCCTGCTGCTTCGTTCGGGCAACGCCTACTCGTTCAACGGCGACGGGTACGATCCCTATTTCTCGGCCAACCTGAGCATTACCAAGGAGATCGGGGATCATGTATCCATCTCGTTTTATGCCAATAACTTCACCAATTCCCGGCCTTTCGTCGCGTCGTACGCTTCGGGAGTCAAGGTCGTCTTTACGCCCGATTTCTATTACGGCCTGACGGTGCGTCTTAAATTCTGAAAACGATGAAAAAGCTATTTTGCATATTATCCTGTCTGCTGGCCGCCGGCTGCACGTCGTTCGAAGGCAATCCCTACGGCGATACGCTGCGGTCGCTCAGCGTGCAGGTCGTGTACCCCGAAGAGTACGCCTCCTTCCTGCGGGAGGGCGTTCCGGTGAAACTCACCGACCGCAATTCGAGCAACGTCTACACCGCGCTGACCGATGCGCGCGGCGTGGCGGCCTTCGACGTGGCCGCCGGGCATTACCGGCTTTCGGTGCTCGACCGCCCCGATGCCTCTTCGGTCTTCAACGGCGCCGTCGAACAGGTGGATCTCGCCGGCGCGGACCGGAATGTGAGCGTAGAGTTGAAGTACGCCAAGCCGGGCACGATCCTCATCAAGGAGATCTATTCGGGCGGCTGTCCGCAGGACCCGCCTGCGACCGGTTCGTATGCCGACGACAAGTATATCGTCCTGCACAACAACAGTTTCGACACCTACTACCTCGACGGCCTTTGTCTGGGTATGGTCGCGCCCTACAACTCGAACGCCAACAATCCGTGGACGAGTACGGATTCCTCAGGCAACATCGTTTTCCGCGACTACGCCGCCATGCCGGACTGTATCTGGATGTTCCCCGGCACGGGCACGGATTTCCCGTTGGAGCCGGGCGAAGAGGCCGTCGTGGCCTATTACGGCGTGGATCACACGCAGACCTACTCCCAGTCGGTGAATCTCAACCGGAAAGGCTACTTCGTGCTTTACGACATGGTGCATTATCCCGGCAACCGGCTGCACCCCACGCCTACTCCGGGCGATCAGATCGACGAGTCGCACTATATGAAAGTGCTGAAAAAAACCGGAACGAATACGGCCGTGGTCTATGTGATATCGCAGAATTCGCCTGCCGTGATCCTTTTCCGGGCGCCCGGCGATTTCGATCTGGACGCCTATCTGGCCAATGATCTCGAATCGGCGATCGCCAGCGGCAGCGTCGTCTATTCGAAAATTCCGTGGGAGTGGATCGTAGACGGCGTCGAGGTCTGCAACCTGTCGGAAGCGACCAGAAACAAGCGTCTGCATACCGATGTGGACGCCGGATACGTCGGATTCTCGGCCAAGGCGCAGGGACACAGCCTCTACCGCAGGCTGGACGAAGAGGCCACTGCGAGCGCCGGATTCGACCGATATGTGGATACCAATAATTCGTCGAACGATTTTTACGAGCGTGAGACACAATCTTTGCGTGAATAGCCTATGAGACGGATTTTAACACTGCTGATGATAATTGCCGTCTCAGGCGCCGCGGCACAGGAGCGTTTCGATTATGTTTTTCGCCGCAATCCGTGGAACGGCGGCCCGAACGCCGCGGGTATCCGGCAGGACAGCCTGAGCCGCTCCTATGCCGAAATCTATTTCACCAAGGAGAACGGCGGGATGACCGGCCATTCGTCGTCGGATGACAGCTGGAACGCCGGCGCGCGGACCGAGTCGGTGCGCCATCTGAAAAAAGTCTCTTTCGCGGGCGGCTTCGGATACGACTATTTCGACGGCCGCAACATGTGCGGTTCGATGTTCACCGAACCGGGCTATTATCCCGTGGATATTCTCGAATTTACGCCGGGCCGCAAAATCCGCGAGGACTATACCTTCACGGGCGGCGTTTCGGCCGTGCTGGGGAGGCGCTGGACGGGCGGCCTGCGCGTGGAGTTCGAAGCGCAGAACTATGCCAAGCGCAAGGACCTGCGTCACAAGAACACGCGGCTCGACTTCGAATTCTCGCCCGGCGTGATGTACCATGTGGGCCGTTTCGCCGCGGGCGCGGTCTATATCGTGGGCACGAACAGCGAAAAACTCGAAGCCGAGGAGATCGGCTCCACCCCCGAATCGTATCAGGCTTTCTTCGACCGCGGTCTGGGGTACGGCTCGCTGCAGCTCTGGGAGAGCAGCGACATGCACCTCACGACCAGCGGCGTCACGGGATTTCCCGTCCGGGAGAATACGCAGGGCGCGGGCGTGCAGCTGCAGTACGGACCGGTCTATGCCGCAGCCGCATATCGCAACCGGCAGGGCGAGACGGGCGAGCGCGGCATGATCTGGCATGAGTTCGGGACGCATCAGGTGACGGCGAACGCCGCCCTTTCGCTCGGAAACCTGCAGCGCAGGCACTTCGTGCGGCTGAACCTCGACTGGCGGTCGCTCCAGACCGACGAGAACATCATCACGACGGAGACCGTCAACGGTGTGACGAAGCCCTACATTCACGGCTCGACGCCCATCTTCGGGCGCAAGGGACTCGATCTGGGGGGCGAGTACGAATTTGCGAACCGCCATACGGACCTGCGCGCCGGCGTGGCCTATTCGCAGCTCAACCGCGAATCGACGCTGATGTATCCCTATGTCAAGGGGCAGAAGCTGCACTTTACGAAAGTCTATGCCGAGCTGATCCGCGCCTTCGGGTTCTGGGAACTGACCCTCGCCGCCGACTACCGTCAGGGCGGCTTCGAGGAGTGCGAAAAACAGTTCGAGACCTCCGGCGAGCAGCCGGGCGAGTATCCCGGACAACTGACCGGATACTACAATTATGAAACCGAATACCTGACGGCCAAACGGCTGGGTGCCGGACTGGGCGTACGGCGCAACATCAAGCGGTTCTACGTCGAACTGTACGCGCGCTACGAACACGGGTTCGATCTGCAATACGTCGCGCAGCCCAACCGGGTGCGGGCGACGGTGAGTGCGGGATATAATTTTTAACTTAAACGGATAGAGCTATGAAAAAGATTTTGATGATCGCGGCAGCCGCGGCAGTGTGCTTGGCCGCCTGCTCGAAGAACGAAGATGGCATTCCGGGCGACCGGACGCTGCGTATCACTCCGACGATCGGCAATCCTTCGCTGACTCCGGCGGCCATGACTGCCGCCTCTACGCGCGCCACGGATACCGATTTCGAACTGGGCGACAAGGTCGGCCTGAAGGTTACGATGACAGCCGACGGCAAGGACTTCGTGTCGAACAAGCCGATGACTTTCGACGGCACCGATTTCAAAGCCGAGGGGTTCCTCTGGTACGAGGACGTCAATGCGACCTCGACGCTCTTCGCCTATTATCCTTGGCAGGAGGGCGGGGATATTCCCGCGGAATTCTCGGTCAAGGCCGATCAGAGCGGCGACAACTACACGGCTTCGGACCTGATCGTGGCCGTGAAGGCGGGCGTCAAGCCGACGCTGTCGTCCACGCAGATGACCTTCAAGCACAAGATGTCGCGCATCGTTATCGACGTGACGAACGAATCGGGTTTCGATATTACGAATATCGTCATCAAGGGCGCCGTGGGGACGGGCGTACTCGATCCCGCGACGGGCAACTTTACGGCCAAAGCGGACGCGGAGGCTTCCGACCTGATCGCCAATACGGCGACTGCGAACAAAGTCTACTATGCGCTTCTGGTGCCGCAGAACGGTGTCAAACTGATGGTTACCGTCACCACGGCCGACGGCAAGAAACGTACGCAGACGCTCGGTACGGCCGACTTCAAGTCGGGTGAGAACCGCCGCATGGAGTGCAACGTGCAGCCGGCCGACATCGAGTTGAAGTTCAGCGGTCCGATTACGGGCTGGGTGGACGGCGACGACCTGCTGCCGGACGGCGAAGGCGAGGTCGAGACCCCGACCGTCGAATGGGGCGGCGTGAAGTACGAGATCGTGACCCTGAAGGACGGCCGTACGTGGATGGCCGAAAACCTGCGCTACGTGCCCGAAGGCAAAACCATATCGAGCGACCCGAAGGATGGCAGCGGCGTATGGTATCCGTGCAATCTGTCTAAAGCGGCCGATCCGTCGCTCGTCGAAAGCAACGGTCTGCTGTACAGCTATCCGGTGATGCTGGGGATGACCGGCGACATGACGGGTGACAATTTCGACCAGTATGAAGGGGCGCGGGGTATTTGCCCCGAAGGATGGCATATCCCGACGATGGCCGAATGGCTCAAACTGGCGGGTGTCGGCAGCGGCAACCTCACCGATCCGACGTCGCCCTATTTCGAACAGACGCAGAGCGGCGGTTCGATCGTTAAGCTCAATAAAGACGGGTTTAACATCGCAGGCTGCGGTTATGTCAATGCGGCGAACGTCACGGCGACTCCGGCCTATATGGCGACAGCCTCGGCTGCCGACGCCTCGGCGTTCGGCATGGGGTATTTCCCCAGTTCGACCGGCTATAAGGTTACCTACAATACGGCCGACGACCCGGCCAGCGGCATTAAGAACATTCAGTATTATGCCGGCATGATCACCTACAACAAGAGTTTCAACCGTATAACGGTCGCATACCAAGGCGGTTACTGCGCCGCTCCCGTCCGCTGTATCAAGGACAGGGAATAACCCGCTCCGCACACACAAACACAATACTTAACGATACATGAAACGCAAACCCAATTACCTGAAGCACATCCTGCAGTGGGGCGTACTGGCCGCCATTGCAGGCACGGTGCTCTGGGCCAACTTCAGCGAAAAACCCGTCGATGTCGAGGCTTACTGTCCCTTCGGCGGTCTGCAGGCTTTCGGAACCTATCTGGTGAACAACTCGCTGGCCTGCTCGATGTCTATGCTCCAGATCATGATGGGCCTCGTGCTCGCCGTGGGAGTGATCCTGTTCAGCAAACTTTTCTGCGGCTACCTCTGTCCGCTGGGCACCGTCGGCGAATGGATGGGCCGCGCCGGAAAGAAACTGCATCTGCAGGTCGAGGTTCCGTCGGGCAGCATCGTAGACAAACTGCTGCGCGTGGTGAAGTACGTGCTGCTCTTCACGATCCTCTATTTCACGCTCTCGTCGAGCGAGCTGTTCTGCAAGAAACTCGATCCGTTCTATGCCGTGGCTACGGGATTCAAGGGCGAGATCGTGCTCTGGATGTCGCTCACGAGCCTTACGCTGTTGCTGCTGGGCGGCTTCGTGGTGAAGATGTTCTGGTGCAAGTATATCTGTCCGCTGGGGGCGGCCAGCAACATTTTCAAATTCACGCTGCTGTTCGTCATCGCGGCTCTCGGCGGCTGGATTCTCGGCATGCTGGGCGTTGCGAACGCATGGGTCTGGACCATCGGCGGCGCATGTCTGGCCGCATATGTCGTCGAGATCGTCAAGATGCGCAGCTGCGTCTTCCCGCTGATGTACATCGAGCGTGACATCCGCACCTGCAACAACTGCGGTCTCTGCGAGAAAAAGTGCCCCTATCAGCTGCCGATCCACGACTACGTGAAGGTGAAGCACGTCGATTGCACGCTTTGCGGCAACTGTATCGGCTCTTGTACGAAGGACGCCCTGCAGGTCAACGGCCGCCGTTCGCTGCGCTGGGTGCCGGGACTGCTGGCCGTCGTGCTCTTCTTCATCGCCGTGTGGATGGGTTCCACGATGGAGCTGCCCACGATCGACGAGAAATGGGGCGATTACGAGCAGGTCGAGAATCTGCAGACCTTCGAGATGGAGGGATTGCAGACGATCAAGTGCTTCGGCTCTTCGAAGGCCTTCTCGGCCAAGATGCAGACCGTGCCGGGTGTTTACGGCGTGAAGACCTTCGTCCGCCGTCACGGCGTCGAGGTGCTGTTCGACCCCGCCAAGACCGACACGCTGAAGATTCAGGCCGCGATTTTCGCTCCGACGCTGCGTAAATACGCCATGCCGGGCGAGAACGTGCCGATGCTCGACGTGGTGAAACTCGGCGTCGAGGGACTCCACGACCGGATGGATATGATCTACTTCGGCATGGTGCTGCAGAAGATCAAGGGCGTATACGGCTTCACCTCTGAATTCGCCTGCCCCGTGGATGTGACGGTCTACGCCGATCCCGCCGCCGGCATTACCGAAAAGATGTTCGAGGAGGCGATCGACGCCAAAGAGCTGGTGATTCCGGCCAAGGAGGGCGAAAAGGTGATTCCGATGCACACCGTGCTCAAGAGCTATGCGGTCGCCGGGCAGGTTTCGCGCGAGGAGTTCGCGCAGACCATGTTCCGCGACGTGGAGAAGCAGGCGGGCAGGTTCATTGCCAACATCGAGAAGTGGGGCGACGACGGCGAGTTCCCGAAGGCTGTCTACGAGATGGCGTTCCCCGGTATCGAGAAGATGCCGATCCGCAATGCGTTCCCCTATTTCAAGAGCTTCCTTTCGTGCTCGGAGGGCATTGTCTCCGTAGACTTCGTGCTGCGCGACCTGACGCCCGTCATGCGTATTCACTATGTGAAGTCGATGTGGAACGACGAGAAGCTCTGGAAGGAGATTTTCCAAGCCGAGAAGTGGACGCTCCGCATGGCCGACGGGACCTTCAAGGAGGCGGATCCGCGGCTGAAGTTCACCAATCCGGGCAAGACCGTAACCGAATAAAATGACCGGGAGGGGATCGGCTGACGGTTTCCTCCCGTTTTATGAAGATGAAAGATATGAGAAGATGGATAGCCTGTCTGGCCGTCGTGCTGCTCTGCATGCAGACCGCCGTGGCCGACGAAGGCATGTGGCTGATCAACCGGCTGGGGGAGATTTACCCTCAGATGAAGTCCAAGGGGTTGAAGATAAAGGACAAGGAGATTTACAACGAGCAGACTTCGGCGCTCGCCGACGCCGTAGTCGCCGTGGACGGCGGCATGGGAACGGGAAGCATGATCTCCGACGAAGGGCTGATGATAACCAACCACCACGTCGCGTTCAGCGACATCTGCGCCCTTTCGACGCCCGAACACAACTACCTCGAAACGGGTTTCTGGGCTCGTACGCGCGGGGAGGAGATTCCCGTGGCCGGCAAGACCGTGTGGTTCCTGCGCAAGGTGGTAGATGTGACCGAGGAGGTCGAGGCGATCCGCAGCGGCATGATGGCCGAAGGAAAATGGGGCATAATGGGCATGCGCCGCGTGTATAAGGAGATCGAGGACCGTTATGCCGCGCAGACCGAACACGAAGTGTCGTGCTACTCGATGTGGGGCGGCAAAATGTACCTGATGTTCTATTACGACGTTTATAAGGACGTGCGGCTGGTCGGAACTCCGCCTGTCACGCTGGGTGCTTTCGGCGGCGATCACGACAACTGGGGCTGGCCCCAGCACAAGGGCGACTTTACGCTCTACCGGGTGTATGCCGACGCGGAGGGACGTCCTGCGGAGTATTCCGCCGGCAACGTGCCGCTCAAGCCCCGCCGCGTACTGCGTATTGCGACGGGCGGCGTGCACGACGGCGACTTTGCGATGGTGATCGGATTTCCGGGCCATACGAACCGTTACGCTTCGTCGTTCGCCGTGGCCGAGAAACAACGTGTCAAGAATCCCGTCGTCGTGGCCAACCGCCACGACCGGATGGATATTCTCAAGCGCCATATGGAGCGCGATCCGAAGGTGCGCATGAAGTATTCCGACTCCTATTTCGGGCTGAGCAACTATGCCGATTACGCCAAGTGGGAGAACAAGTGTCTTTGCCGTTTCGACGTGGAGTCGATCCGTAAGGCCGAAGAGGAGCGTCTGCAGCGTTGGATCGAGGCCGATTCGGCGCGCAGGGCCGAAAACGGCGGGCTGCTTGCCGATCTTGAACGCGGTTACGAGGGCCGCCGGGCCGCCGAACGCAGTCTCAACTATTTCCGCGAGGCGTGGCTCGGTCCGAGCGAGGCGCTGCTGGTGGCCAACCGCGTGTCGTCGTACCTCGGCAAGCTGGACCGCCTGAAGCTGGATTCGCTGAAGATCGACTCGAAGGATGCGCAGAGCGTGGTTGCCGGAAGCGGCCGTCTGCGCCGCAACTACGATGTCGAGACCGACCGCGACCTGCTGGCGAAGATGATCGTGAACTTCACGAAGCATGTGCCGCGCGAGATGTGGGGCGAACAGTTGACCGAGATGTACGATGCGGCGGGCGGCGATGCCGACCGGATGGCGCGCGAAGCGTTCGATGCGTCGTTCTGCAGCGATCCCGACCGTTACGACGCCTATTTCGAACGGAACCGCTCGGTCGCCGAGATGCGCCGCGATCCGCTGGTCAGACTCACCGAGTCGGTGCGGGTGCAGCGGTTTACGGGCGGGGTGGACAAGGCTGAGAGACGGGTCCGCGCGCAGGTGGGCAAGGCCGAAAGCCGTTATGCCGGCCTGCTCTACGACTTCCGCGCTTCGGAAGGGATTGCGCAGTATCCCAACGCCAATTCGACCATGCGCCTGACTTACGGCAGTGTCGTGCCCCTGAATCCGTCGGACGGCGTGCATTACGATTCGCGCTCGACGATTGCGGGTTATATGGAGAAATACAACCCCGACGAGTATGAATTCCGGGTCGACGACCGCATGAAACGGCTGATTGCCGCTGAGGATTGGGGCCGCTGGGGCGAAAAGGGTACGCTCTATGTCAATTTCCTGACCGACAACGACATCACGGGCGGTAATTCGGGCAGTCCCGTGCTCGACGGCCGCGGACGGCTGATCGGACTGGCCTTCGACGGCAACCGCGAGTCGATGGCCGGCGACGTGTGGTTCCATCCCGATCTGGCGCGTACGGTCTGTGTCGATATCCGCTACGTGATGTGGATTATCGACAAATATGCCGAGGCGGACTGGCTGCTGGACGAAATGAAATTTGAAAAATAGTTCGGAATCGGATCGGCCCCGGCTCTGCCGGGGACTCCGGGTTTTCGGATAGATGAAGACGCCTGCGGTTGCCGCGGGCGTCTTTTGGTGTTGTAATGGCGGCAGGTGGGCGAGGGCGGCGTCGGACGTGTCTGCCGCGACGGGGCGGTTACGGTGTTTGCACGACGGGGAGTTTCCCCGGTTAGAGGTGTTTGCCGCGGCGTATGCCGCGCAGGGAATACGGGGGCGGTGCGCTATGCAAGCAGACGCCGCAGTTCCGGGATGTCGGCTGCGAGGTAACCGGGACTGGCCTTTTCCAGCTCTTCGCGGCTGCCGTACCCCCACAATACGCCGATCGACTCTACGCCTGCGGCCGCGGCTCCCTCGATGTCGAAGCGGCGGTCGCCGATCATGACGGCCTGCGACGGATCGTCGATGCGCAGTTGTGCGAGGGTCTCGCGGATTACGCCCGCTTTGGTCGAGCAGGGACCGTAGGCCGTTTCGCCGCAGATGAGCGTGAAACGGTCGCGGAACCCGAAATGCCGGGCGATCCGTTCGGCCAGAAAGTCGGGTTTGGAGGTGGCGATGGCCAGCGTCGCGCCCTGCGCCTGCAGGGCGGACAGCAGTTCGGGAATTCCCGCGTAGAGCTTGTTTTCGAAGATTCCCTGACGGCTGAAGTATTCGCCGTATTTTTCGGACGCCTCGTCGGCTTGGGCGGAGGTCATGCCGTAAAATTCGCGGAACGAATCCCGCAGCGGCGGTCCGATAAAGGGACAGAGCGTCGTCAGGTCCTCGACTTCGATCCCGAAGTGCCGCAGGGCGTACTGCACCGAGCGGGTGATGCCCTGCATCGGGTCGGTCAGCGTGCCGTCGAGGTCGAAAAGGAGGTATTTCCAGTGCATAGATTCTCAGTTTTTTTGTGTGGTAACGGGCAAAGTTCGCCTTTTATTTTGTTTTCGCCCGGTTTTCCGGCCGGAAACTGCATGGCAGGACACCGCAGAACACAATACAGGCCGCAGAGGTAACGTGCGGCCTGTACTGTTGCTGTCTTCGTGCATTTACTTAATCCGCAGGAACGTGTAGCCGAAGCGTTCGCAGGCGGCTTTTTCCAGCTCTTCGCGCACCGAGGGGTGGGCGACGGAGATCAGCGCACGGGCGCGCTCGGCGAGGTTGCGGCCTCTCAGGTGCGCCACGCCGTACTCGGTGACCACGTGCTGGACCATGTGGCGGGTCGTGACGACGCCCGCGCCGGGCGTCAGCAGCGCTTTGATCTTCGATTCGCCCTTCGGGGTGGTCGAGGGGATGGCGATGAAGGTTTTGCCGCCCTCCGAGAGCGCTCCGCCGTACATGAAGTCGTGCTGGCCGCCCACGCCTGAGATAATGCGTTCTCCGACCGAGTCGGCGCACACCTGTCCTGTGAGATCCACCTCAACGGCCGAATTGATCGCCATGACACGGGGATTTTCGCGGATGCGGAACGGATCGTTGGTCCACGCCACGTCTTTCATTACGAGGTCTTTGCGGTAATCCATATAATCGTACAGACGGCGCGAGCCGAGGGCCAGCGACGCGACGGTCGTGCCGGGCATGACCTTTTTCAGCGAATTGTCGATTACGCCGCTTTCCAAGAGCGGCAGGACCCCGTCGGTCATCGCTTCGGTGTGCAGGCCGAGGTGCTTGTGGCCCGTGAGAGCCGCCAGAACGGCGTTGGGAATGCCGCCCACGCCGATCTGAAGCGTGGCGCCGTCGGGGATCAGCTCGGCGATGTAGCCGCCGATCCTGCTTTCGATTTCGCTGGGCGTGGCCGAGGGAACTTCGACCAGCGGATCGTCGACCTCGACGGCCGCCGCCACGCGCGAAAGATGAATCACGGCGTCGCCGTAAGAGAACGGCATGGCCGTATTGACCTGTGCGATGACGGTTTTGGCGCACTCCACGGCCGAAACGGCCAGATCGGCCGACACGCCGAACGAGCAGTAACCCTCCTCGTTGGGGCGCGAACAGTTCAGCAGCGCTACGTCGATCGGGATGATCCCCTTGCGGAAAAGCCCCGGAATCTCACCCAGAAAAGCCGGGATAGCCTGTCCGTACCCTTGAGCGATCCAGTTGCGGACGGAGTTCGACACGAAGAGGCTATATACGAGGAAACTGTCTTTGTATTCGGGCTTGCAGTAGGGCGCTTCCTCCCGTCCGATGGCGAAAGCCGAATAGACCTTCACCCCCCGGAGTTCGTGTCCCCGGTCGGCCATCGCTTTCACGAGCACTTCCGGAATCGAAACGCTTCCCTGAATATAAACGCTGTCGTTGGATTTGATGAGCTTCGCAGCTTCAGCGGCAGTGGTGTAGTTGATCATGGGTTTGGTTTTCTATGTCGTTTCCGGCAGTCGGTCGGTGGATGGAAAATTCGACACCGTCGTCGGCCGGAGACGGTAGGTTTTGTCTTT
>ENA-OYCW01000163-OYCW01000163.1-human-gut-metagenome-genome-assembly--contig:-NODE-163-length-12103-cov-4.209246_pt1 | contig 12103 bp, 6 predicted proteins | sample MGYA00243460_ERZ652887 | MGnify/ENA primary metagenome ERZ652887 (study PRJEB26926, sample SAMN06164626) | human gut metagenome | biome: ENVO:00009003; feature: ENVO:2100002; material: ENVO:00002003...
CGGAGATGTGTATAAGAGACAGGTGATATGCAAGGCACACCGGAAGAAGGTATGAATGAACTCCGGATTATTGCTCCAAATTCAAAAGGAAGCCTTTTCATCGATCATTTGATTACGGCTACTAAGGTTGATGCACGTCAACAGACGGCCGATCTGCAAGTCCCTTTTGTCAATGCCGGAACCACCAACCATTGGCTGGTTGTCTATCAACACTCGCTTTTGAAACCGGATATTGAATTGACTCCTGTAGACGATAAGCAAAGAGCAGAAATGCAACTGTTGGAAAAGCGTTTTCGTGATATGATCTACACGAAAGGGAAAACGACAGATAAAGAAGTAGAAACCATCCGCAAGAAATATGATTTCTATCAGATAACTTACAAGAATGGTCAAGTATCGGGAGTACCTATTTACATGGTACGTGCTTCAGAAGCTTATGAACGGATCATACCGAACTGGGATAAAGATATGCTGACTAAAATGGGAGTGGAAATGCGTGCTTATTTCGACCTGATGAAAAGAATTGCCGTTGCATATAATAATGTGGTAAATCCGGTGATTCGGGAAGAAATGAAGAAGAAGTTCTTAGCAATGTACGATCACATAACCGATCAGGGGGTAGCTTATGGTAGTTGTTGGGGAAATATCCATCATTATGGCTATAGTGTTCGCGGTCTGTACCTGGCATATTTTCTGATGAAAGATGTGCTTAGGGAAACCGGGAAACTTCAGGAAGCCGAACGGACATTACGCTGGTATGCGATTACTAACGAAGTATACCCTAAACCGGAAGTCAATGGAATTGATATGGACTCTTTCAATACACAGACCACAGGACGCATTGCCAGCATTTTAATGATGGAAGATACACCGGAAAAACTACAATATCTCCGGTCTTTCTCCCGTTGGATTGATTTTGGTTGCCGTCCTGCATTGGGATTGTCCGGTTCGTTTAAAGTAGACGGAGGTGCTTTCCATCATCGAAATAACTATCCGGCTTATGCTGTGGGCGGACTCGATGGAGCAACCAATATGATCTATCTTTTCAGCCGGACGGAATTTGCTGTTTCCGAGTTAGCTCATGAAACAGTGAAAAATGTACTGTTGACCATGCGTTTCTATTGCAATAAGCTGAACTTCCCTCTTTCCATGTCCGGTCGTCATCCAGATGGAAAAGGTAAACTGGTTCCTATGCATTTTGCTATGATGGCTTTAGCCGGTTCTCCCGATGGAAAGGAGGAATATGATAGTGAAATGGCTTCTTCTTACCTCCGTCTGATTTCAGACCCAAGTATTGAAAATGACTCTCCCGAATATATGCCTAAGGTTTCAAATGCTGAAGAACGTAAGGTGGCAAAACGTCTTGTGGAGAAAGGTTTCCGTCCGGAACCGGACCCGCAGGGAAATATAGCGATGGGATATGGTTGCGTCTCTGTCCAACGTCGTAGTAACTGGTCGGCTGTGGCACGCGGACATTCCCGTTATCTATGGGCGGCAGAGCATTATCTGGGAGCAAATCTATACGGTCGTTACCTGGCACACGGCAGTTTGCAAATATTGACTGCTGCACCGGGACAGACAGTAACTCCCGCCACTAGCGGCTGGCAGCAGGAAGGTTTTGACTGGAACCGTATTCCGGGAGTGACATCTATTCATTTGCCATTGGAGCAATTGCAGGCTAAGGTGCTCAATGTGGATAGTTACTCTGGAATGGAAGAGATGCTTTACTCCGACGAGGCTTTTGCCGGTGGTTTGTCTCAACAGAAGATGAATGGTAATTTCGGAATGAAGTTACATGAGCATGATAAGTACAACGGATCACATCGGGCACGTAAATCTTACCATTTCATCGATGGAATGATTGTTTGTCTTGGTTCGGATATTGAAAATACAAATACGGAGTTCCCGACAGAAACGACTATCTTCCAATTGGCAGTTACTGATAAAGCAGGGCATGATTATTGGAAAAATTATCAAGGAGATAAGAAAGTATACGTAGATCATTTGGGAACGGGTTATTATGTTCCAACTCCCATCCGGTTTGAGAAGAACTTTCCTCAATACTCGCGAATGCAAAATACAGGAAAGGAAACAAAGGGTGATTGGGTTTCTTTGGTTGTAGATCATGGAAAGGCACCGAAAAACGGAAGTTATGAATACGCTGTTTTGCCTCAGACGAATGAAGCTCTGATGAAGAAATTTGCAAAGAAGCCTACTTATAAGGTATTACGGCAAGACAGGAATGCACATATTGTTGAGTCCGTTTCCGAACAGATCATTTCTTATGTGTTGTTTGAAACTTCTGAAACGACATTGCCGGGTGGCTTATTACAACGTGTGGATACTTCCTGTTTGGTTATGACTCATAAAGAATCTGCTGATAAGATTAAGTTGACGGTGGCACAACCGGATTTGGCTTTGTATCGCGGTCCAAGCGATGAAGCGTTTGATAAAGATGGGAAACGTATCGAACGTAGTATCTATTCACGACCATGGATTGAAAATGCCAGTGGTGAAATACCTGTGACTGTAACGATAAAAGGGCAATGGAATGTAGAAGAAACTCCCTTTTGCAAGGTGATTTCTTCTGATAAGAAGCAAACAGTTTTGCAGTTCAGTTGCAAAGATGGTGCTAGCTTTGAAGTGGAGTTAAGGAGATAAAAGTCAGACAATAGGAGATCATTTGCTTTCCCTGATAGGGGAACAGTAGTTTCTCTTGGAGAAACCATAGTTTCCATGCCGTTGAAACTATTGTTTCTAGGTGCTGAAACTACAGTTTCCCAATGCTGAAACTTTAGTTTCCCGGTACGAAACCTTTGGTTTCAAGCCTTGAAACTAAAAGTTTCCCTACGAGAAACAAGGGTAATGCATTCATGAAATAAATAGGATTGCCTGGAGCTTCCGGAGTGAATACCTCCGCGTTGTGAAATGTAGCTTATCTGTTTCTGGTGACAGCATTATTGTTGTCACACTGCTGTCACCTATTGCTGTCACGGTGTTAATTGTTAATAATCAAACCGTTAAGCAGCAATCGGTGACAGGTGACAGATATATAATTAAAATAATTGTATAGAGAGGTTAGAACATAAACATGGCAACGGCAACAATACGGTTGTTACATACGGCATGGGTATCTTGAATTTTCCCATTGGACGTATTGAGCGAACCATACCATGCAGAGCTTAATGTATATTCCAACCCGAATTTCCAGTGGGGGACATTGTAGGTCAGTTCTGCTCCTGCCGTAACTAATTGGTTAAGGTCTGTTCCTGTTCCATAAAGTTTTGCATCATTTCCTTTGGGAGCATATAGTGCATCACTTGTTCCCAGATTCTTGGCATAGCCTACGAAGATTCCCGGCTTCCATTTCTGTCCGTAGACAACGTTGAACCAAGAGCTGGAGAAACGTATCGGAGTATATTCTTGTTCTCCCGTTTGTTCGTTGACAGACTTGATCCCGAATCCACCCAAACCGGAAGCTTGTGTCAGATTGGATCCTAATACACTCTTCGCACCTATAAACCAATCTTTATTCGTATATTTTACATGGGCTTCGTAGGACAGGGTGGTAATGCGTTCGTCCACCTTGAAGGTTGTTTCCATTGAATGCATATAGCCGGTATACGGGTCTGTAAAATAATGATGGAGTATTGCTTCCGTTCTAGGTTTCAGTGAAAGCATTTCGACGCCTACTCCTGCTTGCAATTGTTTACTTTTATAGTCTAATCCTAAGTAAATTTCGGGAATACAGCTTTGCTTCAGATACTTATGTGTTTTCCCTTCCGGTCCTTGTGAAGTATATTGTGATTGCCACACTGCGGCTCCGGTAAGTTGGAAATTCTTGTTTGTATAGCGATAACGAATTTGTGGCGCACGGCTGAATGGTTGGAACGGTGCTCCTACGGAGAGATTAAGAATCTGCGGAGACACATCTCCGAATAACGGATGCCAGTTTTGCCCGAGCAATAAAGCCGATTTACCCCAATCCAGATTCAAATAAGCATGACGAAGGCGAATGACCGAATAAGAAGTGCCTGTGCCGCGGAAGTCGACTTCTACTTTGGCAGACGTCTTGGCTGTTCCCAGTTTTGGACCGGCAACGTCTACTCCAAGGCGTGAATATAAAGTATAGAAGTTACTGTTGGGTGTTGAGGTCAAATCGTTCCCCTCCGGATCACGCACTTTGTCTTTTGGATACATATAAAACAATCCGTCTACGGTTTCTTCGTTAGCACGACTATTATAATAGAAGTCAGTACGAATCTGTCCGTAGAATTTGAACTTGAAATCCTGCATTTGTGCGAAACTGCCCGATACGGTTATCAGACAAAGAAAGATTAGAATGTATTTTTTCATAATGTGCATGTTTGTAAACGGGCGCAAAATTACGTAAAATTACTGGTTATCAGTTCATCGTTGATTAAAAAAGGCAAGGATTGCCTGATTATATTTATTGAGACTTGTGCTTTTATGAATTGCTTTCAGTAATTTTCTGTCTGCTTGCGGCATTAAATATTCCCAGAAAGTTTTCATTTTGTTCAGAAGTTGTTCGTCTCCTCCTTCCAACTGTTCTGCATATTGATTGTATACGCATTTGTGCATAGATTGCAATTTTTCTCTCATTTCATCGAACTCGAGTGCACGGTTTTGTCTATACTCCAAAGCTAATGCCGGGTTGGCAAGTAATCCCCGTCCTATCATCATTCCGGCTAGTCCGGGAAACTGTTCCTGAATGCGGTGAATATCTTCTACACTATTGATATCCCCATTATAGATGAGCGGATGTTTGCAGACTCCCTGAAAGGCTTCAAACGCTTTAAGGTCGACTTCTCCTTTATATTGCTGTTTTCCCAAGCGGGGATGCATAACCACTTGTCGTAGGGGGAGCTCATTGATAATCGGAGCCAGTTTCAGACATTCCTCCGGATCTTCCCAACCCAACCTCATTTTGATAGAAAAACTAATTTGCGGATATTCCGTAATCAGCCAGCTAAGTAACGCTTGCACTTCTTCGGGATAAGGAAGAATACCGGAACCATTGTGGCGTTTAGCCAGCATGGGAAAAGGGCACCCCATATTGATATCGACTTCCTTATATCCCTTTTCAATGAGTAGGGATAAGATTTTTTCTGCTTTCTCAAAAGAGGGAGCTATCAGTTGTGGAATCAGATGGGGTACTTGATTATTCCCGGGCTCGATTCCTCGGACATCTCTATGGCGAAATCCGCCTTTTTCGAGTCGTACAAATGGGGTATAATAAGTATCTATACCTCCGAAGCAGGCAGCATGAGCATTACGGTAAATCACGTCGGTATACCCTTGTAATGGGGCAAAATGAATAGGAAGAGTCTTTTGCATTGTTTTTATTTTTGTGCAAACTTATATATAAATGTTGATTTATACGCTAGTTGAGTAAAGAAAAATGCTTTTTCGGAGGAGAAGAAAGGGAAGAGGGTGGAAAGATATGGTAAAAGTAAAAGAGAGGAACCTCGCGGTCCCTCTCTTTCTGATGTTAAATTGATTAAAGTCTGATTTTTATAAACGTTTTCTATGATTGAAGGTTAGAAAAATTGGGGGATATGCTTTTATTCTACAACGTTTATAGTCAGTTCACGTACTACTTGACCACCTTGATGGACGTAGTTTGCATTGTTGGCTACGAAGGTAGCGGTATATGTTCCGGCCTCCTCGTAGGTATGTGAGTATATCTCTAATGTTTGCGAGATATTTTTGATGGCTACACCAGCGTCAGGATCGCAGGAACCATTGAGGAGGATTGGATTGGAAATAAGCCAAGTATCTCCTTTGGTATAATCTTTGCTACCCCCGCTAGTTACGAAATCGTTTGGTTGGCTAATTCTCCAAAAATAAGGAATATTACCATCCACTGTGGTGTATGCTATCTTGTCTGCATATTCAGCACTTTTCATTTCTTCAAGTGTGAGATTTTTGTTTCCTAATGCTTCCTTCAGTTTGGTAAGATGAGTGTTGTTTTTTGAAAGATCATCTAAATTGTAGGTTACATTTAAAGCCGAGAATTCGAAGTTCTTTGCATTAATTGTGGTTGATTTCCCATTGTTGAATTCTAGATTAAGTTGTAATCCTTTAATATGTATAACAGGCATTGTAGCGCTGTTGTCAAGGGGATTCAGGCGGAAAGCAATGCTGATTTCCTTGCCCAAGTAAGAAGTCAAAGGGCAGGAATAGTCTTTAGTAACTTTGGTTGCTTTGGGAAGATCTTCTTGGCTGACAAGTTCCGTCCAGTCACAGTTAGTAACAGCTTCTTTGTCTTTTTCCACGTTGTTGCCACTAATCCCTCCGAATTGATCGGATATTAATATGTGAGTAGAACCTTCGATGGTTTTCGCATTGCCATAGTCATATACTATAGAGAAATTGATTTCACATTTTTCTACGTCTTCCGGTTGCATTTCAATTCTGTTCCGGTGTTTGTATTCGTGCCCTATCTCACCGCTGAAGAAACTGATAAAATCAGGGTCACCATCGAAGCTGAACGTTACCGGACTTCCTTTCTTTACAGTTACAGTTTTGCCATCGAAGCTGACATTGCTGTCTGTCACCACACCAACTTCCATTGCTGTGTCTTCTTTTAATTCCTTGTCGCATGAAGCGAGACATAGTCCGGCAAAAGCGATAGTCATCAAACTTTTATATATTGTCTTCATATCCTTTTCTTTTTAAAGTTAATAAGGGATTTACCAACCCGGATTATTCGTTTTGATAGCACCGTTTGATCCAATTTCATTGGCAGGAATCGGGAAATAATTGTAAGACTTCGGAATATTGAAGTAAGTATATACATTGATTCCGAATTTCCAGGATTCGTCAGCCTGTGCCTTGTCCACTTGTTCCTGCATCAGTTTGTAATAGTCTCCCCAACGGATCAGGTCGAAACGACGTGTGTACTCGAAACAGAGTTCCATTGCACGTTCGTCTTTGATCGCTTTGCGGAAGCTCTCTTCATCCAGATTTGCTGCAAGTTTTTTGATTCCTGCACGTTCTCTTACTGCATTGATACATTCATACGCCAAATCATTGGGACCATGGTTGACTTCATTTTCTGCCTCTGCAATCATTAGCAGAATGTCAGAGTAACGGAGAAGAGGGAAGTTGATGGAAGTATCGTTTTTACTCTTCTTGTCTGCTTCATATTCTCTACGATATTTGGCGGCAGCCCTGTTGCGGTTCTTATTGGCATCGTTCTTCGATTCACGATCACCGTAAGTAGACCCCGGCTCTGTTTTACCATAGCTGAAGGATTTATCCCAGTATTGTTGTTCCACTTCATCTCTTTTTCCTTTTACAAATTCACGACCGTCTACCGGAGTACCTTCTCCTGCTGACTGGGTGTAAGTGAATGGAGCGATGTTCCAGTTGCAACGGTCAATGTCATCGTTTGCTTCATACAATTCCAGCAGTTTAGGAGTATTCCAGATAAAAGCGTATGCATAGCCCGGATCACCTTTACCAGTGATGGATGCTTTGGAAGAAAGGTCCTTACCCTGAATGCCGATAATATTACCGATTCTACCTTCTGCACGTACATCCGTCGAACGGTTACCTGCAAATTCTACTTCCCAAATACTTTCATTAGCCTTGGCACCATCCTTATTGAGAGCAGTGTTATACTTATCAGAACAAATGTCGATAAAGAAGTCCCAATATTTGGCAGTTAGTGAATGACCCTCATTCTTGACTAACTGTGCATAGTAACTTGCTTTTTTGAAATATTCTGTAATCTCGGCACTAGTCGTGTTGTTAGCCAAACCCACTTCCTTGTCACGTTTAGGTTCACCGGCCCGGAACATATATACACGCGCCAACATTCCCCAAGCAGCCGATTTGGAAACACGTCCCGGTAAATAGTTCAAATCTTGAGCAGATTTGAGATCCTCGGCAGAACCATACATCTCTTTGATGATAAAATCATAAATCGTCTGTTTGTCCGTACGTGGAATGGAGAGGTTATAGGCATCTTCTGTAGAAGTAGTCTTGAAAGGTACATCTCCCCAACATTCTACCAAAGTAAAATAATAGAATGCGCGTAAGAAACGGGCTTCGGCTTTGTACTGCTTGCGGGTATCGTCGTTCATATCGGGCACTGCATCAATATTTTCCAGGAAAATATTGGCTCTGTTGATGCCGGAGTATAATGTGTACCACAATGCTGCAACGGCCGGATCACTTGTGTTGGCATTGTTACAGATCAACCCACTTTTGTTAGGTCCGCGGTTGGCACCACCATAGTGTCCCAGATCGTCACCTCCTACAAGGTATAAGAACTCATTTCCGTAGAAGGAACTTTGTCCCAGAATGGCATAGGTTCCTGTCAGCCAAGAGGTAGCGTCCGCTTCATTTTTGAAGAAGTTTTCAGGAGTGGTGTATGTCGGGTCTTTTTCCAAGAAATCGCAGGAAGTCAGGTTAAGTCCGACAAGAAGTGATATGATGATTATTTTTATTGTTTTCATATACGTAATTGTTTGAAGGATGATTGATTAGAAACCTAAGTTTATACCAAAACTGATAGAGTAGGCTCTCGGATAAGCGGAGAAGTCCAGTCCCGGAGTCAGTGCGCCTTCACGGATAGATACTTCCGGGTCGTAACCGGAATACCCTGTACATGTCCATAGATTCTGACCGGCAACGAATACGCGTGCATTGTCTATCTTCCATTTCTTGGTCAGTTGTTTCGGCAGTGTATATCCTAAAGACACGGTCTTCAGACGAAGGAACGAACCATCTTCGATAATACGTGTAGAGAACACTTTGTTAGAACCGGAGTCGGTAGCTCTCGGAATATTACTTTCCGGATTTTCCGGTGTCCAGCGGTCTGCGTAACTTGCGTATTGGTTCAAGTCACGTGTTTTATTGCTGTTCTCGAAGAACAGGCGGTTGGCATTCAATACATCGTTTCCATACGACCATTGGAAGAAGATGCTCAAGTCAAATCCTTTGTATTCGAAATTGTTGGTAAATCCGCCCGTATGTTTCGGCATACCGTTACCGATCATAGTGCGGTCGTTATCGTCGATGATACCGTCACCATTCAGGTCTGCGTATTTCGGCATACCCGGTTGTGTATTACTTTCGGAAGAGAAATACGGAACATTGCGTTTCAGTGTATATGTATCACCTACTTTGTCGAAATCTTCGTATTTGTATGTACCTTCGTAGATGAATCCGTACATCATTCCCATCGGATAACCCACTTTGGCAATGTAGCTGTATTGAGAGTTATAGTTCTGGTCAAATTTGGCTGCACTCAACAGAGAAGATTGGTTTTCGGCCAATTCTAATACTTTGTTCTTGTTGAATGCGATATTAAAGTTAGTAGTCCATGAGAAATGACGGTTCTTGATATTGGTTGTGTTCAATGTGAGCTCGATACCTTGGTTGCGTACCTTTCCTACATTCTTCATGGCACTGAAATAACCGGAAGAGGTGGGAAGTGCAGTATTCAGCAACAAATCACGAGTCGTTTTACGATACCAGTCTACGGTTAATCCGATGCGTTCGTCCAGGAAGCCTAAGTCCAGGCCTAGGTTCCACTGTTCGGTAGTCTCCCATTTCAGTTTTCTGTTTCTTAAGGAAGTGGGCACTGTACCTACACTTGTCAGGCTGTTTTCGAACGGATATACACCACTCGGTAGGCTACCGATCGAAATAAAATCTCCAACTTTATCTTTTAATATCTGATATAAAGCATACGTATCATACTCGCCTACACGGTTGTTACCGGTCAATCCCCAGCTTGCTCTTAATTTACCGGAAGAAACAACAGACTTCAATGGTTTCATAAAATCTTCCTCCATGAATCCCCATGCCAATGAACCGGAAGGGAAATAGCCGAAACGGTTATCACCACGGAATTTGGAAGAACCGTCGGAACGGAAAGAAACCGTTGCATAATACAATGATTTGTAGTTATAGTTCAAACGTCCCAGGAAAGAGAGCATAGACCAGGAACTCTTTAATGATTTGGTCGTACTGGGAGTTCCTTCACTCATTCCTGCCATCCCGAGTGCTTCGTTTGGAATTTGCACTGTCTTGTATGAATAGTATTCATAGTCAGAATTTTGCAGAGTTACACCTACCATACTATTAAAGAAATGCTTCCGTTTGATATTGGTCTGATAGGTTAGAATATTTTCGTTCAACCACGTTGCACGTTGAGAATGGTAGATTTCTGCATTCACCTTATCGGATGATTTCGGATTACCATAACGAGTTTTCGAGTTGTTGAATGTTTCCCCTTTGCGGGTATCGAATGTGTAACCGCCGGAAACTTTCAACTTCAATCCTTTGATAAATTCATATTCTGCAAATCCGTTGAACTGGATATAGTTCGCGTACGTCTTGCGATATTCATTTTTCAAAGACATGATAGGGTTGAAACGATAGTCGTTGGTATTGTTTATCGCGTCGTCCATGATGTTATCCATCAACGAGTTTAATGGTCTGTCCGGTTCGGTCACAGGGCGATATCCCCATACACTATAGAACAGGTTATTCATACCACTGTATGAGTTCTGGGAAGGAGAACCACCGGTAGTTGTAGTACTGGAATAGTTGGTCGTCAGATAGATTTTCAGTTTCTTCTTTTGGATGGTAGTACCCATACGGCCTTGTACACGTTTGTAGTTTGATTCCAACAAGATACCGTCCTGGTCATAATAAGATAAAGAAGCATTGTAGCGAACTCCTTCCGAACCACCGGTCAGGCTGACATTGTGGCTTTGCATCCATGCGCTGCGGAAGATTTCATCCTGCCAGTTATATTGCGGGATATTTCTATAATCTTCCAGTCCCCATTTCTTACCGTCATAATTCATGAAGTAGGTAGTTTCCATATCTTTGGGACTACGTTCTGCCTGTAGTTTGACGAATTCATAGGCATCCATCATCGGGATCGTTTTGGTGATATGCTGAATACCGAAACTTCCGTCGTATTTAATTTTAGGTTGGCCGATTGTTCCTTTCTTGGTTGTAATCATCACGACACCGTTGGCACCACGGGCACCGTAGATAGCGGTAGCAGAGGCATCCTTCAGGAAGTCGAGTGACTCGATATCGTTCTGATTAATGGCTGCGGCTATGGAGGGGTCTTCCACCGGGAAACCGTCAATGACATAAAGAGGAGAGTTGTCCTGTGTCAAAGAGTTGTTACCACGGATGACGATGTTCATCTGTCCGCCCGGCATACCTTCGCCCGAACTTACGTTGACACCGGCAATACGTCCGCCCAATGTCTCGCCGAAAGAAGCAGTCGGAGTGCTAAGCAGTTCCGCCATACTGGCTTTGGCAACAGAGCCAGTCAGATCCTTCTTGCGTATCTCCTGATAGCCGACTACTACCACTTCGTCCAATGTCTTTGTGTCTTCCTTTAATGTGATAACCATTGGCTTTTGAGTGTCCACCTTCATTTCTACTGTGACATAACCAATGAAAGAAATAACCAATATCGAATTTTTATTGGGCACGTTAAAAGCAAATTTACCGTCAAGGTCAGTGATTGTTCCTTGCGAAGTACCTTTTACCTGGACACTGGCTCCCGGCACTCCTTCTCCTAAGTTATCCTTCACTGTACCTTTAACAAGTACCTGTGCAAGTACAAAAGAAACAGAAAACAGGATCAGTCCGATGGAGGAGAGCATCCTTTTTCTAGTTTGAGTGGATAAATGTTTTTTCATATATTAAAAATTAAGTGATTTTGTTGAATTTACGATGGCAAAGATATACGCATTGATTGTTCTCATATGGATAGAATTATTCAAGATTGATACAAAATAATACAAATCTGCTATTCTCATTGGTTATCTTGTCTTTACCGATTCAAGCAGTTCGGACAACTCTCTGACAACCTCCGGATGCTGTTTCGCTACATTGTTTTTCTCCGATGGATCGGCGGATAAATCGTACAGCTGGGGATGCCTGTCGTTGCCCAGTTCCATTTTTGTCCAGTATTCGATGGCGGGGGCGTCACTCGGTTCGATGTACTTCCATTGTCCTTTCACGATGGCGAGCGTATTATTGAGATTTTGCTGTACGATGTATTCACGACTGGTGTCGTCTTTTCCCAGAA
>ENA-OYCW01000172-OYCW01000172.1-human-gut-metagenome-genome-assembly--contig:-NODE-172-length-11829-cov-4.192373_pt1 | contig 11829 bp, 9 predicted proteins | sample MGYA00243460_ERZ652887 | MGnify/ENA primary metagenome ERZ652887 (study PRJEB26926, sample SAMN06164626) | human gut metagenome | biome: ENVO:00009003; feature: ENVO:2100002; material: ENVO:00002003...
ACGAGATCGCTCAGTGTCTCGTGGGCTCGGAGATGTGTATAAGAGACAGACATCAAGCTTAATCCCGATCCGACGCAGCTTTCGAACATCACCCTGATGAAAGCCACGTTCGCGGCGGACGAATTCAATATGATTTCCGAGCCCGGTTTCGAGCTTTTCCCCGATGAAGCGATCGACTACCGTTCACTCTGGTATTTCGAAGGAGCGTACAAGGAGCCTTCGCTGGTGTCGAAACACACGCAGACACACGGCGGTCAGGTCGCTCTGAAGCTTGAAAACCCCAACGACGGCAGCTGGTGCGATGCCTGCTTGCAGTCGATCGCACTCAAAAAGGGCAAGGATTACACCTTCTCCTGCTTCGGACAGGCTTCGTGGGCCGGAATGAACGCCTTTACGGGCGTCCGGCTGGAAGGCGGCCCGATCTATGACGGACAGGCCGGCGATTGGAATCCCGACGTATGGACCGAATTCACCAAGGGGTTCAATTCCGGCGACTATACGCAGGGCAATGTCTTTTGCGGAGCATGGGGCTATCCCGGAGTATGGGTCGCACTGGACGATTTCAGACTCGTTCCGACCGGCACCACCCAGACCTCGACCAAATTGGGTGCCTGCCAGACGACGGGCACTGTCTCGAATGCCTCGTTTACGGATATTTCGTTTGCGGGTAAAGCCGTCATCTGGGCCGGACCGAACAATACGGTTTCCATGGCGCTGGCCGATGTTTCGGCCGGGGGCAAGCATTACGCAAACGCATTCGCATTGTCGAACGATATGAATCCCGATGATGGATTCTATATCGCACAGGTTTCGCCCGGCAACGACGGTATCGTTCCTATTCTCGAACCGTCGGGAGACGGTGAAACCGCCTGTGTTCCGACGGCCGGTGTGACCGTCAACGGCAAACAGTATATCCATTATTATTCGTTCAAGTCGCTCGATCCCGAAGACAGCGACGCATGGACGGCAAACTTTTCCGGGTTGTTGTCATCGGCAGACGGCGGTAAAAGCTGGACCCGTGAGATCCGCGGACGTTGGAGCGGAGCCGGGCATTTTGTGCAGGCAGCATTCTATTTGAGCGACAAGTATCTTTACATGTTCGGTTCGGACGCAGGCCGTTCCACGCCCAAGATATACGTCGCGCGCATCAAAAGCGACGGTGATATTGCAACTGCAGCCAACTGGACCTATTGGGACGGCACCGACTGGGTGACGGGAGATCCCGAATCGGCGGCGGCGATCACCTATGGCAATGCATCCGAAATGTGTGTAGCCTATAATGCGGCTCACAAACGCTATATTATGATTTACCGTTCAGGGACAACGGGCGGTCTGGTCTACCGCGATGCCGGTTCTCCCGAAGGCGACTGGTCGGGTGAAAAACTGCTGGCGCTCGACAATGCCAATCAGGGCGGCTGGTTCTCGCCATCCGTTTATCCCTACTCGTCGGGCGACAATATGTATTTTATCGTTTCGCAACTGTAACTCCCTCTGACATCCGACGGAACCTGGCCGTGTCATGCACGGCCGGGTATCCGTTTTTAAGATCCGACTTTATGCACAAGATCATTTTACCGCTGATAAGTTGTATTCTGTTCGCCTGCTCGCCGCACGGCGGGGAAAACCTGCTCGCCGACGGCGGATTCGAAGAGTCTGCGAAGACGTGGGACATCGGTAAGTCCGAATTGACATCCGAGGCACATGCGGGAGAGTTTGCCTGCGCCCTGTATGTCGAAACACCCCGTTATATACCCGTCTGGTCCGACATCTGCATACAGAAAATAATAGTGATGCCCGGAAAGGAATACAGGCTTTCCGCATTCGCCCGCATGTCCCTGCCCCCGTTGACGAACGGCGTGTATATCGGTGTACGCCGGCCCGACGGCAGTGTTTTGAAAGACAGGCTGTTCCTGCTGTCCGGCAGAGATTGGACCCGAATGGCGCTGGATTTCGATTCCGGCAAGGAGCAGGAACTCACTGTTTTCTGCGGTGTCTGGACAGACCGGAATTCAACCTATTTCGTCGATGATTTCAGCCTGAATATGATAAAATAATTATAAATTCGCGTATTATGCCGCATTGCACAATCCGTCTGTTTTTACTGCTTGCCATATGTATGATGACGAACGGCTGCCGTCGTGAATCGATCTCGGAGCCCAAGCGTCATTATGTGATCGGATTCTCCCAATGTACCAACGACCTATGGCGTCAGATCATGATGATTCAGATGCAAGCCGAAGCGGCCAAATATCCGGAATTGAGCATTGTGGTCAGCAATGCGCATAACAATACGCAGTTGCAGATCGATCAGATCCGGGAATTCATCGAGGCAAAGGTCGACCTGCTCATCATCTCGCCGAACGAATCGGAGCCGGTGACACCGATCGCCGTCGAAGCTTTCGACATGGGAATTCCGACAATCATTTGGGATCGCAAAATACATTCGGACCATTACACGACCTGCATCAGTGCGGATAATTACGATATCGGCCGTGATGTGGGACGCTACATCAACACCATATTATCCGAAGGGTCTACGATTCTCGAAATTACCGGATTGATGAGCTCTTCACCCGCTGTGGAACGGCATAAGGGATTCCTTGCCGAAGCGAGTGAAAGCTATTCGGTGCATACCATTCCCGGCGACTGGAAACCCGATGTGGCAAAAGAGCGCGTGGCGGCGATCGGCCACTATGACGATATCGATCTGGTTTTTGCGCATAACGACGATATGGCACTGGCTGCCTACAATGTGATCAATGCAGCCGATTCACTCTGTGCGCAGCGGATAAAATTTATCGGAATAGATGCGCTCGTCGGAGTAGATGCGGTTCTCGACGGCAGACTGCAAGCCTCATTCCTCTATCCCACGGGAGGAGACAAGGTCATGGCGATCGCCAGACGTATCCTTCTTGGTAAACGGGTAGAGAAGAGCTACCAACTGCAATCGGCACTCGTCGATTCTCACAATGCCTACACACTCAAGGCGCAGCAGGAACAGATAGTCAGTTATCAGGAACAGATCAACAAACAGAAAACGGTTCTTGAACAATATGACCGGAGCGTTGACAATCTGAAATATTCATTGTGGGCCGTCATAATTATCGCCCTTGTTGCGGGAGGAATGGGCATTTATGCCATCCGATTGAATCTGCGTCTCCGGCGCCGCAACGAAATCCTGACCGCAAAAAATGCTGAAATCGAAATTGCAACCCGTGAGTTGATGGATAAGCATGCCCAGATAGAGAATGTAACGGCTCACAAATTACAGTTTTTTACAAATATAACCCATGAAATCCGCACTCCGCTGACGCTGATCCTCAATCCGCTCGACAGCATTGTCAAGCGGGAAAAGGACCCCGAAATTCAACGTAATATCTGGACGATTCAGCGTAACGCGCGCCATCTGCTGAATGTCGTGAATCAAATTCTCGATTTCCGGAAGATCGAAAATAATAAAATGATGCTTACGCTGAAACAGGTGGATATCGTGCAGTTTACACAAGAGATACTTAGTTATTTCGAGACTTATGCCGAAACGGAAAAGATCGTCTATAAATTTCGTACGGACACGTCGCATCAGCAGTTGTGGATTGATACCGATAAAATCGAACAGGTGTTGCTCAACCTGCTTTCAAATGCTTTCAAATATTCGCCCAAATACGGTACGATTTTGGTGTCGGTGACAGATAACGGTCCGAGCGTGCTGATCGAAGTCGAGGATAACGGGAAGGGTATAGATAAAGAGAGTCTTCCTCGTATTTTCGACCGTTTTTATGCGCTCAAGAACACGTCGAATTACAGTACGGGGATCGGATTGCACCTGACACGGGAATATGTCGAACTGCATCATGGATACATAACGGCGGATAGTCTTCCGGGGGCTTATACCGTTTTCCGGGTCGAACTGTTCAAGGGAAAATCGCATTTCGGAGAAAATGTCACTTTTGACGAAACTCTTCCGACGAATTATCTTGCGGACGAGGTGATCGACGACAATAAGGTCAATGAGTTATTGTCCAAGAAATATAACGAAACAATCGTCATTGCCGAGGATGATTCTGAGATACTCGCCTATCTTAAAGATGAACTTTCAACGAACTTCCGCGTTATTGCCGTCAATAACGGTTACGATGCCGTTAAAGCCGTGATGGATGATGAAGTGTCGCTTATCCTGAGCGACGTGCTGATGCCTGCGCTCAACGGATTCCAGTTGTGCAGCAACATAAAATCTAACATAGCGACCTGTCATATTCCGATCGTGCTGCTTACGGCTCTTTCGGATGACAACCAACGGATTTACGGAATTGCAGAAGGTGCTGACGAATATATTCACAAGCCGTTCAATATGCAGTATGTCCGTCTGAAAATTATCCGGATCATCGAAGAGCGTAAGCGCCTTGCCAGTACATTCGCCCAAAAATTCGGTCGTCTGACAAGGCACGAAGCCGCCAATCTTCCTTGTGTGGACGATGTGTTCCGGGATAAACTCTTCAATCTGATCGAGGCGCAGCATAGCGACAGCAATTTCAAAATCGAACTGATGAGCGATATGTTAGGAATGTCGAGAATATTGCTTTATCGGAAAATCACAAGTATTTTCGGAATGTCCCCATCGGATTTATTGCGTAATTTCCGGTTGCAGAAAGCTGTTCAACTGTTAACAGATCAACGGCGCAATGTAAGCGAAGTCGCCTATATAGTAGGATTCTCTTCACCCGCTTATTTTGCAAAATGCTTCAAAAGCGTATACAATATGACACCGACGGAATATATGTATCGAACGCGAGAATAGATTATGTTTTAGAAACCTATTTGAATCAACTGTGACTTGGACTATGAAATCCTTGAATTAGAACTCATATCTGGATATTCAAAATATCGATTGTTAGATAGAAATATGAATGCGACTTGTTGTGTTGTATGACCAAGTTGGGAAGATAACGTTTTCGACATAGTTATTGGTAAATCAATTCGGGTATTTTGCAATAGGACTTGGAGGAATAGTACCTATTTGGATTTTTCTGTATGTTTTCGTATCTTTGTTGTGGTTATTTGATACAAGGAAATTCAGTGCAATCAACTGAAAAGAAACCGTTGCCTTTTCGTTACCTACTCTCCTATATAAAAATGTAACGACCTGATGAATCAAGTCGTTACATCATTATAATCCCACACCTCTGTGGACCGGGGATGCGTTTCGGTGCGGCAAGCGGCGCTTGCTATTTGGTCGCTTTGGTGTAAACAGCCTTGTTGCCCTCGATGGTCAGCGTGTATACGCCGTCGGCGTCCTTGGCGATGATACCCGTCTCGGTGAAGTCGATGGTCTGGCCGTTGCCGACGCTTTGGCCTTTGAGCAGGATTTTGCCGGCTTCGCCCTGCAGCTCCCACGAGGTGTAGCGCAGCGTGGCCATGTTGATCGACCGGGCCTGACCTTCGATCAGGATCTCGATGCCCATTACGCCTTCGGGGTCGATGGGGTCGGGCATGGTCCACTTGCCGACGGCTTCGGCATAGGTCGGGTCGGTGGCGACTTTAGCGGCTGCGGCGCCGTCCTCCAGCTTGCCCTTATAGTCCACGACGACCGGGGCGCCGAGCAGCAGGCCGTTGGCTTCGCTCTTGTCGGCGTCCATAGTCGAGAAGGTGAAGGTCCCTTCGGCGTTCTCGACGGTTACGGTGTTCATCGATGCGTCGGTGATGAAGCCGGTAAAGGTTTTGGGCGTGTTGTCGCCGCAGGCTGTCATGCCGCACAAAGCGATGGCGGCGGCCATGATCTTGATGCTTTTCATTGCTTGTGAGATATTTATAGGTTTAACGCTTTCTGATGTATTCGTCGATGGCCCGTGCCGCCGTGCGGCCTGCGCCCATGGCGAGGATGACGGTCGCGGCGCCGGTTACGGCGTCGCCGCCCGCGAAGACCCCTTCGCGCGACGTGGCGCCCTGCCCGTCGGCCGTGATGCAGCCGCGGCGGTCGGTCTCCAGTCCTGCGGTCGTGGCGGCCAGCAGGGGATTGGGCGAGGTGCCCAGCGCCATGATGACCACGTCGCACGGCACGTCGAACTCCGACCCCTCCTTCTCGACCGGTCTGCGGCGGCCACTCTCGTCGGGTTCGCCGAGCGTCATTTCGACGCACCGCAGTCCGCGTACCCAGCCCTGCTCGTCGCCGAGCACCTCGACCGGATTGGCGAGCATCCGGAAGACGATCCCCTCCTCCTTGGCGTGGTGCACCTCCTCGGCACGCGCCGGAAGCTCCGCCTCCGAACGGCGGTAGACGATCGTCGCCTCCGCACCGAGCCGCTTGGCCGTGCGCACGGCGTCCATCGCCACGTTGCCGCCGCCGACCACGACCACACGCTTGCCGACGTAGATCGGGGTGTCGTACGTGTCGTCGTAGGCGCGCATCAGGTTGGCGCGCGTCAGGAATTCGTTGGCCGAAACCACGCCGTTGAGGTTCTCGCCCGGAATGCCCATGAAGCGGGGAAGTCCCGCGCCGGAGCCGATGAATACGGCGTCGTACCCCTCCTCGCCGAGCAGCGAATCGACGGTGACGGTGCGGCCCACGATGACATCGGTTTCGATCTCCACGCCGAGCCGCTCGACTTCGGCGATCTCGCGCGCCACGATGCGCTGTTTGGGCAGACGGAATTCGGGAATGCCGTAAACCAGTACGCCTCCCACCTTGTGCAGGGCTTCGAATATCTTGACTCCGTAACCCATTTTCGCAAGGTCGCTGGCGCAGGCCAGTCCTGCCGGGCCGCTGCCGATGACGGCGACTCTGCGGCCGTTGCGCGGTGCGGTGCGGGACGCCGCGGCGCCGTGTTCGAGTTTCCAGTCGCCTACGAAACGTTCGAGTTTGCCGATGGCGACCGGTTCGCTCTTGATGCCCAGAATGCAGGAGCCTTCGCACTGCGATTCCTGCGGGCAGACGCGGCCGCAGATCGAAGGCAGCGAACTGTCTTCGGCGATGATGTCGGCCGCTTGCTGCAGCTCGCCCCGGTGCAAGGCTCCGATAAAGTCCGGGATGCGGATATTGACCGGACAGGCCGCTACGCAGCGGGGATTTTTGCATTGCAGGCAGCGCGATGCTTCGAGCGCCGCCTCTTCGAGGTCGTAGCCGTAGCAGACCTCCTCGAAGTTGGTCGCACGTACTTTCGGGTCTTGTTCGCGCACGGGGACGCGCGGTATCTTGTTTGCCATTGTAGTCGTATGCTTTTGGGGGTGTAGGCGGAGCGGCGTGCCGGCTTCGCCGTGCGTTTATTTGTCCAGTCCTATTTTACATTGGTGTCCGGCTTGGCGCTCGGCTTCGATGGCCGCGGCGCGCTGTTCCTGCGTGCGGTACATGCCCTGACGGCGCATCGCTTCGTCGAAATCGACTTCGTGACCGTCGAATTCGGGGCCTTCGACGCACGTGAAGCGCGTCCTGCCTGCCACCGTCACGCGGCAGGCGCCGCACATGCCCGTTCCGTCGACCATCAGCGCATTGAGCGAGACGGTCGTTTTCAGCGCGTATTTCTTCGTCGTGAGGGCCACGAACTTCATCATGATCATCGGACCGATGGCCACGCATTCGTCGTAATGTCGGCCCTGCTTTCCGATCAGTTCGTCGATCACCTGCGTAACAAGCCCTTTGAAGCCTTCGGAGCCGTCGTCGGTGGCGATATGGAGGTTTTCGGCCACGGCGCGCATCGCGTCGGTGTAAATGAGCATGTCGCGGGTCTTGGCGCCGATGATCACGTCGGCCTTGACGCCGTGTTCCTTGAGCCATTTGACCTGAGGATAGACCGGGGCGGTGCCTACGCCGCCTGCGACGAAGAGGTAATGCCGCTTGCGGAGTTCGTCGAGCGGCATTTCGACGAATTCGGAGGGGTGGCCGAGCGGGCCTGCGAAGTCGGCGAACGCTTCGCCCGCTTCGAGCGAACAGATTTTGCGCGTCGAAGCGCCGATGGCCTGCGTTACGATGGTGACGCTGCCCTCTTCGGCGTCGAAGTCGGAGATCGTGAGCGGAATGCGTTCGCCGTGTTCATCGGCGCGGACGATGATGAACTGTCCCGGCCGGGCCGAGCGTGCGACGCGCGGCGCGAGGACCTTCATCAGCCAGATGCCCTCTGCGAGGAGTCTTTTTTCAAGTATCGGGTACATTTATAAATGGGTTTCCGGCTTTTATCCGCCTGCGCGGTAAAGCCGCATTGTCGTATCTTTAGTCTTCGACGATCGCCGTCGCCCGCAGCCGCCGCATCGGGCGCGTGGGATCGTTGGTTATGATCGTCACGAAATCGGTCACTACGCCGTACTCCTGCCTGCCGGGGTCGAGCGTCGCCTTGGCCGTGAACGAACTGCCGGCCGGGATGCGCTGTCCCGGCATGAGCGTCGTCGCGACCTTGCCGCCCGTCTCCACGGCGCGGACGATCAACTCGCCGTCGCCCGTGTTGGTGAGCGTGAAGGTGCGCTGCTGTTGGGGCGCGTTGTGTTTTACCGGGCCAAATTTAATAATATTTTCGGTTATCTGCACTTTCGGCGTCCGTCGGGTGTCGGCCGGGGACTTGTCGATGCCGATGCCGTGGGCTACGATCAGCGTTCCGTTGCCGCGGCCGTCGGCCCGCACCTCCAGCGCGTCGCGCAGCGAACCGTAGCGGGGTGCGCCCTCCGGGTTGAGGTACATGAGGTTGATTTCGGCGGTCTGGCCGGGGGCGAGTTCGCGCGGGTAGTCGGCGGCGAGCAGGCCGCTCGACTCCTTGGGATGCAGTTCCAGACGGACCGGGCGGTTCGACGTGTTGATGCAGCCGATGGCAGACTGGACCTGCTGTCCCTCGCGGATATAGGAGAAGGTGCAGAGCGTCGAAGCGAGCCGCAGACCGCCGCCCGCATCGACCGGATATAGCTCTTCGGTGGTTTTGGTGCGCGGGGTGACGGAGCCGCGCACGGTGAGCGTTGCGATCTTGCGCCGCTCGGAGGAGTAGACGCCCAGCTCTTTGGTGAAGGCGCCGGGGCGGTTGGTCGGGTCGAACGTTACTTTGATTGTCGTTTTCTCGCCCGGACGGATCGGCCGTTTGGTGAATTCGGGTACCGTGCAGCCGCAGGTGGTCACCACGTCGAGGATCACGACGGGTTTGTCGGAGCGGTTCTCGCCCGTGAACGTGTGGCTTACGCGACCGTCGGTTTCGGAAATCGTGCCGAAGTCCCATGAATCGGGCGTGAAAATCAACTGGGCGTGCGCCGGCGCCGCCAAGGCGCAAAGGGCCAAGATTATGAGTGAGATATGTCGTCGTATCGTCATGGTGCGTATGGATGTCGGTTTTGCAAAGGTACATTTTTTGTGAAAAAATCGTGCAATAATTTTGCGGGAATGAAATTTTGCTATATATTTGCACTCCGAAACGGTTAAACAACAAGTTTCGAATGCCTGAATAGCTCAGTTGGTTAGAGCACATGACTGTTAATCATGGGGTCCTAGGTTCAAGTCCTTGTTCAGGCGCAGATGCGCGAGGGTTGCGTAAGGTTCTTTCAAAAACGCCTGCAAAGAGGTGATGAAAAGAGAATGAAAAATTTTGCTGAAAAATTTGGAGTTCCTGAAAATTGAATTACCTTTGCAGTCCCAAGCCATTTTTAACGGGAGCTTAGCTCAGCTGGTTCAGAGCGTCTGCCTTACAAGCAGAGGGTCGGGGGTTCGAATCCCTCAGCTCCCACTAAGTTGAAACCATCCAAGAGGATGGTTTTTTTATGCGGAAAAATTCTGGGAGCATAGCTCAGTTGGTTTAGAGCGCCTGCTCGACAAGCAGGAGGTCAGCGGTTCAAATCCGCTTGTTCCCACCAATGAAAATCAGACAGTTGCAGGAGTACGGCTGTCTTTTTTCATGCCCTCGGCGGAGGGGCTTTCCATGAGGTTTGCGTGGAACGGGTAGACCGCACGGTGAACCGACGGCCGAGGTCCGATGGGCATGCGCGTATGTGCAGCGGATTTTTGTTGTCAAAAAAAACGCCGCGCCAGCGGGACCGGCGCGGCGTGAATATCCTCGTTGTCGGTTAGAATTTGTAGTAGAATCCGAATTTCAGATCGGACGAGGAGAGTTTCAGGCCGAAGGCCTCGCCGCTGCCGCCGTTGAAGTAGTCCTTGCGGTAGCCGAGGAAGCCGACCTGCGTCAGGAAGCTGAAGTGCTCGTTGATCTTCACGCTCAGTCCCGGTGTAATACCGGCCTGAAAGCCCTCGTGATCGCAGCAGGCGAAGCCTACGCCGCCGTCGAGGAAGAGCGACAGAATCCCCTTGTTATAATATTTGTAACGGGCATAGGGCGACGCCGTGAAGACGTTGGCGCTGCCGCCGTCCTTTACTTTCAGGTACTCGTAACCGAGCGCCACGCCCACTGACCATCTTTTGTTGAAATCGTAGCCCGCTTCGGGAGCGATCGAGAACGAATCGGTTGTGACGCCTTCCGTCTTGTCGTGCCAGTAACCCAGCTTGCCGCCGATCCACAAACCTTTCTCCTGCGCCGAAGCTTTGTCGGCCGCCGTAAAGCTTGCAGCTGCTGCAAGCAGTACGATAATGATTTTCTTCATCTTTGTTGCGTTTTTAGTTTGACTGAAAAATGGAGCTGTTTTTCTGTTCCGAAAGCAAAGAAACAGCGCGGATTTCTTACGTGCAAATAAATTCAACGAACCGGATGTTTCTAAAAATCAACGCATAGAATTTATAAATTGAGCGATCGGCCCTATGCCGGCGAAAGTGCGGAAAAGGGGACCGCGGGGTAAAAAATCAGGCTGCAAGGGATCTCTTGCAGCCTGATTCGGCGGATGAGTTGTCTGCGGCTTACCGGTGCGAGCGTTTGGCGACGAAGAGCGCCAGAATGAACGATACGGCCGACGCGGCGATCCAGAAGACGATCGCCGAGTCGAAATTGTAGCTCGTCACGCCGTCCAGCTCCGTTTTGCCGGAGTTGATGAGCCAGCCGCTGACGATGTCCTGCAGGCCGGCGCCGACGTAGCTCGCCATGCCGACGATTCCCAGTGCGGCGCCCGTCGCTTCGCGCGGTACGATGTCGATGGCCATCAGGCCGCCCAGAAAACAGATCAGCACGCCGATCGCCACGCCGAACAGAATCATGCTGAGGATATTGACGACCAGCCCGTCGCCGGAGTAGAGGAACAGGCAGAGCGCGACGGTGTTCAGCACGCCGAAGCCGAAGGCCAGCACGTTGCGCCGCCCGTGGAAGAAGGCGTCAGAGAGCCAGCCCGAAAAGACCGTGCCCACGATACCGCAGAGCGCATTGACCGAAATGACCTGCGTGGCCGCGGCCAGCGTATAGCCTTTGATCTCCTGCAGGAAAAGCACGCCCCAGCCGTTGATCGCATAGCGGCTGATATACATGAACGCACTGGAGAGCGCCAGCACCCAGACCAGCGGATTGCGGATCACGGAGCGCTGCAGGTCGGAAGTTTTGCCGTGGTCGCGGGGCGTGCCGGGAGTCTCTTCGCCGGTCAGCTCCTCGATCGGGGGCAGCCCCTTCGATTCGGGGGTGTCGTGCATCAGCAGTACGATCGTCAGTACGCCGAGCACGCCGGCGACCGACGAGCCTACGAATCCCCATTGCCAGCCGAAGAAGCCGACGACCGCGCCGACGAACAGGAACGACAGGAATTCGCCGAGGTTGTGGCTGGCGCTGAAGAATCCGTAGTAGGTGCCCCGCTTGCTGAGCGGGTACCACCGCGAGAGGGCGATGATGGCCGGGGGCGCGCCCATCGACTGGCTCCAGCCGTTGACGCCCCACATGACGGCGAAGGCGACGAACAGCACCATGTTGCCTGTCTCTTATACACATCTGACGCTGCCGACGAATA
>ENA-OYCW01000176-OYCW01000176.1-human-gut-metagenome-genome-assembly--contig:-NODE-176-length-11796-cov-10.897539_pt1 | contig 11796 bp, 10 predicted proteins | sample MGYA00243460_ERZ652887 | MGnify/ENA primary metagenome ERZ652887 (study PRJEB26926, sample SAMN06164626) | human gut metagenome | biome: ENVO:00009003; feature: ENVO:2100002; material: ENVO:00002003...
GCGAAGACCATGTGGAACGCGTGAAGGATGTGATCAAGGTGGGTGATGAAATCACTGCCCGCGTGATCAAAGTGGACAGCATCGAACGCCGTATCGGCCTTTCCATCAAGGCCGTCAATTACGACACCGAACAGCTCCGCCGCGAAACCGCTTCCTTTGAAGCCCTCCGCCCGAGCAGCGATATGGTGGGTCTGGAACACGCCTTCAATCTGGCTACCCGTGAAAACGAAGAGTGGAGCCCTTCTGAAGAGAAGTAAGCCCGTTTTTGTATTACGCTGATTAATTTAACCGCCGCGAATGGTCATATTCGCGGCGGTTTTTTTCTCATTCCAAAGAAGTCTGGAAAAAATCTTGAGTTAGTTTCCACTAAAGTATTAACTTTCATTTTATACCATGTTGGAGCTGACCAAGAGCAATGAGGATTATCTGGAAGCTATCGGGTTGCTGTCTGAAAAGAACGGGACGGCCCAGGTGAGGGATATTGCAGAGATGCTTAAGGTAAAGATGCCTTCCGTTACATCTGCCGTCAAGCAACTGGCGGATATGGGACTGGTGGAGTATACGCAGTATGCTCCCGTCAAGCTGACTCCCCAAGGCCGCAGAATTGCCGGGAAAATTATTGTCAGCCACGGTATTCTGTTTGATTTCCTGCGGGAGGAATTGGCCCTCCCGGAAGAACGCGCCAATGAAGTGGCTTGCCAGATAGAACACATCATGACTTTTGAGGAGATTGAAAAACTCAGGTCCTGCCGGATCCGCCCTTTTGAGGGTGGAGAGGAAAATTCCGCCAAGTAGCATGGCTCCGGGCTCTCTTATGGGAAGCCGGGGATATGGATGGCCGAGCCACATTCCGGAAAGAGGGGGAAGGGCAGAAGACGGTGATGTAAGGTAAGGGAATGAAATAAGGTTTTTGTCTGCTGTTTTTCCCATGGGGCATTGAAATGGGGAAGAGGGCTTGGTTTCGGAAATATTCATTTCCTGTTAGATGTTCTTCCTGCGGAAGAGGAGCGGTTTTGTTCAGCGTGCGGAGTGTTATTATTCTCGGAAATGGCCCGGTGCGAGTCGGAGTAAAAGAGGATGACTGGGAGAAACGGCATTTTGCCCTTTTCCGTCCAGGTAATTCGTGATAGGTTCCCGCGCATGGATCCCCATATCGCTGCAGATCTCTCGGCGCTCGACACGGCTGTCCTGCATAGCCGTCTTTCCGAGCTCGGGAGCTATCTTTGACCTGGACGGCATTCAACAACGAGTAGCCGAATTGGATGAACGCATGAGCGCCCCGGATTTCTGGGATGACCAGAATGCCGCACGGGCGCTGATGGCGGAGGTGAATCCCCTGAAACACAGAATGGAGGCGTTTTCCGCGCTGAAGTCCCGTCTGGAGGATATTGACGCTGCTATTGAGCTGGCTCAGGAGGCGGATGACGATGACCTGGGCCGGGAGGCTGTGGAAGAGTTTGCCAGATGGCAGAAGTCTCTGGCGGATTTTGAATTGCTGACCCTGCTGAACGGACCGCAGGACCAGGCTTCCTGTTATGTAACCATCCACGCCGGGGCCGGCGGCACGGAAGCCTGTGACTGGGCATCCATGTTATTGCGCATGTATATCCGCTGGTGTGAGCGCCGGGGATTTTCCGTGACGTATTTGGAGAGTACGGACGGGGATGACGCCGGCATTCGTTCCGTGACATTGAAGGTGGATGGAGAGTATGCATACGGATATTTGAAGAATGAACGCGGCATCCACCGGTTGGTGCGCATTTCTCCCTTTGATTCCGCCGGGAAGAGACATACTTCTTTCGCTTCCCTGGACGCGACGCCGGAAGTTTCTGATTCCATCAATATTGAGATCCTGGACAAGGATTTGAAGGTGGATACCTACCGTTCCGGCGGCAAGGGCGGCCAGAACGTGAACAAGGTGGAAACCGCCGTGCGTATCACGCATATTCCTTCCGGTGTGATCGTGGCCTGCCAGAATGAGCGCAGCCAGCTTCGTAACAAGGAAGAGGCTATGAATATGCTGCGTGCCAAGCTATACCAGATTGAGGAAGACAAAAAGCAGGCGGAAGCCGACCGCCAGTACAGTGAGAAGGGAGACATCGGGTGGGGCAACCAGATCCGTTCCTATGTTTTCCAGCCTTATCAAATGGTGAAAGATTTGCGCACAGGCGTAGAGTCCGGCAATATTCAGGACGTGATGGACGGCAACCTGGATCCGTTCATTGAGGCCATGCTGCGCGGCCATAAGCGCGAACGCTGATGTTTTTTTCTTATGGCCGCCAAACTGACGATTGACGTTTTGTCCCTGTTCCCGGATATGGTGGAAGCCCCTCTTGGCGGCAGCATTCTGGGAAAGGCCCGTGACAGGGGATTGTTGGAGATACGCTGCCATAATATCCGTGACTGGACGACGGACAAGCACCGCAAAACGGACGATTACCTTTGCGGAGGGGGGCAGGGCATGCTGCTGAAGCCGGAACCTATCTTTGCCGCCGTAGAGGAACTTCGCCGGCGGGAAACCCGCGTTGTGCTGATGACTCCTCAGGGTCGTACGTTCAACCAGTCATTGGCCGCGGAATTGGCTGCCTCCGGAGGCCATCTCATTATCCTCTGCGGTCATTATGAGGGGGTGGACCATCGTGTAGTAGAAGAGCTGGTGGATATGGAATTGTCCATCGGGGACTATATTCTCACAAACGGGGCCATTGCCTCTGTGGTGGTAATTGACGCCGTAGCGCGCCTGATTCCCGGCGTGCTGGGGGATGAGCGTTCTTCCGTGGAGGAATCTTTTTCCAACGGTTTGCTGGAGGCTCCCGCCTATACCAAGCCGAACGTGTTCCGGGGCCTGGCTGTTCCGGAGATTTTGCTGGGCGGCAACCACCCCGCCATTGAAAAATGGAAGCACGGGAAGTCTCTGGAGCGTACGCGCCTGAACCGTCCGGATTTGTGGAGGAAGTGGCTGGAATCGCATCCGGGGGATGCCACAGAGTGATATATTTGGCTATTGCGCCAAATTTCTCTTGCCAAGTTCGGAACCTTCCGTTATAAAATCCCGCCTGCCACTGCAAGGGTGGTGTAAAGTATTTTTCTGAACCTTTTACAAACACAAGATCATGTCCAAGCATTCCAGCCTCAAAGCAACCGGTACCGTAGGCGGCAAGCGTTCCGTCCTGAAGCGTTTTGAACGTGTCAAGCTTCTGAAGGAACGCGGCGAATGGAAGAAGGGCCAAAGCCCTCTCGGCCTGCCGAAGACCAAGCATGAAGCTTAAGCTTGTCTTTATCCTCTCCGGAGAGTTTCCCGGCGGAGTTTGCACGGCAAGTCATTTTCCTAATACAGGAAGCCTCTCGGATGTCTATGAACCGAGAGGCTTTTTTCTTCCGGCAAAAGAAAGTCTCCTCTTTTTGAGGATGTGAATTGCCGTAATATAAACAATACAAAATCATCCGCTGAGATAGCGGACATTATACCAATATGAGTGAAGAACAACATGGCTCCGAAGAAAACGGAGGTATCCGCATTAATAAATTCCTGGCTTCCTGCGGCATTGACTCCCGCCGGGTGGCCGACAGGCTGATTGGGGAAGGACGTGTGGAAGTGAACGGGAAGGTTATCGATACGCCTGGGATGAGGGTGACGGAGAAGGATTTCGTGAAGGTGGACGGCCGCCATATGACCCCTATGGAAGAGGTTGTGGTGCTGTTGAACAAGCCCCGCGGGTATGTGTGCAGCCGCGAAGCGCAGGGAGCCATAGGTACTGTTTACGACCTGCTGCCACCGCGCCTGCGCCATCTGAATTATGTGGGACGGCTGGATGCCGATTCCGAAGGTCTTCTGATTATGACGAATAAGGGGGAATTGACCCAGGTTCTTTCCCATCCTACCGGCGGCATAGAAAAGGAGTACTGGGTGACGGTAGATCAGAATTTTGATAATTCCGTACTGATGCAGTTTTTGCGCGGAGTACGCATTCCGGAGGGAAATGCCAAGGCCAAATATGTTTGCCGCGCTTCCGCGCGCCGTGCCTGCATTGTTTTGGAACAGGGGTTGAAGCGTCAGGTGCGTCAAATGTTCCAGTGCCTGGGCCTTCGTGTCCGCAAGTTGGTGCGCGTGCGCATCGGCTCCCTGTGGGGAGGGGACTTGGAACCCGGGGGCTGGAAATTCCTGGATGATGCGGACGTGGCTCTGTCACTGAAAAATCCTCCCCGCCAGCGTAAATACCTGGGTGCTTCCCAGCTTGTCGCCGGGGGGGGCGCCAAGGGTGAGCAGGGCGGAAGAGGCGTTGATTCCGATGAGGATTATGTGTTTAATCCGGAAGATTTTGAAGCTGGGGATTCTTATGAACCTACTCCGGAAATGAAGACTCGTTTTGTGGAGACGGAGGATGAACGTGAAGTCAAGGAAGATGGATATTTCCGGGGAGATTCCGGCTTCCGTTCCCGTGACCGCCGCGGAGATTTTCATCGTCGTGGAGATGGCTTCCGCGGCCGCCGCGGGGATGGGGCCCTGCGCCGCGAGGCCGGTTTCAAAGAAGAGCGACGTAAAGGAGGGTTCCAACGCCGTGAAGGCGGCTTTGGAAGAGACCGCCGCGAAGGAGGTTTTCAGCATCAGGAGGGAGGTTTCAGGGAAAACCGTCGTGAAGGAGGATTCCAACGCCGTGAAGACGGTTTTGGAAGAGACCGCCGCGAAGGAGGTTTCCAGCATCAGGAGAGAGGTTTCAGGGAAAACCGTCGTGAAGGAGGGTTCCAACGCCGTGAAGGCGGTTTTGGAAGAGACCGCCGCGAAGGAGGTTTTGGGAGAGACCGCCGCGAAGGAGGTTTCCAGCATCAGGAGAGAGGTTTCAGGGAAAACCGTCGTGAAGGAGGGTTCCAACGCCGTGAAGGCGGTTTTGAGAGAGACCGCCGCGGAGGAGGTTTTCAGAGGCGTGAAGGCGGGTTTCGTAAGCCGGGCTTTGGAGGCAGGTCCTCCAGCAGTTTTTCCCGCGGAAACAGGGGCCATTAATGAATGACTTGTTCCGGTATGAAGAAACATTGCAGATGGTGGCTTTTTGCCGGATTGTGGGGACTGTCCCTCGTTCAGCATCCACTTCTTGCTTCTCAGAATATTTCCTCTCCGGAGCCTGCCGGGGAGGGAAATTTTGAGGCTTACTTGTCCGGTCTCCGCGAAAGAGCTCTGAATGGGGATCCAGCTGCCGCCCGGGAGCTGGCTGTGCATTATGACGTGGAGGGTAATGCTGCGGAAACGTCCAAATGGATGTCCGAGTATGTTTCCTTGGCAGAGAAAAGGGCCAATAACGGAGATGTGGATTCCATGCTGGATTTGGGCAAGCTGTTTTATACAGGCAGCCGCCTGTACCCAAAGAACCTGGAAAGGGCCCGGTACTGGTTTACCCGGGCTGCTGACAGCGGTAATGCCGCGGCACAGTACCAGGTGGCTGTAATGGCTTCCCAGGGAGCAGGAGGACCGAAGGATGAAGCAACGGCAGCCCTTTATTATAAAAAATCTCTCCAGACGTGGAAGAAAGAGGCGGATGACGGTGATTCCAAGGCGGCGTTATGGGCTGCCCTTGTTTATGAACGAAAGCTGGTTCCGGACAGTTCTCCGGAAAAGTCAGTCCCATATCTTCTTCAGGCAGCGGAAAGCGGCAACCTGACAGCACAAGGCCTTCTGGCATTTAAGTACCGGGATGGGCTGGGAGTGCCGCAGGATGCGGCCAAGGCCGTAGAATGGTTTGAGAAAGCGGCCTCCCGTAAAGATTTGGGAGCCGTGATGGAACTGGGCATAATGTTCCGGGACGGCAAGTATTTGCCCCCTGACCGGGAAAAGGCCTTCCATTGGTTTGAAAAAGGGGCGGAATGGAAGGATCCGTACAGCATGGCTGCCCTGGCGGATATGCTGCTGGAGGGAACTCCTTCCGCAGAACAGGCGGCCCGGGCCCTGGCTCTGTATCGTGAGGCTGCCGCCGCCGGTTATTTCCCTGCGGCACTAAAGGCCGCGGAGCTGCTCCAGAACGGGAAGGGCGGGGAACTGGATGCGGATGAGGCCTACAGGCTGCTGCGGCGTGTGGCGGATGCTACAGGGGATCCCAAGGCCATGTACATGCTGGCCCAGGTATATTATACACGGGGTGATGAGGCTCAGGGAGATTCCCTGATGAAAGCATCCGCCCAGGCTGCCTATTTGCCGGCCATGAACCGCATGGCGCGTCTCCATCTTCTGCCGGACAGTTCACTGCCCTGGAATCCGGTTTTATCCTATTATTATTGGAACCAGGCTGGAGAAATGGGGGATGAAAAGGCGGCTTCCGCCGCTTTTTGGCTGTTGTGGGGCGGCTCAGGCATCTTTTTGCTGGCAATATTTATTATTGTCTGGCGTTTTCAGCGTTTTGCCGCCAGAAGGCTTGCGGAACAGCAGAAACAGGAACGGGAGGCCTCTGATGACGCATGAAGCGTATTATGAGGTATCCGGCATGAAAAAAATCTGTTAAAAATACTGTAGTACTCCATGATGAACATGTTAGCTATTTTTGGACTGGGAACACCGGAGATTATCGCCATTCTGGTGATTGTTTTCCTTTTGTTCGGCGCAAAGAAACTTCCGGAATTTGCCCGCGGACTGGGCAAGAGCCTGGGAGAATTCAAGAAGGCCAAATCTGAATTTGAAGAAGAACTGCTGAAGACCGAGAAGGAGACCATGAGTGATGCTTCCGCCTCCAAAACGGAGGTCCGGCCTTCTCCCGAGCTTTCCCAGCCCATTGACGTGGAGGTGGAAAAGACGGCGGACTCCAAAACGGAGGACAAGTAAGTTTTTGCAATTGAACGGCATTATGAACAGGGCGGGAATTTCCTGTCCTGTTCATTTTAGCTGAAAGGCTTCATTAAGATTAGGCGGGACTCTTTTTGCCGGCCGCTTTTTTCAGGAGGCGGGTTGCAATCAGAACGGAATGTTTTCAGAATAACCTGCAGGTTTTATTTTTGGCAGTGATACCGGAGGGCTCTCCTGGATGCGGGTATTCCGGCGAGCATTCGTGATGGAGCATGTGCCTTGCGAAGGGGAAGTTTTTGACGGATGCATTTTTACGGAAACCGCAACCCGGGCGGGAAAGAAGTGCAATTTCATGTTCACAGGAATACTGTACAGAAGGAGGAATGGTGCAGTTTATTGGTTTTTCTCTTTTTATGGCCTGGAAAAAAGAAAAGGCATGGATTTTGCGGCTGATGTTTCCCGTCTTTCAAAGGGCATATTGAATGAAAGGCTTCAGGTATTGATTTCTTGCGTTGCCCGCTGGCTTGTTGTACACATGTATTAATGAAAATTCATTTTTGCGGCGCAGCGGGAACGACGACGGGCTCCCAGCATTTGCTGGAGGTGAACGGGTGCCGGATTCTTCTGGATTGCGGCATGTATCAGGGGCGGCGTGAGGAGGCATGGCATATCAATAAGGATTTCCCCTATTTTTCCCCGGCGGGAGTGGATGCGGTAGTTCTGTCCCACGCTCATATTGATCATTCCGGCAATCTTCCCAATTTAGTGAAACAGGGGTTTCAGGGAAATATTTACAGTACATTTGCAACCAGAGATCTTTGCCAGCTCATGCTGGCGGACGCCGCCCGCATTCAGGAGCACGACTGCGCATTCATCAATAAGATGAACAAGCGCCGCGGTATTCATCAGCCGGATGTTTATCCTACTTATTCCGAACAGGATGCGGAGCGGTGCATGCGCCAGTTCGTGAATATCGGGTATGACCGGCCCATTCCCGTTGTTCCGGGGGTGACACTCACGTTTTATGATGCGGGCCATATTCTGGGCGCTGCGCAAGTGTGCCTGGATATTGAGGACAGGGAAGACGGGCGGAAGAAGCGTTTCCTGTTTTCCGGGGATGTGGGGCGGGGAGATAACGAATTACTGCGCGATCCCGTCCCTGTTCCGGATGTGGATATTTTGCTGATGGAGAGCACTTACGGCGGCCGTTTCCATGAGGCCCCCTCCCGTGATGACGAGACGTTCTGCCGGGCTATCAAGGAGGCTCTGGAATTAGGAGGCCGCGTTTATATTCCGGCTTTTGCGGTGGAACGCACCCAGCAGCTGCTTTATCTGCTGAACAGGGCCTACCATGAAGGCACTCTGCCCTTGCTGCCCGTATATGTGGACAGTCCCATGGCAGTGGGTGCGACGGAGATTTTCCGCATTCATCCGGAGTGTTTCAATAAGGAGGTTTATGATTTCCTGTTCCGGGAGAAGGATCCGTTTTGTTTTGAACAGCTGCGTTTGATCCGTTCCGTGGGCGAGTCCCAGGCTTTGAATAAAATGAACGGGCAGGCTATTATTATTTCCGCCTCAGGAATGTGTGAAGCAGGGCGCATTCTTCACCACCTGGCGAATAACATCGGCGATCCGAAAAATACGGTTCTTTTTGTAGGCTATTGTGCGGAACATACACTTGGCCGCAAGATTATGGATGGGTGGAAAGAGGTTCCCATCCTGGGTAAACAATATCCTGTCCGGGCCAGAATACGGGAGATGGATTCCTTTTCCGGCCATGCGGACCATGGAGAACTGCTGGAGTATTTTGACAGGACCGGGGGGCCCAAGAGGAATATCATTCTGGTGCATGGGGAGGAGAAGGCTACCCAGGCTCTGGCGGGGGCGCTCCGGGAGCGTCAGGCCAATCCCGTTTCCATCGCGCAGTTGGGAAGCGCCATGGTGCTTTAATGTTCCGGAATATAGAATTTCTGCGGTATCCGCACGCATTCCGGGCTTTCGTTCTCAGGTTTTGTGTTCAACGGCGGAAACATCGGCAGCCTTCCAATCAAGTCATGACGTCGGGATGGCTGCGCTGGCCGCTTGACCCGGTGTGTTTACGGGGCTAGCGTGCGGATATGTCTTCATTATTTATTGAATATCCCAAATGCACGACCTGCCAGAAAGCAAAGAAGTGGCTTGATGAGCAGGGAATTTCTTATGAGGATCGCCATATTGTGGAACAGAATCCCACGGCAGAGGAACTGCGGAGCTGGATTGAAGGGAGCGGATTGCCCGCCAAGAAGTTTTTTAATACCAGTGGATTGCTTTACAAGAGCATGAAGTTGAAAGATCAGCTTGCCGGCATGAGCCTGGATGAGCAGATAGCCCTGCTGGCTTCCAACGGCATGCTGGTTAAACGCCCCATTTTTATTACCAATGGAAAGATATGCGTCGGCTTCAAGGCTGACGAGTGGAAGGCCGCCCATCGTTCCTAATTCCCGCCATGCCCCAAATTACCCGCACCAAGCTGGGCGCTGCCAATTTCGGTCCCTGGGAGAACATTGTCAGGGTACTGATTCTGGTATGGTTCATGCTGTACACGTTGAATGCCATTCCGGATATTCATCCTCTGGTAGGCCGTATCGCGGCCAAGGTGAATTACTGGATCAGCTATTTCTTCATGTTTGAGTATATCCTGCGGGTGCTGTGCGCCAAACCGCGGAAGGCTTATATTTTCAGCGGCATGGGTATTCTGGATTTTATTGTCTGCGTGCCGTTCCTGGGCATGTTTTTCGGGACGGACTGGCAGATTCTTTATTCCCTGCGGATTGTCCGCATACTGGCTATTTTCAAGTTGGCCCGGTTTAATGAAACCGCCGCCAGTTTTAAAAAGGCTTTTTACCTGATCCGGGATGAGTTTTTTCTGTTTTTCTCCGTGATCCTGTTCATGCTGTACGTCACTTCCCTGGGAATTTATATTGCAGAGCACGATGCCCAGCCCGAGAAATTCGGTTCCTTTTTTGACGCGCTCTGGTTTGCCGTGGAAACGTTGAGTACGGTCGGGTACGGAGACCTGGTGCCTATTACGCCCATGGGGCGTATTTTTACCGGGGTGATTATGTTTATTGCCGTGTCCATCATTGCTATTTCCACAGGGCTGATCACGTCTGCTTTTTCCCGCGTATGGCAGCAGGAGAATGTTTTTGCGCGCCATCATAAGCGGGACGCAGACAAGGTGACGGCTGAGGCCGGGGAGGAGGAAGTACCCAAGTAAGCTTGAACCGCTTCCTGTGGATTTTTGACACCGGTTTCAAAAAGAACGGCCGCCTTTCCCGAAGAAAGGCGGCCGTTGCGTAAGAGGGACAAGGCTGTATCTTAGCTGTTGTACATTTCCGTGTAGTACTGATCCGCCATGCGGTCGGAGTCGAATTCGGGATAGATGTCTGTCATCGCATTGAAAACGATGTCCATCCACTTGTCGTTGTGATCGTAGTAGAGGGGAAGAATCTTGTCGTCCAGAATGTTGTAGAAGTTATCGCGGTCGGAGCGGTCGCGGGCTTCCGGGGAGAGATGGGCGGGCGCTTCCGGAATGACGAAGCAGTTTTTTCCGTCCTTGGCGAATTCACAGATCCAGCCGTCATTGGTGGAGACGGAGATGGAGCCGTTCATGGCGGCGGACATGCCGGAGGTGCCGGAGGCTTCCCGGGTTACCACGGGGTTGTTGAGCCATACGTCGGAGCCGTTTTTCAGGTAGCGGCTCAGGCCCAGTTCATAGCCGGTGAGCACGGCGGAACGGGGATATTTGGCCGTCAAGTCATTCAGGCGGTTAAAGATTTCAATAGCGCCATGATCCATCGGGTAGGGTTTGCCGGCCCAGATGAACTGCACCGGATAGTTGGTGCGCTGGAGCATGCGTTCGAACATCGTGGGGTTGCCGGTGACCAGGTCCGGACGCTTGTAGGCCGCGAAACGGCGCGCCCATACGATGGTGAGGCAGTTCGGGTCAAAGACGCGGCCCGTTTGTTCACCCACCATGCGGAAGAGGGCTTTTTTCAGAGCCCGCTTGCGGCGGATGAACGCTTCCTTGTTGCGGGCCTGGAAAGCTTCCGCCAGTTCCGGATCCTGCCAGTATTTCTGGTTCTGAGCATTCGTGATATGGATGATGGGGCATATGCCCTCATAGTCTTTCCACATCTGGCGGGATACTTCTCCATGGAGTTTGGAAACGCCGTTGGCGATGTGGGAGAGGCGCAGGGCGGCCAGCGTGTAGTTGAACGTATTATCCGTCATGCCTACGGCGGCGCGCACCTGTTCCATGGAGAGCCCGTCGAAGAAGGAGAACGTATTCATGGTGTTTACGTCCATCTTTTCGTTGCCGGCTTCTTCCGGGGTATGGGTAGTGAAAACGAAACGCTTGCGCACTTCTTCCACGCTGCCCGTCTTGGCAAGCACGTGGAAGGCGGCAGCCAGGCCGTGGGCTTCGTTTAGATGGTAGATTTCCGGTTCAATGCCCAGTTCGTCAAAAAGGCGGGCGCCTCCTTTGCCCAGCAGTACGTACTGGGCGATGCGGGTGAAGCCGTTGGCGTCGTACAGGCGGCGGGAGATATTGCGGCTTTCCTCGTCATTTTCCTCCAGGTCCGTGGAAAGGAAGAACATGGGCGCAGTGCCGAATGTTTCCGGATTCAGGAAGTAGGCTTTTACCCAGACGGGAGCTCCGCAGACATGAATGAGGAATTTGATGTTGTGATCTTCCAGGAACGGGTAGTTTTTACGCATGTATTGCGTGGCCATGGACCCGTCCTCCGCACGGATCTGGTTGTAGTAGCCGTAGCTCCACAGAATGCCGACGCCTACGAGGTTCTGGCGCAGGTCATGCGCACTGCGCATATGGGAGCCAGACAGGTAGCCCAGACCGCCGGAATAGATTTTAAATGAATTATCAATGGCGTATTCCATGGAGAAGTACGCAACGCTTTTCCCATATTTGGGGTCTATTTCATACGGGTGCTCGAAAATGGTGGGTAAAAATGATTTCGCCATGGTTCTGTAAA
>ENA-OYCW01000186-OYCW01000186.1-human-gut-metagenome-genome-assembly--contig:-NODE-186-length-11575-cov-3.953559_pt1 | contig 11575 bp, 6 predicted proteins | sample MGYA00243460_ERZ652887 | MGnify/ENA primary metagenome ERZ652887 (study PRJEB26926, sample SAMN06164626) | human gut metagenome | biome: ENVO:00009003; feature: ENVO:2100002; material: ENVO:00002003...
GCTATTCGTCGGCAGCGTCAGATGTGTATAAGAGACAGCTTCCGCGAATGCACCAACATGCTGGTCCGGGCGCTGCTCGTGGCCGGAGGAATGGGCCTGCTGATGTTGCTGCTGCAATACCCGCTGGGCGAGCTGGCCCTGTGGGGACTCAACGGCAACGACATGACGCGCGAGTACTTCTACGCCCGCATCTGGGCCGTGCCGGCGGGGATTCTGCTGTTCGGCTTCAACGGCTGGTTTACGGGAATGCAGAACGCGCTGATACCGATGTTCACGGCCATTACGGTCAACGTGGTCCATGTGCTGTGCAGCCTCTGGTTCGCATTCGGACTGGACATGGGGATCGTCGGCATCGCCTATGCCTCGGTTATCGCGCAGTGGACGGGCGTGGCCCTCTCCGCCCTGCTGCTCTTCGCATGCTACCGCAGGATACTGACCGGAATCGACTGGGCGGAGGTGGTGAACCTGAAACCGCTCAAGACCTTCTTCATCGTAAACCGCGACATCATGCTGCGCACGTTCTGCATCGTGGCCGTCTACACCTTCTTCACGGGGGCGTCGGCCCGCATGGACGAACCGGCGCTGCTGGCCGTCAACACGCTGCTGCTGCAGTTGTTTACGCTCTTCTCGTACATGAACGACGGATTCGCATACGCCGCCGAAGCCCTGACGGGCCGATTCATCGGCGCGCGCGACGAAGGGGCGCTGCGCGACTGCCTGCGCCGCTGCATCGCGTGGGGCACCGCCGTGTCGGTGCTGTTCGTCGGCATCTATATCGGCTGGTGGCGCGAACTGGTGGGGCTGTTCGTGGACAGTACGGCGCCCAATGCCGCGACGATCGTGGAGCTGGCGGGAGAGTATATCGTATGGATCATCCTGATTCCGGTCGCCAGCGCCATGCCCTTCATCATGGACGGCATCATGGTCGGAGCGACCGAGACGCGCGTCATGCGCAACTCGATGTTCTGGGCCACGGCAGCCTACTTCGGCATCTTCTACGTCGGCTACGCGATAATCGGCAACAACGCGCTCTGGCTGGCGTTCACGCTCTACATGTTCCTGCGCGGGGTGCTCCAATACTTCATGACGCACCGCCTGCGGTCGATCTATGTGAAAGCGACAGTCTGACCGCCATGGAACTGACTCCTGATTCGCTCTACATCAAATACGTCCGTCTGAAAGAGGAGGACGAAACGCCGCAGACCTATCCGTACACCGTTCCGGCGCTGGCCAACTTCCGGCGGCTGGAATTCCGCAGGCCCGTGACATTCATCATGGGCGAGAACGGCATGGGGAAATCGACGCTGCTCGAAGCCATAGCCGTCAAGGCGGGATTCAACCCCGAAGGAGGGTCCAAGAACTTCCGGTTCGCGACGCGCGCCAGCCATTCGGGCCTTTACGAACATATCGTTCTGGGACGCGGTCTCCAGCCGCGCGACGGCTATTTCCTGCGGGCGGAGAGTTTCTACAACGTGGCGACGGAAATCGAAAACGTCGCCGACGGCGTACTGAAATATTACGGCGACAAGTCGCTGCACCAGCAGTCGCACGGCGAAAGTTTTCTGGCGCTGCTCGGACACCGGCTCTTCGGACACGGACTTTATATTTTCGACGAGCCGGAAGCCGCACTGTCCCCCTCGCGCCAGATGTACATGCTGTGCCGGATGAAGCAGCTGGCCGAGCAGGGGTCGCAGTTCATCATCAGCACCCACTCGCCGATCGTCATGTCCTACCCCGGCGCCGAGATATACGAAATCACGGACCGCGGACTGGAACCGACCGAACTGGAGGAGACCTCCCACTTCCGGCTGATGAAGCGTTTTATCCTCGACCGGCGGGGAATACTGCGGCAGATGGAGCTGGATAAGGAATAGCCCCCGAATTAAGTTCGGGGGCTATTCCTTATTCGGAGTGCGCACCGGACATAGCATCGAATAAAGCGCCGGACAAAAGAGCGCAAACAAAAACCACCCGGCTCCTGCGAGTCGGGTGGTTCTATATTGCCGGCGGGCTGTCCCGCCCGTTATGCGGCCGGTTATTCGCCCTTGGCAGCTTTCCAGAGCGGGAAGTATTTGTCGTACTTCTCCTGAATGCCGGGTTCGTCGCGCAGACGGAAGCAGAGCTGCTTGAGCATGTCGAGCGTATTGAAGTCGTCGGCTTTCAGCTCGTGGGCCTTCTCGAACCACGGAATAGCCTCCATATAGACCGCATTGGCGGCTTTCAGGTCGGCATCGTAAGCGGCCTGACTGCTGTACTGCTTCTCGTTCATCACCTTGTTCATCTCGTCGGCCTTGATCGTGTAGAACACGCCCAGATAGTAGTTGCCTTCGAAGAGGTCGGGTTTCAGTTCGACGACCTTCCGGAACGATGCGATGCTTTCGTCGTACTGCTTCAGCGCGAAGAAGATACGGCCGCGGCCGAACCAGAGGTCCACATTCTCCGGATTGCTCTCGATAGCCGCGTCGATCAGCGCCACCAAGTCGGCGGGGTCGCCCACCGAATCCTCAGGATTGGTATAGAGCTGCACCAGACCGTCGAGAATACGCTCGTTCTTCGGGAACTTCTTGATACCGGCGACCAGCGCATCCTTGGCTTTCAGGACATTGGCCTTGTCGGCGTCCTTCTGGCCGTAATAGCAGTGGAAAAGGTAATAGTAGATATTGCCTTCCTCGTCGTTATAGCCCAGTTCGAGCGCCTTGTTCAGGTAATCGGCACCGATGACGAACGAAGCGGGGTTCGCAGCGCCGTCCACCGTGCGCAGGTAACCCGCATAGTAGAGCAGCGCGGGTTCGGGATTGCCGTGAGCGGGGCTGGACTGGGCTTCGAAAGCCAATGCATAGGCGTCGGCGGCATCGGCGTAATTGCCGGTGTCGATACCCGTGTTACCCACCTGCGAGCAGAAGTCGCTGATCTGCTTGAGACCCTCCTTGACCTTATCGGCCGTCTTGGGGTCCATTTCGTAAGCCTTGTTATAGGCTTCGATAGCCTTGGCGGGAGCGTCTTCAATCACCCACTGCGTCTGGCTCCAAGTCGCGATCTTGCCGTCCTTGATATATGCCGTGAACCAAGGATAGACCCAAGCCTCGTAGGGAACGTTGACGAGCGTCACCGATTCGGTCGAGGCGGGTTCGCCGACGGCCAGCTTGAGCATCGCGGCGTCCATATTGACGAAAAGGTTCTTCGTCGGTTCGATAGCCGCTTCGTAGAAGGCTTTGCCGCGGTTGATCCACGTCGCAGCCTTGGCGCCCTTCTTCGCATCGGCGATGTCGGCGTCGCTCTTCTCGATCTTGGATACAAGCGCCGACTTGTTTACTTTCTGGGCCTGAACGGCAGTAACTGCTACGAGAGCCACCGCAAGGACCGTCAAAAATACTTTTTTCATAACAGATTGAATTTTAATGTTTTAAAGTCATTTCTTCGTTACTCCTCCGCCGGACGGTCCGCTTCGGGAGTGGCGTCATTCCCGGTTGCAGCGCCCTCTGCGGATTGTACTTCTTCGTCTTCATCGCCCGCTGCCGGCACGGCCATCACCGAAGCAATGGCGTCGCCCTCGCGCAGGTTGATGATACGCACGCCCTGCGTCGCGCGGCCCGCAAGGCGGATCTGCGACACTGCCGTACGTATGGTAAGTCCCGAACGGTTGATAATCATCAGGTCGTTGTCGTCCGTAACGGCCTGAATGGAGATAAGTTTGCCGGTTTTCTCCGTTACATTGATCGTCTTCACACCCTTGCCGCCGCGGTTGGTGATGCGGTATTCGTCCAGATCGGTACGTTTGCCGTAACCGTTCTCACTCAGCACCAGTACGTCCTGCTTCGAATCGGGTTCGACACATATCATGCCGACAACTTCGTCGCTCTCCTCGATCGAGATGCCGCGGACACCCGCACCGACACGTCCGATAGGACGCACCGTGCTCTCGTTGAAGCGGATGGCCTTGCCGTCGCGGGCCGCGATCATCACCTCGGCCTGACCGCTGGTGAGCTTGGCCTCGATCAGCTGGTCGCCCTCGCGGATGACGATGGCGTTCACGCCGTTCTGACGCGGACGCGAGTAGGCTTCGAGTTTGGTCTTCTTGATCGTACCGTCCTTGGTACACATGATGATGAAGTTGTTGTTGACGTACTCCTCGTCGTTCAGACGCTTGACGTTGATGTAGGCGCGGACCTTGTCGTCGGGTTCGATCTGGATGACGTTCTGGATGGCACGGCCCTTCGAAGAGCGGGCGCCTTCCGGAATCTCGTACACCTTGAGCCAGAAGCAGCGGCCCTTCTCCGTGAAGAAGAGCATCGTATTGTGCATCGAAGCCACGTAGATATGTTCGATGAAGTCTTCGTCGCGCGTGGCGCTGCCCTTGGCGCCGACGCCGCCGCGGTTCTGCGTACGGTACTCGGCAAGCGGCGTACGCTTGATATAGCCCATGTGCGAAATGGTGATGACCATGTCGTCGTCGGCGTAGAAGTCTTCGGGGTTGAACTCCTCGGAAGAGTAAACGATCTCCGAGCGGCGTTCGTCGCCGTATTTCTCCTTGATTTCGAGCAGTTCGTCCTTGATGATCTGCATCTGCATGCCGACGTTTTCGAGCACCTCCTTGAGGTAGGCGATCTGCTTGGTAAGTTCGTCGCGCTCGGCGATCAGCTTGCCGTATTCGAGTCCGGTCAGGGCGCGCAGGCGCATCTCGATAATGGCGGAAGCCTGAATGTCGCTCAGGTCGAAGCGCTCGATCATCGTCTGCTTGGCGGCGTCGGGCGTCTGCGACGAACGGATGATGTGCACGATCTCGTCGATGTTGTCCTGCGCGATCAGCAGACCCTGCACGATATGCAGGCGTTCCTCGGCCTTCTTCAGGTCGAAGCGCGCACGGCGCACCACCACGTCGTGGCGGTGATCGACGAAATGCTTGACCAGATCGCGCATCGGAAGCATCTGGGGACGGCCGTTCACCAGCGCGATATTGTTCACAGCAAACGAAGTCTGCAGCGGCGTATTCTTGAAGAGCGTGTTCAGCACGACGCTGGCGACGGCGTCGTGTTTGAGAATGATGATGATGCGAAGGCCGTTGCGGTCCGATTCGTCGTTGATATAGGAGATGCCCTCGATCTTCTTCTCGTTGATCATGTCGGCGATCTTCTTGATCATCTCGGCCTTGTTGATCATGTAGGGAATCTCGGTGATGACGATGCACTCGCGGCCGCTGGGAGTATGCTCGATATCGGTCTTGGCGCGCATCATAACGCGGCCGCGGCCCGTAAGCATCGCCTCGCGGACACCCTCGTAGCCGTAGATGATACCTCCCGTCGGGAAGTCAGGACCCTTGATATACTGCAGCATCTCCTCGCCCGTGATTTCGGGATTGTCGATATAGGCGCAGCAGGCGTCTACGACCTCGCTCAGGTTGTGCGGGGCCATGTTGGTGGCCATGCCGACGGCGATACCGCTCGCGCCGTTGACGATCAGCAGCGGAATCTTGGTGGGAAGCACCGTGGGTTCGGGAATCGTATCGTCGAAGTTGAGCGTCCAGTCCACGGTCTCCTTGTCGATGTCGGCCATCACCTCGTCGGTGATCTTCTTCATGCGGGCCTCGGTGTAACGCATGGCCGCAGGCGAGTCGCCGTCCATAGAACCGAAGTTACCCTGACCGTCGACCAGCGGATAACGCATCGACCAGTCCTGAGCCAGACGCACCATGGCGTCGTAGACCGACGTATCGCCGTGGGGGTGGAACTTACCGAGCACGTCACCGACGATACGGGCCGACTTACGGGTGGGCTTATCGGAGTAGAGGTTGAGCTCCGCACTCATATCGTAGAGGATGCGGCGGTGTACGGGCTTCATGCCGTCGCGCACATCGGGAAGCGCGCGCGACACGATGACCGACATCGAATAGTCGATGTACGCCGACTTCATCTGCTCTTCGATATTGATAGGAATGATACGTCCTACCAAACCGGCATTCTTTTCTTCTTCAGTTAGCATCTTGTCTCTTGAAATTACGGTCTTTTAACGAACAAAAATACGATTTATTTCCGATCTGAGCAACTTTAGGGCGATAAATCTGACGCCGGCGCACAAGATTTCCGGACCGACACCCCGTTTTTGCCCCTTTTCCGCCGATCTGACGGCCTGAAAAAAATCTCCCGACGAGGTGTCGGGAGAAAACGAGCCTGTTTGCAGCCGGGCGAGAGCCGGCGGCCGCGGCCGGGTGGGGGCAGATGCGTTTTCAGACGCAGGGGAAAAGTCGGGAAAAACGATTTCCGGGAAGCACGCCCCGCTTTTTTGCCGTTTCGGGAGGATTTTTTACCTTTGCGGCTTCGACCCGAATTTTATGACCCGAATCAATACCCCCAAAGAGGTCCTCGCGCTGGCCGGAAGCTCCGCGGCGGACAAACTGCAAAATACGGCCGGCAAGACCCTCATACTCGCTTTTCTGGCCGGCGCATACATCGCCATAGGCGGCCTGTTCTCGCTGATGGCCGGATTCGGATTTCCCGGAGCGGCCGAAGCGCCCGGATTCCAGCGTCTGCTGTCGGGCGCGGTATTCCCGCTGGGGCTTATACTGGTGGTATTCACCGGAGCCGAGCTGTTCACGGGCAACAACGCCGTGCTGATGCCGGGGGCGCTCGGCCGCCGGTACGGCTGGGGCAAAGTAGCGCGCAACTGGACGCTCGTGTGGCTGGGAAATTTCGCAGGGGCGCTCTTCTTCACCTATTTTCTGGTGGTTCTGCCCGGCGTGCTGTCGTCGGAAATGTGGCGGGAAGCGGCCTGCAATATTGCGCAGGCGAAGGTATCGCTGCCGTGGGGCACGGTTTTCCTGCGCGGCGTGGGCGCCAACTGGCTGGTATGTCTGGCCGTATGGCTCGGAATGAGCGCCAACGACGTGCCGGGACGTATGATAGGGCTGTTTTTTCCGATCATGTGCTTCGTGGTGATCGGCTACGAACACTGCATCGCCAACATGTTCTTCATCCCGCTGGGCATGCTGCTCGGCGCACCGGTATCGGCGGCGGAACTGTTCGCCGGCAATCTGGTTCCGGCCACGCTCGGCAACATCGTGGGCGGCGGTCTCTTCGTGGGCGGGCTGTACTGGTATCTCAACCGGAAATAAGCGGCAGGAAATTCCCGCGGCAGCAGGGACGCGGCAGCCCGGCGCGCAATCCGGGGCATGAGCCGTCACATACGCACGCCGTTCGTATCCAGTTATTGTATCCGCCGGAGTATATCCGCGCAGGCGTATCAGCGGAAGTCGATAAATTCGTAACCTTTGTAGTCCCCTTTGGAGAAAGCTTTGAGCGGCGTATCGAGCGGCGCGACACCGAGAACGGCAATGCCGACCTGCTCGCCGTCGTAATCGTAGCGGAGCGATTCGGGGCGCATTGCGGCAGTATCGACCGTAACGAGAATCTCCCCGGCGGGCGAGGCGTTCGCCGAAGTCGGGGTCAGCCGCACGACGGCCCGGCCGTTCGCGTCGCTCACCAGCGAGGGGGCATACTGGGTGCCGATGAAGTCGAAGGCATGGGCGGGGTTGCTGAGCAGATTACGGCTTGAAGTATCCACGTCGTCGATGGTCACTTCGCGGCGGCGGTTGTCGATCTCGTAGCGAATTTTGCCGTCGCAGTAGACCTCCGCCTCCCCCACCGCGATATAGTAGTTTTCACCCTCGACGGCATAACGGCCGCGGGTGGTGTATTCGTCCGAGCTGACCTCGAACGTCACTCCGTAAGCGCCCAGCGCACGGAATCCCGCAGCCAGTTTTTCGAGAATCTCAGCGGCCCGTCCGTCGGCAGAAGGCGCAAGGGCGGCAACCGCCGCGGAGGATGCGGGAGACGCAGCAGCAACCGGAACGCCGGACCGGAAGAAATCACCTGCGGCCGCAGGAACAGCGGATACGGTGGTTTCCGGGAAAACCGCACGAAGACCCGACGCGGCAGCTTCGGCAGACACTGAGAAAACAGCGGATGCGGCGGTTTCGGCTGACACCGAGGAAACAGCGGACATGGTAGCTTCGGCAGAAAGCATGGAAACAGTGGACGCGACGGCGGTTTCGGTTACGGCGAAGGTTTCGGAAAACATCCCGCGGGCGGCGGCCGTCCGGGCCGCAGACAGCAGCACTATTGCGAACAAAAGTCGTTTCATGGGCGTAAGCATCAGAATAAACCGAGGTCCTGCAGTTTGGCTTCGAGCGACGGCAGGTCGTGGAACAGAATGTCGCGCGGCTTGGCCCCCTGCTGGCGGCCGACGATGCCGGCGCGTTCGAGCTGCGTCATAATGCGACCGGCGCGGTTGAAGCCGACTTCGTAGTTGCGCTGGATCATCGAGGTCGAGATATTGCCGCCCGAAACTGCGTCGCGGGCGATCTCGGCGAAGAGCGAGTCGTATTTCACCGGAGCGGACTCCTCGCTGCCCTGACTGCTGCCGCCGCCGTCCGCATCGGGCGTATAGTCGGGCAGCGGATAGGCTTCGGTATAGCCCTGCTGGCGGGAGATGTAATCGACGACGCGCTCCACCTCCTTGGTCTCGACCAGCGCACACTGGATACGGGTCAGCTCGCCGTCCTTCGAGAAGAGCATGTCGCCGCGCCCGATCAGCTGGTTGGCGCCCGGCTGGTCGATGATCGTGCGCGAGTCGATCATCTGCATCACGCGGAAGGCGATACGGGCCGGGAAGTTGGCCTTGATGCCGCCCGTGATGACCTTCACGTCGGGACGCTGCGTGGCGATGATCAGGTGGATGCCGATGGCGCGGGCTTTCTGCGCCAGACGCATCACGGGTCCCTCGACCTCGCGGGCAGTCATAATCAGGTCGGCGAACTCATCGACGACGACGACGATATAAGGCAGGTAGCGGTGGCCGTTATGCGGATTGAGCCGCCGGGAAGTGAACTTCTCGTTGTATTCGGCGATATTGCGCGCCCCGGCCTTCTTACAGAGTTCCAGACGGTTGTCCATCTCCGTACAGAGCGAGTTGAGCGCATAGACCGCCTTGCGGGGATCGGTGATGATCGCATCGTCCTCCGATTCCATCTTGGCGAGGAAATGCCGTTCGATCTTGGCGTAGAGCGAGAATTCGACCATCTTGGGGTCGATCATCACGAACTTCAGCTGCGCGGGGTGTTTGCGGTAGAGCAGCGAGGTGATGATCGCATTGAGTCCCACCGACTTACCCTGACCCGTGGCACCCGCGACCAGCAGGTGCGGCATCTTGGCCAGATCGAAGACGTAGTTTTCGTTCTGGATCGTGCGGCCGATCACCACCGGAAGCTCGGCCTTCGACTCCTGAAAACGCAGCGAACGCACGGCGGAGTACATCGACACCACCTGCTTGTCGCGGTTGGGGACCTCGATGCCGATGGTTCCCTTGCCGGGAATGGGCGCGATGATGCGGATACCCAGCGCCTTAAGGCTCTGGGCTATGTCGTTTTCGAGACTCTGGATCTTCGAAATCTTGACGCCCTGCGCCTGCACGATCTCATAGAGCGTGACCGTGGGACCGACGGTGGCCTTGATGCGCTGGATCGGAATGCCGAAATTCTTGAGCGTCTCCTCGATGCGGGTCTTGTTGTCGAAAATCTCCTCGTCGCTAACCTCCGAATCGGACTGGTAGTCCTCCAGAAGCGTCACGGGCGGCTTGCTGTAGTTCACGAGGTCCTTCAGCGGATCGTAGCTCTCGGTCGTGATCGCCCGTTCGTCGACCATGCGGGCCTCGTTGGCTTCGACCGTAACGACGACGCCTTCGGCACCGGCCGAACCCGCGGAAACAGATGCGTCGGCGGATGCGGATTCATATTCGGGCGCGGAGCCAGCTCCATACGCAGGCGCATCTCCGGATGCGGAAGCAGCCGCGGCGAGAGATGCGGGGCCGGAAAGGGATTCGGAACCGGAAAGGGATTCGGGAGCGGCTCCGGCGAGGGTAGCCGGGGAAGATGCGCCGGCATCTCCGCCTACGGTAAGTTCGGTGAACGGGCCGTCGGAAACGGGCATATTGCGGACCGGAGTTCCGGCGGAAGGTGCGGCCGAGGGTGTCGAGGGACGCTCCAGCTCGACGAGTCCGCCGGGGCCGAGCACCAGCCGCCCTTCGGGACGCGAGAGGTCCACTTCGATAAATTCGCCGTCCTCGTCGGTCTTTACCGCGGATTCCGCTTCGCGGGCGGGTTCCGAGCCGACGGGGGTGCCGTCGGACGAGATTTCGACGAAGGGATCGTCCTCTTCGCCGCGGACGATCTGCGTTGCGGCTGCTTCCGGCTCACGGGCGGGACGTACGATTTCGGGGTCCGGCGTACGTGCGGCGCGCGGCGTTTCAGGCTCCGGCACGCGCACGGCGCGCGGCGTTTCGGGTTCGGCGGCACGCTCCGTTCCGGCTGCCCCGGCGGCATCCGGCGCGGCCGGCGTCGCGGCAGCAGAAACGGCCCCGTCGGTCTCCTCGGCGTGGAGGTGTCCCGGAACGACCTTATGCTTGACGATCTCGACGATCCGGCCGCTCTTGTCCACCATGACGTTGCCCGCGCGATTGACCTTGTTGATGAAATTGCGGTTGATGAAGACGCCCGTCAGTATCCAGCAACCCACGAGCAGGATAAGCGTGCCGAAGACGCCGATATGCGTGTGCAGCAGGGCGCCGGTCTCGATGCCGAAAGCGCCGCCCCACCCCGTCGAGCTGCAAAGGCTCCACTTGTCGCCGAAGGCGAAGCCCAGCGTCAGCGAGCCGAGGATCATGATCAGGAAGAGCGAGAGAATCGAATGGTTGAACAGCAGCGGACGCTGGCGGATGATCCGCACGCCGACGAGAATGATCATCGTCGGAATCAGGATGCCGAAGACGCCGAACGAATTATCGACCAGCAGGCGTCCCAGCTTCGCGCCCGCCCAGCCGCAGAGGTTCTCCGGCTCGACGCCCAGCGTCAGCCGCTCCTCAGGCGAGAGTTGCAGGCCGCTCTGGTCGGCGGCCCAGCTGAAGAACGAAAACAGCACGGACGACGCGGCGAACACGCCGACGAACAGCAGCAAAAGGCCCGCGATCCAGCGGGCGCTGTCGCTGTTGGAGCGTTCGATGCGCTGACGTCCGTTTTTAGAAGCAGTTGTATTTGTCGTATTTTTAGATGCCATCTCGTGTTGCGCTTGATTTTATCAAGCGAAGTTACGCATTTTTTTCGACATTCGGGGTATCAGGGGGAACTTTATTGAATCCCGCGCCCGCTCAGAGCGACTCCGCGGCCTTATGTTCCAGACGCAGGCGGTAGCTTTCGCCGGCGAAGGTGCGGAACGTATAGGAGGGGACGTGGTCCGGGGCGGCGTGCAGGCCGTACTGGTCAAGCAGCTGGACGACGCGGCGGGCGACGGCGGGCGACGGATCGACGATTTCGACGCCGCGGCCCGCGACGACGCGTTCCAGCACGGGAAGCAGGAAAGGATAGTGCGTGCATCCCAGCACGATCTGGTCGGCACCGTGTTCCAGCATCACCGCGACGGCATCGCGGACGGCCTGCTCGGCTTCGGGCGTCGATTCGCGGTCGCTCTCGACCAGTTCGACGAAACCGCGGCCGGGGGCGGTGATGAGTTCGACGCCGCTGCCGTATTTGGCC
>ENA-OYCW01000195-OYCW01000195.1-human-gut-metagenome-genome-assembly--contig:-NODE-195-length-11279-cov-4.400392_pt1 | contig 11279 bp, 10 predicted proteins | sample MGYA00243460_ERZ652887 | MGnify/ENA primary metagenome ERZ652887 (study PRJEB26926, sample SAMN06164626) | human gut metagenome | biome: ENVO:00009003; feature: ENVO:2100002; material: ENVO:00002003...
TCTCGTGGGCTCGGAGATGTGTATAAGAGACAGGTCGAGTTTGGTGATGGTGAGCGAAGTGACCTGCGTCGCCTGCGTGAACTGCCGGGCCTGCTCGAAAGCGTTCTGTCCGGTCGAGCCGTCCAGCACGAGCATCACCTCGTGCGGCGCGCCGGGAATTACCTTGCCCATGACGTTGCGGATTTTGGTCAGCTCGTTCATCAGGTTGATCTTGTTGTGCAGACGGCCCGCCGTGTCGATCAGCACCACGTCGGCGCCGTTGGCCTTGGCCGAGGTCAGCGTGTCGAACGCCACCGAAGCCGGGTCGGAGCCCATCTCCTGACGGATCATCGTGGCTCCCGCACGGTCGGCCCAGACCTTGAGCTGGTCGATGGCGGCGGCGCGGAACGTGTCGGCGGCGCCGATCCAGACCTTTTGTCCGGCTTTGGTGAGCTGGGCCGCGAGTTTGCCGATGGTCGTGGTCTTTCCGGCGCCGTTGACGCCCACGACCATCACCACGTAAGGTTCGCCCTCTTTGGCGTCGAGTCCGAAATGCTTTTCGGAGCCGTGCGACTCCTCCATCAGCGCGGTTACCTCTTCGCGCAGAATGGACTGCAGCTCGGAGGTGCCCATATACTTGTCGCGCGCCACGCGCTCTTCGATGCCCCGGATGATTTTGACGGTGGTTTCCACGCCTACGTCCGACGAGATCAGCACCTCTTCCAAGTCGTCCAGTACGTCGGCATCGACCGTCGAACGGCCTGCGACGGCGCGGGCGAGCTTCGAGAAAAGTCCCATCTTGGTCTTCTCCAACCCGGCGTTAAGCTCTTCCTGCTGCTGTTTGCGCTCTTCGGAAGCCTGCGCGGCGGAGTTGTCCTGCTTCTTTTTGAAAATATCGAAAAATGCCATGTCTAATATCTCTATATCCGTACAAAGATAATAAGAATGTTTGGAAAAAAACGTTATATTTGCACTATATACATTTTCAACGATGATGAAAAAAACGATTCTGCTGCTTGTGGCAGCGCTTTGCGGCGTATTGACGGCCGCGGCTCAGGACCTGATCGTCAAGACCGATGCGACGAAGGTCGAGGCCAAAGTAACCGAAATAACACCCGATGCGGTACGGTATAAGCGTTTCTCCAATCCCGACGGACCGACCTATGTGCTGCCTGTCGCCGATATCGACTACATTCAGTATGCCAACGGCGAAAAGGAGCGCTTCCGGGCTGCCGAAACCGTGCCTGCGGTGCCGCTGACCCCTGCGACGCCGGTCGGTGAGGCTCCGGTCGCAGCGGCTCCCGCTGCGCAGGCGCCTGTTCAGCAGGCTGCGCCGGTGCAGTATGTGGCCAAGGAGTATCAGATCGGCGAGTTCTACGACCAGAACGGCGTCAAGGGCGTGGTCTGCATGCTGACGGAGGACCGCCGGCACGGACTGATTATTTCGCTCGACGAGATATACCTGCCGTGGAGCGAATTCCGGAAGCCCGACCTGCGGGTTGCGGGCGCCGACGACCGGATCGACGGCATGGGAAATATGGAGAAGGTCGCCGCCTATATCGCCGAAAACAACCTTTCGTGGGATGATTTTCCGGCTTTCAAGTGGTGCCGCGACAAGGGCGAGGGCTGGTACCTGCCGGCCATCGACGAACTGCTGACCATCGGACACAACTACAACGGCGGCACGCGCATACATTCCAACCGTCAGGCCCGCAACCGTTTCAACGACGCGCTCAAGGATAACGGCGGCAAGCGCATGGACCGTCTGGTCTACTATTTCTCCTCGACCGAGAAGGACGAGAAGGAAGCCTATACGACCCATACGGGCATCGAACCTCCCTATGTGATCGAGATTCCCAAGTACAACAAATTCCTCGTGCGGGCGGTGCGGAAGTTCTGAAGCAGGAGTGTTGAGCATACTACAAACGGTGCATCCTTGGGGGACGCACCGTTTGTCGTATCCGAAGAATTTGCAATCGGCTATTTGTGGGCCAGATCGTGAATCAGTTTTCTCATGTGCTGTTGGAATTTATGCACCGGGTGGATTTCCCGGATGTATTCAACAGCCTTGCAGGATAGTTCTTTGCGCAGTCCCTCGTTTTCTATCAGCTCTTCGATGGCGCTGGTGAAGAGCGGCACTTTGTCGAAGCCGTCGCCGAGTACGGGACCGGTGTAGCGTCCGAATTTCGAAGTCAGATCTTCCGGATTGCGGCAGCTGACCAGCAGTGTGCCGTAGGCCAAAGCTTCCAGAAACGTGATCGGCAGCGCTTCGTGGATGGAGGTGTTGACCAGTATTTTGGCTTCGCGGATATATTTCATTTTTTCTTCGCCTTCGACGTGTCCGACGAAATGAAGGTTCGGGATGTCGCGGTATCCGGCCATGATGCTCTCGTTCTGGGATTTTTCCCGGAAAGTCTGGCCCAGCATGAAGAATTCGTATTGCGGAAGTTGCTTCGCGATTTCGCAGAAAAGCCAGCCCCGCTTGATGGATTCGATGCGTCCGATGAAGAGGATATGGTTCTTTTTGGGGTAGCTCTCCGGATCGAATCCGTAGTCGATGTCGATGGGGTTGGGCATATAGGCAATAGGAGCGTCTCCCGGAAGCCGGTACAGCTCTATCGCCTTGTCGTTGAGAAAATATCCCTGAGAAACGAATGTAACCAGTCCTTTGCCGTAAAGTTTGTTCACGCTGTCGTAGAGGCTCGAACTCCAGTAGGAATTTTCGGGAAACAGTTTTACGGTCTGTATTTCCAGCCATTCGCTCCACGGGCGAGGATCCTGTATCCAGTGGATGATCGGTTTGCTGCGACGTTCGTATTTGAGAATATTGTGTGTCAGTTCGACTGTAAGATAGATGTCGTATTTTTTCTTTTTCAGCCACTGCCGGGCAAAAAAGCGTCCGGGAGGGACAATTACCTTGCGGTTGTCGACTTTTTCTGTCAACGCATTGGGGGCGAACTTCCACCGGTGTTTGTTCGAGAGTAAAACTTCCACCGAGATGTTCGTATCGGGCAGGTATCGGGCGATATAATTGCGTGCCAGAAACCCGTAGCCTCCGTATGCCGTGCCGCAGGCTCCGAAATATTCATCGACGATCAGGGCGACTTTGACTCTGCTGGGGTATACGTCGATGCCTGCCGCTTTCTTTAATGTGCGCACTATTCGGCTTCGGACGAACTCCGAGCGGAATTTTCTGTAAGGCGTGAGCCGCAGGTATGCAAAATAGCGGGATGCCATGGTGTTGGGGCATCTGCGTTCGGTGGACCATGGTTTGACGTCCCCGTTGTAGTGGATGATGACCGGATCTTTTACCGTATGGAATTTGTCGTCAGTGGCGGTGTAGTTGTAAATGCCGGGAAGCTCTTTGATTTTGCCGCCTCTGAAAGTCGTATTTATCACATCCTGATCCTGATATTCGAACTGCGTTCCTTTCTGGGTCGCAGTCTGCAGGAGCTGGTCCGCCGCCTGATCTTTGCGCATCTGCTCCAAATTCATCAGAATGACGCCTGCGTTTATGTAAAGTTCCGCTTGTGACATTCCGAGCCGATATTTGTAACTGATTTGCTCGATCCAGCTGTCTTTGACGCCCGCGCAGTAGTATCCGTCGAGAGAAGTCTCCCACAACGGGCGCAGAGGACCGTTTACGACCAAATCCGAATCGAGGTACAATATCCGGTCGAGTTCCGGCAGCAGTTCCGGCAGCAGGAACCTGTAATAGGTGTGGTGTGTGATATAGCTGATGTTGAGCCGCAGCTTTTTCAGGGCGCTGTCTTCGACGATTATGAACGAGAGCCGGTTGCCGTCGCCGTAACGCCGGACCGTTTGTTCAAATAATTGTCTGTTCCGATCGGAAAAATAATCGGTGAATATGTAGATGTCCAGAAATTCCGATTTGTTGTTTTCCAGAGCCGAGGCCATTGCTACACAGCAATGTTGGGCGTAAGAGTCGTTGACCGTAAAAGCTATGGCGATCCGTTGAGATTCCTGCATTGTTTTTAGTCGAGAATGTTGTTGTTTCAAAGGTAGGAATTTTTCAGCGGATAACAAGCGGTCTTTCCCATAATTGATTTTGCGCACTTGCGGAAGGGGCGTTTCCCTTGATGCAGGATTCGCGGTCTGATCGTGCGCCGACCGCTCTGACCGGGCGATGGTCGCGCTTGCGCGTCTCTTCTGAGACACACAAAGGGCACCCTGTCGGATGCCCTTTGTATTTAAGATCGCTCTTAAAATACTTATTTCTTCTCCTCGAAGAATTCTTTGACTTGGTCGTTGGGGATGATGCCTTCCTTGAACATGTAAGCACCGGTTTTGTCCGACTTGACCATCTTGATGCACTTTGTAAAGTTCTTACCCGTGCCGGTTTTCAATGTTGCGACTACTTTCTTTGCCATAGAGCTTCAAAACTATTTAATTTCACGGTGAACGGTGACCTTTTTCAGAAACGGGTTGTACTTCTTGCGCTCCAGACGGTCGGGGGTGTTCTTCTTGTTTTTTGTCGTGATATAACGGGACATTCCCGGAACTCCGCTCTCTTTCTGTTCGGTGCATTCGAGGATGACCTGAACTCTGTTGCCTTTCTTTGCCATTTGTTACTTCGGTGTTTTAGTAAACGGACTTAGGTGCGGCAGCCTCGCGCAGAGCGACTGCAAGACCCTTCTTGTTGATTGTTTTCATGCCGGCAGCCGATACCTTCAGGGTAATCCAGCGGCCCTCCTGCTCAGACCAGAAACGCTTGGTTTTCAGATTGGGACTGAATTTGCGTTTGGTCTTGTGGTGCGAGTGCGAGACGTTGTTGCCCACGATCGCCACCTTGCCTGTGATTTCGCAAACTTTCATTTTTGTTTTCGATAATATTAATATTATTCCCGTAAGGGAGTGCAAATATAAGGAAAAAATGAGAACTAAAGATTAAGTTGCCCGATTAATTTTTAATGTTGAATGTTATTGTGTTGATAGTCAGTGTTTAAACGATTGGAATCGTGAGCGTGAAACGCGCCCCTTCCGTGTAGGAAGTGTCGAGTTCGACCCCGCCGCCCAATGCGTCCGCGATCAGCCGGCAGACGGCCAAGCCCAGTCCCATGCCCTGCGAGAACGGGTCGAGTTTGACGAAACGGTCGAAGATGCGGTCCGCTTCTGCGGCGGGGATGCCCGGTCCGCGGTCCGTGACCGTGAAGGCGATCCGCTTTTTGTGCGAGATCAGGGTGTAGGCGAGCGTGGTCCGGCCGTCGGGGGCGAAGCGTGCTGCATTGCGCAGCAGTTCGGTCAGGGCCTTGGAGAGCAGCAGGCAGGAGGTGTTGACCGGAAGTTGTGCGCATTCGGGTTCGAAGCGGATGTCGAGTTTGCGGAGACTGTAGTCCCTGACGGTCTGAATGCACTGCATGCAGCAGACGTTGATGTCCACCGGACCCAATGCGGGCGGGGTGTCGGAGGATTCGAGGCCCGCGATATAGAGCACGTCGTCCACGAGCTTCTGGAGGTAGCCGCTGTTTTCCCGGATGATTTCGATGTAGGACTGACGCTCTTCGTCGTCCGCGTCCGGGGCCGCGGCCAGCTCGGCGAAACCTACGATGGAATTGAGCGGGGTGTTGATCTCGTGCGTGATGTTGCGGATGAAGACGCCCTTCATCCGGCTGCTCGCCTCCGCGGCCCGTTTGGCGTGCGCCAGACGGCGGTTCATGCGCGCCGTGAAGAGGAGGAAGAGAACCGTCAGCAGCAGGATGACGCTCAGCGCCGCGATGCCCAGCTGCGTGCGGTGCAGGCGTACTTCCTGCGTCTGCCGCCGCAGCTCCGCCTTTTCGACGTCGAGACGGCTGACGTCGAGCAGCGTGGCGAATTCGCCGAGGGTCCTTTCGTTGTCGTCGCCGACCTTTTTGCGGTAGAGGTCGAGGTAGTGTTTCTGACTTTTGTAGGCGGCTTCGTAGTTGCCGGTTTCGGCATAGGCTTCCGCACGGGTTTGGAACAGTTTGTAGAAATAGGTTTCGCTGTGCCCGGTCTCTTTGAACAGACCGATCAGTTTGTCGAGCGTGGCCAGCGCCTTGCCGAATTCATGTTCGGCGAGATCGATGGCAAGCTGCTCTTCGGTGAGGCTGGCCGTCGTAAGGTATCCGCCGTGTCCCTGCCGGATCCGGTCGAACAGCGTGCGGGCTTCGGCGCTCCGGTCGGTCCGGCTGTAGAGAATCACCTGCTTGAGTTTCAGCGGCCAGATGTATTCGGGCAGGGTGAGCCGCGCCTTGCCTTTTTCGAGCTCTTCGGTGGCTTCTTCGTACCGTCCGGTGTCGATGAGGACGGTGGCCAGCTCGGAATAGAGAATAGGCAGCGAGAATTTGCTGAGGTTGTTCTCTTCGATGAAGCCGATCGCCTTGCGGTAGTAGTCGGCGGCGCTCTCCTTGAGACCGCGGGTCCGGTAGATGTGGCCCAGCTGTTTGTAGGCTTCGGCGATGGCGGGTTTGTAGTCGTCCTGCTCGGCCTGCGCCATGTAACGCTCCAGTTCGTATTGCGCCAGCGTGTATTGCCCGTGCTTCGTGTAGTAGAGAATCAGCCGCGACCAAGTGAAAAAATAGTAGGTCGGCTGGTCGTTGGCGCGCGCGAAGGCCTGCACGCGGGGAATCCACGCCTTGAGGGAGTCCGGTTCGTTGTTGAAGTAATAGTGGTCGGCCTTGAACGAGAGGGCGACGGCCTGCATGCGGATGTCGTTTTTTTCGCCCGCCAGCCGGAACAGCGTGTCGGCCTTGAGCAGGACGACCGAATCGCGGATGTTGTTGTTGCACCAGCGGTAATAGGCGTAAAGCGTGCTGTCTACGTTTTTGTAGGTTTCGGTCTGCGCGTGGCCGGACGGAATCCGGATAAACAGCATTAATAAAAGCAGGGCTTTTTTCATTAGTTTTTGGGCTGAATAGTTGCAAAGATATGTAAATATCTGCTGTAAAACAAACTATTCGGTCTTTTGAGAGGTCTATTCGGCTTTGTTCGATGCCTGCAGTTCCTTTTCGAGCAGTTCGATGGCGGCCGTTCCGGCTTTCCGGATGACGGCGTTGCGGCTGCCGCCGGCGCGGATCAGGAGGGTGGTGGTGCGCAGCGGGGAGCTGACGGCGATCCACACCGAGCCGACGGGGTATTCGGGCGTCCCGCCCGTGGGGCCTGCTATACCGGTGGTGGCGACGGCGTAGTGCGAATTCGAAGCCCGGCGCACGCCTTCGGCCATCTGGCGGACGACCTGCTCGCTGACGGCGCCGTAGCGGGCGATCGTGTCGCAGCTGATTTGCAGGATCTCCTGTTTGGCGTCGAGGCTGTAGGCCACGACGCCGCATTTGAAGTAGGCAGAAGCGCCGGGCAGGGCCGTGAAGCGCGCGGCGATCGTGCCGCCCGTACAGCTTTCGGCGACGGCCAGCGTCTGGATGCGGTCGGTCAGGATGCGGTGCACCCGTTTTTCCGGAGCGTGGCTGCTGCAGGCGGTCAGCGAGAGCATAAGCGCGGTTGCGGTTGAGAGCAGAATTTTATTCATCGGGGCGTCGTTTTATTTTCCGTTGAGTTCGTCGCGCAACAGGCCGAGGGCGAAGGCGCCGGCGCGGTCGATGATCTGTCCGCGGTCGGAGCCGCACTGTTTGAGCAGGGCGACCGTGCGGCGGGGGCCTGCGACGGCGATCCATACTGTGCCGACGGGCTTTTCGGCCGTACCGCCCGCGGGGCCTGCGATGCCGGTGGTCGAGACGGCGTAGTCGGCGCCGCTGATGCGTCGCGCCCCTTCGGCCATCTGTCGGGCGACCTGTTCGCTGACGGCGCCGTAACGGGCGATCGTGTCGGGATCGACGCCCAGCACAGCCTGCTTCGACGCGTTGCTGTACGAAACCACGCCGCAGAGGAAGTAGGCCGAAGCGCCCGGCATGGCCGTAAAGCGCGCGGCGATGGTGCCGCCCGTGCAGCTCTCGGCCGTGGCGAGGGTTTGTCGCCGTTCGGTGAGCAGCTGGTGTATCAGCTCCTGCATGGTGGCCGTTTCGTAGCCGATGATGTTGTGGGGAATGATTCTGCGCAGCGCTTCGAACTGCCGTTCGATCTCCTTCGATACGCTTTCGCCCTCGACCTCGTAGGCCGACAGCCGGAGCCGCACGGCGCCCGGATTGGGCAGGTAGGCCAGCTTCAGGTAGGGCGGCAGGGCGTTTTCCCACGTTTCGATCGCTTTGGCGAGCATCGATTCGGGCAGTCCGGCGGTGATCATCGTGCGGTGTACGATCTGGCGCAGTTCGAAGTGCGCCTTGAGCCGCGGCATGACCTCGTCCTGCATCAGATGCTCCATTTCGTAGGGTACGCCCGGCAGCGAAACGACCACTTTGCCGCCGCGTTCGAACCACATGCCCGGCGCCGTGCCGTGCGCGTTGAACAACACCGTGCAGCAGGCCGGAACCAGAGCCTGTCCGCGGTTGAGTTCGTTGAATTCGATGCCCCGCTCTTCGAGCATCCGTTTTACATGGTCGGAGACGGTTTGGTTCAGGATGAGTTCGCTGCCGAACATTTCGGCCAGCGTCTTTTTGGTGATGTCGTCCTTGGTGGGGCCGAGTCCGCCGGTGATGATTGCGATGTCCGACTGGCCGAGGGCGCGTTCCACGCACCCGACGATCTGCGCGCTGTCGTCGCCGATCGAGACTTTTTCATGCACGACGATGCCCGCGGCGTTGAGGTGGCGGGCGATGGATACGGAATTGGTATCCACGATCTGGCCGATGAGGATTTCATCGCCGATAGTGATGATCGTTGCTTTCATAAGCGGTGTTTTTGACTCAGGATCCCGGCTGTTCGGAGTCGGAACCGGACTGCGCCGGAGTCCGGGATTCCGCAGGCGCCGGTTCGGCATTTTCGGCGTTTTCGGGAGCCGGAGCCGTTGCGGCGGGCTGGGGTGTGTGTTCTGCGGGGAGTTGCTGCGTTGCGGGTTTTGCCGTTGTTTTTTCCGCTGCCGCCCGCTCCGCTGCGGCTTTCGCTTCGGCGTCGGCGATGAGGGCGCGGCAGATGTCGCGCACCAGTCCGGGACCGTTGTAGATATAGCCGGTGTAGAGCTGCAGCAGGTCGGCTCCGGCGTCGAGCATCGCTTTCGCGTCGTCGGGGGTCATGATGCCGCCCACGCCGATGATCGGAAAATTGCCGCCCGAACGGGTGTGGATGCGGCGCACGACCTCCACGGCCCGCTGCGTGAGCGGTGCGCCGCTCAGCCGGCCGCTGCCGATCTTGTCGAGCGTCGTGCGGCTGGTGTGCAGCCCTTCGCGGTTGTGCGTGCCGTTGGTCGCCACGATGCCGTCGAGGGGCGTTTCGAGCAGAATGTCGCTGATTTCGTCGATCACGGCGTCCGGCATGTCGGGCGATACCTTGAGCATGATCGGGCGGTATTGGTTCTGTCCCCGGCGGAAGTCGAACAGCGGGTCGAGAATCCGCAGGATATGTTCGCGCGTATGCGTCGCGCCTTCGCGGCACGAGTTGTCGCAGCTGATGTTCACAGTGAAGTAATCCGCGTACTGGTAGAGGTTGCGGAAGAGTTTGAGGTAGTCGGCCGCGGCGTTTTCGGCGAGGGTCGCGGTGTTGCGGCCGATGTTGCAGCCGACGATGAAGCCTTCGTGGGGCCGGCGCAGGTGCTGGATGGTTTTTTCGAGACCGCGGTTCGAAAGCCCGATGCGGTTGATGATCGCCTCGTCCTTCGGGAGCCGGAAGACGCGGGGGCGGGGGTTGCCCGCCTGCGGGCGCGGCGTCACGGTGCCGACTTCGACGAATCCGAAACCGAGGGCCGCCAGTTCGCGGAACGCCTCGCCGTTGCGGTCGAAACCTGCGGCCAGCCCGACGGGGTTGGCGAATTTGATGCCGAAGACCTCGCGTTCGAGCGCGGGGTGTTTCACGGCGTAACACTTGCGGAGCAGCCACCGTCCGCCGGGAATCAGCCCGATGGCGCGCAGCAGTATCAGTACGGCGCGGTGCGCCCGCTCGATGGTGAGCGAGAAGAGGATGGGCTTTATGATGCTACGGTACATGGTCTCAAGTGGCGGTTTCGCTTATGGCCGCAAAGGTACTAAAAAAGAATTGATTTCGCTAAAAGTATTCGCGGCGGTAGCGGTAATGGTCGCGCATCGGCTCGAAATCCTCCGGCCGGGCCTTCAGGCTGCGGCTCTGGGCCTCGATGTCGAACGCGCCCCCGATGGTGGTGCAAAGCTCCTGCCACGAGATCGGCCGGGGCGTCGAAGGGGCGGCCTGAGGCGGGTACCATCCGGCGAGGGGCAGGCCGAAGAAACGGGCCAGCGTATCGACCGACATGGCCGTGGCATTGGCTTTGCCCTGCTCGGAATAGCCCGCGATGTGCGGCGTGGCGAGCAGTGTGCGGGCGAGCAGCCGGCGGTCGATGGCGGGTTCGTGCTCCCAGACGTCGAGTACGCAGGCAAGGCCGCTTCGCAGCAGGGCCGCGCCGTCCACGACCTCGCCGCGCGAGGAGTTCAGGATTACGGCGCCGGGTTTCATCCGTGCAAAAAGGGCGTCGCCGGCCATGCGGCGCGTCGTGTCGTCGAGCGGCGTGTGGAACGTCAGGATGTCGGCTTGGCGGGCGACCTCCTCCAGCGGCAGGAAGCCGCAGTGTTCGCGCGCCTCGCGCGGCGGGTCGCAGCAGAGAACCCGGAAACCCCACGTTTCGGCATACTCCTTTACGAGCGATCCGACGTGTCCCACGCCGACGACGCCCAGCGTACGCCCGGCGGGCTGCCAGCCCTGCGTGCGGGCGAGGTGGGCCAGCACCGCTCCCGCCCATTGGAGTACGCCTCTGGCGTTGCAGCCGGCGGCCGTGCAGACGCGGATGCCGTGCGCCGCGCACCACGCCGTGTCGATGTGGTCGAAACCGATGGTCGCCGTGGCGATCAGACGGACGCGGGAGCCGCCGAGCAGCCGCTCGTCGCAGCGGGTGCGCGTGCGGATAAGGAGGGCGTCGGCGTCGCGCACCTCCTCCGGCGCGATTTCTGCCCCCGGAAGATAACGCACCTTGGCCCACGGTTCGAGGACCCCCTGCAGGAAGGGGATGGCGCTGTCGGCGATGATTTTCATGGCTGATGGCTTTTTCCTGATTTCTACTCTTTACGGGAAGCAAATATAGGGAAAAATTAAAATTTTTGTACCTTTGACATTTAAAACGGATCTTATGGAACAGAAAACGTTCGATCCCGACGGGGTCGGTGTGGATAACGGGACCTATTTCGGGCTGCCTTTCGAACCGGAGACGGCCGAGCTGGTGATCGTCTCGGCGCCTTGGGACGTGACGGTATCCTACGGGGCTGTCTCTTATACAC
>ENA-OYCW01000215-OYCW01000215.1-human-gut-metagenome-genome-assembly--contig:-NODE-215-length-10957-cov-5.305449_pt1 | contig 10957 bp, 10 predicted proteins | sample MGYA00243460_ERZ652887 | MGnify/ENA primary metagenome ERZ652887 (study PRJEB26926, sample SAMN06164626) | human gut metagenome | biome: ENVO:00009003; feature: ENVO:2100002; material: ENVO:00002003...
CGTGGGCTCGGAGATGTGTATAAGAGACAGCCCAATCAGCCGTACTTATTACCTCGTAAGTAAATCCTCCATCGTTGGGCGAGGAATCATCACCTGTATATACAGTGAAGTAATTGGGGTTTTGAACGTTTACGGAAGCATATATAATATTATTTCCATGCACGCACGTATATCCTGTTAAATGAATAGCATATTCATTGTGAGACACTGAATAAGGTAAGTTTACTTGATAATATCCAGTGCTAATTCTACTACTTGTTAATTTACTTCCATCGAAAGTTTTTTGCAATATCATTGTTCCATTTGAAACAACACCGGAGAACAATACTTTTTTGCATGAACCGTACCTCTTTGTAGTCATAAAATCCACTCTATTCAATACAATCCAACCATAAAAATTGCTTGAATCTCCATATCCCATAAGTTCTATAACCTCTCTTGATAAAGTGAGTTTGGTTTTCTGTATCCCATCTTCAAAAAAATATTTTCCAGAAGGTGCCGTAACATCAACAGTCCCGGTAAATGTCTCCCCATCGAATTTCCAGTTAGCAATACGCATTGTTCTTCCACTATCAGCAAGTGTCCAAGTAATCATAGAATTGATACTTCCATCACCCCAACCGCCTGAAGCTCCGGCGGCTATATTATCAAATGACATTGTTTCACCACTTCCGCCAACACTAATATATATACCCGACTTCGACCACGGCTGTCGTACAGTTCCAGTAATCTTCACATTCTGAAGTATGCTGTTCTTGACTATTGCTCCTTCCGCAGTCATTATTCCTGTGATGGATACTTTAAACCGAGCGGAAGAAGGAGTAGTAGCACCCACCCATAAAGGATAATCACCGCCAACAAGACCAGCCGCTACCGTTTTATTATCGCTCTTCATTATCAAAAGCTGATTACCTTGCATAAAATGTAAGATAGCATTTGGAGCAATGATAAACGGAGTATAAACGGGCTGAAGTGTATTAAATTTCTGCCAATACGTTGTGTTAGTTACCGGAATGGAAGAGCTGGAAACATGCGTCTTCAAGCATTTATAGGCATTGAAAGTATTTGCACCAGTTGTCACAATCGCAATATCCAAATACCGGGTACCGGAAGTTAACGCCTCGTCATTACGATATTCAACGCCAACGACCCATTCGGATTGTCGATGGATGCAACCGGGCAATCCATCCTTTCCGGGATTTCCATTGTCACCGGGCTTTCCATCATTCCCGTTTTTCGCTCTACGTCTTACTACTATGTGACCTTGTATCTTCATTTTCCTACAATTTTGCTAATGCCTCATTTGCGACTTCTTTAGCGCGTTTGCGCCATGCTTGAAAATCAGAGTATTCCTTCAAATATTCAGCACGTTTTACTTCTGTTAGCTCACTCGTTTCGTCTTTTGCTTCCTCGTAATTTGCGAAGATAGCTTCACGTCTATCTGCCGAATAGCGATCAGTTACAATAGCACTGACAATCTCTTCATACGTTCTCCCGGTTGCATTTACATTCTCACAAACCAACTGTTCACGCTTTTCACCTTCAACGGTAATTTCGTTTTTGGCATAATCAAAAAACAGTCGTACCAAACTGCCTTCCACTGTAACTTGTACACCTTCGGGCACCACTCCATTAAAATCACTGTACGCTTTCATTTTTACCTCCTTTTAAATTATTCATCAAAATAATAAGCACTCTTTCCTTCACGAAGTGCGCGTCTTTTAATAATCACATTCTCCACCGGGAAAATCTTATCACCTGTCTCTTGTTCTCGCAATCTCGCTTGGTCGAGTACATCTTTCAGGTTAAAGCAATTTGTTATGAACTTGTATTTTGAACCGTTCATTTCAAACAGTACACAATACCTTCCGTCTCCCTGTGAAGTCTTCACATTTGTTTCAAAATCCAACACCTTAATGGGAATATTCAGAATTTCCATTAATCTCATTTCTGAAACATCAAAGAACTTCTTTCCGTCCTTCGTCTTTCCACTTTGTTTGATTCCTTGTCAGCAAAACTCATATCATTATCTGTTATTGTTTTCCATAAATTTCGGCAATCTCCCCATTTACACCATCCCCAGTATGATGCACGGATTTGTTGCTTACGTTTACGACTCTTAATTCGTTTATCTTTTCGCGCGAAGGTTTTCTTCATGTTTTTACGTAGCCTTACATTATCCGGTGTAAAGCAATATCCCAAGAAGTTAATCCTTCTTCCTCTTACTTCTTTTTCGCTTTCTATGTTTTTTGTTTTCATGCCTAACTTCCGTTCCTATTGGAGAAATACAACTATTTGCTTTCACTACCAATCCATATTCTGCACTTATCCGGTTATATTCCCGGAGTAGAAATTTTGCTTCACCCTTTGTTCGTGCAAGCATCACGTTATCATCGCAATACCGATGCAAGCATTTGACCTTATACTGTTCTTTGAACCTGTGGTCTATCGGGCTTACTGCGAAATTTCCGATTGGTTGGCTTGTGTACGCTCCAATCGGTACAGCTCTCTTTCCGAAGTTCTTCATTTTCCAAAATATCAATTAACTCTTTTCCGCTATCATAACTTAACAATGCAATCTCAATCAACTTTATAAACTTCTCGTCTTTGAATTTTCGGCGAAAAGCATTAATCACAACTTCGTGTGGAATACTCTGATAAAACTTTTTGAAATCAGTCTTTACAAGCCACTTGTATTCAGGATACCTACGCAAAAACATCTTCATGCGTTTGACTCCAAAATGCAGTCCTTTTCCCTTTATGCAAGCACTCGTATCGAGAATAAGACTCTTGTAAATATCTGCTCCAATCACTCTCATTATGGCATGATGGAGAATACGCCACGGGAAATAACTCTGTTTCGCAATATCCCTTCTCTTTCCCGCATCACTGACAACTGACATTATACTGAAGTCAGGATCAGGGAAATCCAGCGTTAAAATCATCTTCCTTAAAGCCTCTAAATCATCTTTGGCGCGTTCGTTATGACGGCGGATAAATCGGTTCTTCTTTACCTTTCCATCCTGTGCATCCCTATCCGCTTCCCGAAGATTATCCATATCAGCAATCTGTTCTATCAAAAATCCTCTTCTCTTAGTCATTACCTTCTATTTAAAATTTACACCATACTTCTAATTTGTCTTCTTCAGACCTATATTGATTATTCCGATATTGCAAGCAAAATGGGCTTGCTTGAATAATTTGCCCGGAGCTTTCGAGAATAAACCTACTAACACCGCTTGTCTGTGTTCGCAAGAGAAACAGACCTTTCCGCTCGTGATTTTTTGACATCGTAACTTGTTGGTTACTACGCTGCAACCATAATATTGCAGGGTCATGGTTCAGGGAACTCGCAGATTTCTCCACGATATAATAAGTATGGCGAGAGCCGACATTCGCATTCGAGTTCGACCAAGCGTTATTCGAGTTCGCATACGCCAAGCCGCAGTTCGCACCGTTATTCGCATTACCGCCCCAAAAGACCAGCTCTTGTTCCCTTCCGCCAACCGCCCACCCCTGTCGGGGGCGTCACGCTATTCGTTGTTCGAGAACGTGACGCTGTGAACGGATTTGTAATTATTTGTATTTCAAAGAACTAAGTTTGTTTCAGCTATCAAGACGCCATCAATTCAGCACCCGTAACGAATGTTAAATTTCCATAATAAGCAAGGCGAGAGCCGACAGTCGCATTCGAGTCCGACCAAGCGTAATTCGAGTCCGCATACGCCAAGCCGCAGTACGCACCGAGATTCGCACTACCGCCCCAAAAGACCAGCTGCCCAGTGTTGTTAGCCCAAGAATAGTCAGCCCAATAAGATGTACTTCCACCTCCAATTTTTGCCGGGAAAATATCGAAGTTATCACCCGCCATAATTTCTTGTACATATCCACTTGCTGTTATACGGGTTGCTTGTCGGTATTCCCCGTTAGGGTGAGTCGATATTTCAGCAGTAGTCGGAAGTCGGTTGCCTTTATAAATGAATATTTCGGTTCCGTCTTGTGTATCATTGGCAGAGTTTCCACAATATACCCCTTGTATATCTTCCCATTGCCATCCATAAGGATCTTCAATACCCATCATGTTCACGCGAGAACAATTCACGCCTGTGTTACTTCCATTTACAACAGAAATGCCAATCTTTCCCCAGTTATCACCAAGACTCTTTGTTGCTCCGGTTTTCAATGATGCCGCAGCACCCCATAAATCCAAATTTGAGCTACCACTAACACCATACCCCAGCTTTGCTTGAATATTGGTATCTCCATATTCAGATAGCCCAAGCATCATAATAAGTTTACGTTGATCGTAGTCAGTCAATCCCCAATCTTTACCATTCACTTGTGCAGCACTCCAAAAGGCATTGATAGTCTTACTTCCCGCCGGAGCTACCCCGGAACGAGAAACAAGCGAACTACCTGACATAGAACCTTTATACGCACCGATACAGTTATATTGCCCACCATTGGCACCGCCGATATAATGTCCTCCGATTGGATACATACTTAACCATAAATAGGGTATTCCGCTTACACTGTCAGTCTTAACTAAAAAGTATAAACGCGGAGAAATGAACATTACATGTCCTTTGGATTCGTCAAGAGCAGTACCGTCAGCAAACACTTCTGAATTAGTCGGAGATAGTTTTGAGGCTTTCCCCGCATTATTAACGAGATAACGTCCACTCATTCGTTTATATTCAGCCCATGCAGCCGTATTTCCTACAACTCCATACGCAGTACTACTCTGAACCTTATGCTTTAAAGGGATGCCCCATGCGACTTGTCGCAGAAGTTGTTCATTACCTGTATTAATTGCGTTCATCAGATTCTCCAATGAAATACGGCGAACGTTTCCGTCAATCTCAACGAGTACACTATTGCTTCTTAGCATAGATTGTACTATGGTTTCACTTCCTAAAGTTTTTGATGCCATAATTTTGTATTTGATTAATTATTAATTGAAGTTACATTCTGCAACTACATCTACGTCATACAGATTCCCGTTACGATCTGTTTCAGTTGTTGTTACTGATATGCTGTTCGTAGATGAAGATTTCAGACTCTTCCAGTTTTCCTTATCCATTATATTCATTGTCCATGCGGCAGACGAAGGGGAATATGTCGCTCCGGTAGTCATATTGACAATTTTTGCACTAACAGTTACCGGACTACCTGTGTCCACCTCCTTATTAGCTGAAGAAATGTAGCATACAACTTGAAATTCATCCGCAGTATCAATAATACGGATACCCGAACGTGCCAAAGGTTGTGAGTCACTGGAAGACTTGTACACTTCAGCAATGAACAGTTGAGTACCATCAACATCACCTCTTCCAACAGTAATTGTTTTTTGACCGTTTTTGTCTGCCCATGCCGCCGTATCTTTGTACCATTTCACATAATAGTCTGATGCTTCATTTGCTCCGAGATATAATTTTGTCTGCAATGAAGTTGAAGTAATCTTACTTGTTAGCTGTTCGGTTGTGGCAAGAATGGCAAGATAATATGAACTTGCACCTATGTTTTGAATTACAATAGGTAAATCCTTTGTCAAGTTATACTCTACTCCGGCAACCGTAGCCACACACGAATAAATAAGAGTATCCCCGGCAATATTGGTCTTACTTGCTAAATTGGCAATAATCTTAATAGCTCCGGTAGTAGTATTCATTTGAAACTTTCCGGTGCTATCAGTCTTCCATCCGCTACTTTCCGCACCATTAAAATTCAGTGCTACGCCATTGTATGTCCAAGTATGGTTGGACAATGCGACTGCCAGCCCATGCGATGAAATAACCTTCGGAGTTCTTATCGGTTGGTTTGCCGCTTTCGTCCAATCCGGCGATACGACTCCACTTTCAGCATCTACACCCTGAAACAGAGGTATTCCGTTATTGTCAAAACTAAGTGTCAAGCTATCATTCGCTCGTAACCGCTTGATGGTAATACTATTTTGGGCACTGTAATCATAAGCCATAATTCCATCCTCCTTCGTTTATAATGTTATTTATTTCCACGTTTGTATATGTTGTACCTCCAAGTATTTGAACGCGAGCTTCAAAATCACCTTCGAGGAAATCACTATTCATTATCTCTTTTTCATTGATAATGATAAATCCTTTCTTTGTTCTGTGTCCACTATCACTGATCCCAGCATTAGTGACCGTTTTGGTTTTTGCTACTACATATCTCATAATTATCAGTTTATGTAAACATTCCCACTTTTATCTGTATATTCTGTACCCGAAGCATCAGTCATAACTTTGAATATCGGCTTCTGTTCCGCTTCTACATATATATCAAGCCAATCATCAAGATATGTATTGCCAATTCCAGTACGGGATAATGTTATCACTGTTTCAGTTCCTTCATTATGTTGTACCCCGGTTAAGTTCTCTGTATCAGTAAACCATACCATCTTTAAAATTGGGGCAGGAACCGGAACGATATTTCCATTGTAATGCACCATTACTTTATTATAGTGAGTTGTCTCACCCGGATTAATGGAAACTCCGCTTGCTGGTTCCACATCGAATTTGGGATAGACCCGGTTAATGGAAAACTGTTTCCTTGCTTTTTCTTTTCCGCCAACATTTACAACCAAGAGAAAATCACCTTTTTCTATTAGCCTCAAATCCATAGTGATCTTTGTTAAGGTCAAAGTGATTATTTCATGTTTGGCAGTTGTAAGCTGTGTCAAGACACCACCACTACCGATACTGTATAAATTCAATGTATAACCAGAAGACAAAAGTGTATCTCCTTTATGTACAGATATAGAAATAGAGCGTTCGTATGCGTTTTCGTTCAGTGCAGCATTACGTGCAGATGTTGAAGCCGTAGTCAAACCATTAGCAACTTTATAATCATACAGCAGCAAAGCATCCTCAAATGGATTGTACCGGATGATTTGGTCGTCTCCGATTGATAAGCTGTATTCATCTTCACTTTTATCTACGGTGGAAAGAGTTATAGTATCCGTCTTCACTGGAATATTTGCACCCAATCGAGTATCGGCAACTACACCTTCAAAATGAAGCTCGAAACTCTCACCCGGAGAAACATTGCGGTTGATCGTAATTGCACCACGAGTTGAGCCAACAGTATCAATAGAATACTTTCCATTCCAAGAAGCCACAGCTGAAGCCTCTTTCCCGTTGATATACCACTTCATATCGGAAAGTAATTCATTTGCATAAGGAGTATTCCAGCTACCATCCGTACAATTAGCAATAACTTCCGGCAGAATCACAAGCGGAGTAACGCCACGATCAGGCTCATATTCACCATTCTCACTATTATATACTTGCGAAGCCGGGCTATTCGGAGTCATAATTTTCAAGCTGACTGCAATAGTCAATGGCTGAAAATCTTTTCTAATTCTTTTCTTTATACTTTCCATACTCTATATACTTATAATAGCTTTCGCCGTATCAGTTTTATTTGTTGCCGTAACAGTAAATAATGTACTTACAGATGTGATAGCGTTATCTCCGAGGTCTTCATAAGCAAGCGTTATATTTCCGGCAAAGTTTTTATTCTTGATTGCCCACGCTTCATCATCTGCCGTATCACCACTATCACGGGCTATTCTCCATTTTGTCACAGTATCGGTTATATCGCTCCAACCTTTGAATACTCTACAAGTAATGTCCATAGTCTCACCAAAAGCAAGAAAATTATCTCCTTGCGTATCTATCTCAATACGTGCCGGGTAGTTTTCAAGTTGTTCAATAACTCCGGTCATGTATATGTTATTCAAATAAGCAGAATAACCTTCCATGTTCATTCCGAAGACAGACAAGTTGCTCAAATCACCAAATTGTGCCCCGATATTATCTGAAGTAAACTCCCAGTCATTCACTCCACGCAAATAGCGTTCATACGTTCGAGTAGAATAGCGAGAGGTCTGCCGTGATTTATCTGTGAAGTTTCCGTATCCAACAAAGTGCATTGCCTCGCACGGATGGAAAAGAAATCTCCAACGATCACTTACGCCACGAAGCATATATCGGAACTTGCTGTTTCTTCCAACTTCTAAAATATCCGTAATGCGAAAATAGCATGTATAGAATCCGGAGAACTGAAAATTGCCTATGCCGTCGTCATAATCATCTGAAAAATTATTGTCCAACGTCATTCCATCATGGAATATCCCCTGACAAATATCATCCACGGCAACTTTGCCAATTTCTTTGTCTTGCAAGTGTAGCATTATTGTTCCCGTATTAAGAATGTTCCCATCAACATCAGTATCAGGAACCACACTTTCTATAACTCCACCTCCGGGAGCGTTCCAGCTATTACCTACCTCAATACTTATCCGGTTATATCGCAGTTCAGGTACTTCCAAAAACTTGCGGATAGATAATGAATCAAGCCACGCAGAACCGAATTGATCTATCTTGCCTCCAAAGCCAGCAATACCTTCAGCAAATTCACCGAAGACAGCACCTTTGAGAAACTGGATTACTCCTTGAGCAATATCATCAGAAATTTTAGAGAGGAACAACTTACTTCCAAATGTCCGAATCAAACTGTTAATTTGTTGGCTGTTATATCCGCCTGAACCTTGTCCACCTCCAATAGAATCTATTGCATTTTGTATCTTTTCAAGTGTACCAACAGACTTCTCATTAGCCAATGTCACCTCATAAGTTGGAACAAGCCCTTCTCCTTCGGTTATCCTCAATGAATCAATAATGATACTTCCATCAATATTAAAATCGGATTCAGTGAATAGCATTAAGTCGCCTTCCTTCAGTAAGCTGTAAAGTTGCGGATGCCGAGCCATGTATATCTCGTCAATCTTCACTTCATAGGTATAGCGTACATAATCATTTTTTGCTAAATACTCCTTACCAGCTTTCAATAGGCGTTGGGCGGCAGCAGATATATACACTTCCGGCATATCAATATTCAAAAGCACGAATTTATCTCCGGCTTTTATATTGTAATGCTTATATGGAAAATAGAGCTTCAGCCCATCATCATAAACACGATTGCAAGTGAGAATGTATTTATTACCTTTTTTCTCACATTTGGTAATCTCAAATTCTCTTCCACCACACATACCATCTTCCATACTGATGGTGGCTGTTTCTCCGGTCAGATAGTCATTTATATCAAAACCAACATCTTTAATAGTCAAAAGAAATGGTGGAATATTCTCACCCTCTTTCAACTTGTCCCATGTACCATCATCGCTGATTGCTTTACCATCTTTTTCGGTAGCATCCGTCACAATCTCGTCCAAGTTGCCGTTATCCCCGGTATCAATACTGCATGATATTCCGGCAGCAATAAGTTGCTCCGCAGTCATGCCTTCCATTGACGGGTAAATCTCTGGCAATGATTCGTCACTTCCATCAAAATACACGCTATCCTCACGTACTCCAAGCACCGATATATTGGGGCTATCAATATAAGCATCCAGCGTCCTCTTGGGAAAATCCGGCAACATCAGATTTTGTACTGCCATGTTATTAGGCAGATAATTGGTAAGAGATGCGTCCGACAACTTATTGTAATATCTAACCGGAAGATTTCTTGTACTACCATACACTCGAAGACGAGTAATAATTTGTTGGTTGCTTTCAGCTACACGTTGAATCTCAACCAGCCCTTTACCTCTCCCATATTGGAAAACATTATTGATGGCTACTCCCGCAGTACCAATAATTATCTTGCGTCCACGAATAATAAAATTTGCGTTGAACTTCGATTTAATGAAATCCAAAGCACCCCACACCTTAATCTTGCTGACATCAATATTCACATTAGTTGTATCAACATATTCCGGGTGTACCTCAACTGTCCACTTTTGGTCGCCAGTATAAACACGGTCAAGATTGGCTTGTATGCGGTCAGCCAAATCCTGTATGCTTGATGCGAAAAAACTAAAAGTAGGAAGCGAAGAAAAACGAACGAAGTTGTCGGCAAGAACATAGTCAAGAAAATCACATCGAGTCAGTTCATCCGAATTATTGTTGAACTTTACGCTATCATAGACATAAGATTCACCGCTCTTTTTCGCTCCGGCTTTCTTTAAAACACTTGGGTCATAGTTAATCGTGAACTGTTCATTACGGTAAATGAAGTAATCTCCGATTTCAAAATCAATCGGTATTTCAGAGTTTATGGTAGTATTTACGAAACATTCGCCCATGAAAGTTCCACTGTATTGTACTTTTCGTACCTCACAGCGTACCTTCGTTCCTGTTTTGTCATATACCTTCCACATACTATCCCTTCTTTGCTACTAATGCTAAAACCGTAGTCATATCAATACTGTACGAAGGCACAATTTCCGTCTTTGGATCAGTTACCCGGAACTTCACTTTAAATGTGACTGAATCACCATCTTTAGTTGAATGGAAGTCATAGTCACTTGCTCCAAGAAAGTATAAATTCCGTCTTCCGATATTGGTATGTGGATTATACACCTTCAAAGTGGCACCATTGCCATCTTCTCCAATCAGGTAGCCTAAAAATGAAACAACATTATCATAGGCGGTTGCCATTTCACCTGTATAACATATCCCAGCTTCAAGATCATAAGCCTTTAGCGGTAATACGTCAGGAATAAAAGTGTCCTCTCCGTCTTCGTCAGCCCAATCACGTTTAGGCAAATCCTTCGTTTCAGGATACAATTCAAATGGAAAATCGGTACACACCATCTTCCATTCAGTAAGAAGGTCTTTCACCTTCGCACCGTCTGAAGTCTTCTGAAACAATATGCTATATGCCTCTACCATTACCTCGTTTTGTATGACAATAAAAAAAGAGCTTGCTATTGGGGCTATTAAACTCCAATAACAAGCTCTTTTGGCTTCAATTCTTTCTATTACGCTACAAAACTATACATATTTTCTATTATTTCAAAGAACTATCGGTTGTATTTTCTACTGTCTCTTATACACATCTCCGAGCCCACGAGACACTGAGCGATCTCGTA
>ENA-OYCW01000218-OYCW01000218.1-human-gut-metagenome-genome-assembly--contig:-NODE-218-length-10911-cov-5.224945_pt1 | contig 10911 bp, 5 predicted proteins | sample MGYA00243460_ERZ652887 | MGnify/ENA primary metagenome ERZ652887 (study PRJEB26926, sample SAMN06164626) | human gut metagenome | biome: ENVO:00009003; feature: ENVO:2100002; material: ENVO:00002003...
GCCATATTATATCGGTTATTTTAAACAGCCGCCTTTCCCGACATTCAGTAAATATTTGTCCCTCTCCCAAAAGGACCAGGCCGGTGCCATGCGAGAATTGGCAAAAGATTGCTTTGTCGATGGCGATAAAGAACTGATTAAAGATGATTCCTTGTTCATCTATGGCTTGATGCCACACCTGGCTCAAATTATCGAGTTGCGCAAAGGAAAACTCGTAAATTTATCAAAAGCTGGGAAGTAAAAGACGATCAACTTATTCGTCATAGACTGATATTTATCCGTCATTATTTTCCCAGCGTAAACCTTGATGAGTTAAACGATGAAGAATTTGCAATGCTTTCTGAAGATGCCGTATGGCTCCACAGCAAAATGCTCATAACTCAACAAGCAAGTGCACTTGGAATGCTTGCGTAAAGTGTCTTATTACTCGTTTTTTCTACGTAGCCCTTTATCCTCTGTCGGATAAGGGGCTTTTTCAATCTTTCAGGGTACCAAACCGCTATTCTTTAGAAAATCAAAATACAAAAAGATGGCAGAAAATTATATTGTTAATTATCAGATAAACGTTAACTCTAATCCAGCTTTAGAGTCTATACGTAAATTTCAGCAGGCCACAGCTGAAATGGAAGCATTAACAAAGCGATTTGATATTGTTGCAAAAAGCATCGGTAAGGTTAATTCAGCATTGGCTTCTATTAAGACCAAACCTATAAACATACAAATCAATACAAGTGCAGCCGAAGCAAGTTTAGATCGCATCTTAACTAAACTCAATAATATAAAATCACAGGCAAAGACTGCATTAGGTAAACCTTTATATTCAACTTCGGATATAAAGAAATTGAATCAAGCTATTAGTTCTATAAATGGTAAAACGATTGAGCCAAAGGCTAATACAGAAAGAGCAATAAGTAGTCTTGATAAGTTAATACAGAAAATAGAACAGATTAAGTCGAATAGTAAAATAACCATTACAGCCAGTGCCGCTGGCGCATCTAAGGGGGTATCTGGTAGCACAACTAGAAATACAACTTCCACTTCAACACGACAGACTGGAGCAGGACGAAGTACTTATCTGTATCCATCTACTCGGCAAGTATTAGGTCCAACATACGCCAACACAGGTACAAATGTTGCAGGCGAAATGATTAAGGGTATGGGAATTGCCTATGGGCTTAGCTCTTTAATGTCTGGGGTAACTTCTGTATTTAGAGATGCTTCTACCTATGACAATATAGCCAAAACGACAAAAAATATCCTCCAGACTCACGATAAAGGTGTAGGGTTTGAAGGTCGGTTTAATGAAATGAACCAGCTCATGCGCCAAGTCGGTGTTGAGACTAAATATACAGCCCCACAAGTTGCATCAGCTGGAAAGTTCTTAGCTATGGCAGGATATGATGTCGATCAAATAAAACATGCTATCCGGCCTATATCAGATATTGCACTAGTAGGTGATACAGACTTGGGAGAAACAGCGGATGTTGTAACCAACATTATGACCGCTTATGAAATCCCAGCAAAACAGATGGATAACACAGCAGACATTCTTACGATGACGTTCACAAAAACGAATACAACATTGTTAGAATTAGCTGAATCATTTAAATATGCCGGTACTGTCGCCCATCAATCAGGGTTAAATTTTGAAACTGCTTCGGCAGCTTTTGGTGTATTAGGCGATGCCGGTATCAAAGGTTCTCACGCAGGTACTACGTTACGTATGATGCTATTAAATATGATGAACCCTACTAAAAGAGGTCAAGAAGCATGGGACATATTAGGCATCAACACAAAAGATAAAAACGGAAATCTTCGGAATCTCTCTGACATTTTAAGTGATTTACATGAAAAACAGCAAACCATGAGTGCTGGTGATTTCTCAACACTAATCAACAAGATGTTTCGGGTAACAGCGGCTCCAGGTGCACTAGCATTAATAAATAATGTAGCAAAAATGCAAGAAGTAACCGGACTCAATAAAAAGTCAATGGGGCTTGCATCCGACCTTGCCGACGAAAAGAAAAACACCATACAGGGTCTTTGGTATCAGATGACCTCGGCATTTACAGAAACTGGAATGCAAGGGTTTGAACAAATGCAAGGAGTAATACGAGACTTCCTGCAACGCATGATTGAGTTAATGAAATCCACAGAGTTTGCAACTGCATTGAGAAATGCAATGGACATGTTTTTGAAAATAGCAAATGTTATTGTTGGTGTGTTTAAAGGCATTATGACTGTCTGGAACTGGATACCAAATTGGGGGAAGACCGTTCTTCAATATTTTATAAGAATCCAAATGTCGTTAGGAATTGCAGCAGGCGTAGTTCAAAGTATATGGAGTACGACATTAATGATTCGTGGATTGTTTATGGGAGATTGGTTGTCTAAATTCTTTTTAAAACCGCTATTTACCGCACTTACCTATATGGTACGTATATATAATATAGAAAAAAGCCGCCATAATTTAAATAAAGGACAGGCTATATTCAATGCGTTAGGTGGAGGTTTACTACATGGTGGAAGTAAAATTAAACAATGGTTTGTTGGAGGAAGTACAGTCGGTAATGTTGTAGCAAATAGTAGTAATAAGACTATAAATACCCTCACGGAAATAGGCAATACAACATTATGGGGAGCAATAAAAGGGTTTTCACGTTTTTTCTTAACTAATCCAATTGGTTGGGGGGTAATGGCAGCAGGAGCTATCACTTATATAGGTTATAAAATTTATGATGCATATAAAATAACAGAAGCTGCTCGCCAAGCTAATGAAGCATGGGCACAAAGCTATCGTAATTTGAATGTTGACAAGTTGAATCTATCCGATCCAGATGCCTTAATGATTGGAAATATGCGTATTTTCAATAATGAATTGTTAACCCAAAACGAGCGTATTGCTCAATCCGCTGAATTATGGCATCGTTACTGGATAGAAAAGAATGGTCCCAAACAAAGTGTAGACGACCAAACCAAATTCTTTGACACAGCCGCAGGTAGAGACCCGGAATTACTAAAACGATTAGAAGCCGCAGACCAATGGACAGGTGTAGATAAAGCCTTCCAGTCATTATCCGGCGCACTGGGAATGAAACAGACTGTCAAAAAAGGTCTGAACGGTGAAAATTATTATGCGTATGAGTTACATGGCCGTACTTTAAGTGGAACCAATACTAATATTTTTGCAAAAAACGGAGATATAAGCGAACAAGTGGCCGTCCAAATGATGCTGGCCCAATTAGCAGACCATAATTCTAAAGAGAATATGGCTTTGAGCAAATATCTTTTGCACAATGCCACTTCTGCTCGTAGTTCGGAAGATCTATCGAATATACTAAAGAATGCAGCAGATAGATTTATACCTAAGATGGGTAGTTGGGATTCTCGATGGGACTGGATTAGCACAGAAACATTCCATGATAAGATGACCGAAGGTGATGTACATCGCTCACAAGCATATATACGTCATCTAGCTCAAATTATGAAAGGAACAATAAGTGCATGGGATGATTACGCTTCAATTCTTAAAGATTTTGAGTCTGGAGAAACAATAGATCCAACAAGAACCCAGAAAGTATTACAAGGGTTATTTGGGCCGTTGTTTGATCCAACTAAAGGGCTATTTGGAACAGAAGGATGGTCAAAGCATGTACAAGATATTGTTAACAATCCGGGGAAATATAAACTAGAAAGTCAACAAGAAGCAATAGATTATATTACTGAAACCTTTGATAAGTTAGTTTCTTGGTATAACGATTTGTATTCCGGACATAAATCTTTGTTCGCTCCGTTCATAAATAGAATACCGATTCAAAATCTTCTTTCTGAAGGAGATGTTCTTCCTACGGGCGGTTTTTATGGTCCACAGAAAGAAGGTGATAAAGCGATTTTTGACGGGGCACAATATATAGCTAAAACAATAGCTCCATACGCTACTCCACAGTGGGTAGATAAAAGTGGGAAAATATATACCCCTAAAAATGCTAAAGATACATTTAAGTGGGACCCTACGACTGGTAACAAAGAGCAAGATTTAGTTTCCAGCCTTCATAACGGAGCCGACCAGTCTCAATATAGGAGTCATAATAATTATAATGCAGCTCCTAAGCAATTAATAGTACGAATAGAAAATCTAATGCACGTGGAGCATCAAACAATTGATATGACAGATGATAGACAAGTTGCGGCAATAGCAAACGTAAAACAAGAATTAGCAACCGCCTTGTTAGATGTAGTTCAAGATTTTAATGCAAATATGATGTAATATGAGTTTTATAAGCTCTACATTTTCTAATTTAACGATTAATGTTGGTAAAGGGCTGGCAAACACCGGTGTGAATGCCGCCTTTTATGCAGCTAATTATAGAAAAAGAGATGGACAATTGAAATTTATATCCAATAGAGGATATAGTAATGTATTTGTTTATGCAGCCAAAAGAACGATGATGCAAATGACTTTTGCTACCATCAACGATCTTTATCCCAAATATATACGCCAGTTGGACAGAAAGAATGCCACCGCAGCCTATCAGAAGAACCAAGGTCAAGAGCTTCAGAAAATCATAACGAACGGTCAGAAGGCAGATGAAGATACCTTTAATAAACAAGGGGTTGTATTAAAGTATCAGGGCAAACCTGCCAATGAAGGTTTACTTCTTTGGATTAAAAATGAAAGCGGCCAGGTTCAAACGGTTCAATTCAATACTTATTGGGATAAAATAAAAGGATTAAGTAATGAAGCTGCTGCCAGTTCATCACTTAACACTGCTACGGAAGTAAAGGTGCCAGGCGATCCTGTTTTCTTAGACTTAGGTGCTATAGTGCAAGCACAAAGTTCTAACAATCTTGTATTAACCAAGGTACAAGGAAGAGATTATTCACGTAAAGAATTGATTTCAGGAGGCGATATAAATTTTACTGTAACAGGAAAGATTGTTAGCAATTATCCGGATGTATATCCGTATGCAGAAGTTTCCAAATTTATAACATTGATGCAACATAAAGGAGTTATCCAGGTATTTAATCTCATGTTTCAACAGTTCAATGTGACACAAATTCTGATAAAAGACTTCAATATGGGGCAAAATGAAGGCTTTAAGAATGTTCAACCATATAGTTTTACATGTGTTGCCGTTGAACCGGATGACGCGGTTAATGTAGTGCAAGATACCATAAATGGAACAAACCTTGAAATCTCTCAAATGAAAAAACAAGGTTGGGCCAAAGTTCTTCTTGATAAGGTTAAAGCATCTGCTGCTAATCAAGCCGCTCAAATGATTGAATCATTAACTTCTAACACCATTTAAGTATGAAACTTCCAGAAGCAATAATTATAGATGGTAAAGAATGCCTTGATATATTGTGCTGTAAAATCCTAATATGGGAAGCTAATAGTGACGTTATAGAGATTAACGATCCAGATGAAAATAAATGCCTTGTTATCCGGGAATGTGAAAGCATTGAGATAAATGATACTTATAAGAAGCTTATTAATTCAGCTTCCGTCAGATTCCCAAGAGGAACCGTAATTAAACGCACTATAACTTCCGAGAACATAGAAAAAGAAGGTGCAACTACTGTTTATACAGAGCGTTTAATAGACGGTACAGTTGTAGAAAAGCGAAAAGGATATTCTACAGCCCAGCCGACTGATTTTAAGGTAGGACAACGTATCCGGATATATTTAGGCTATTATAAAGATAGAGGAAAGGTCTTCAAAAATGCGACCGAGAGACTTCAGGCAATGGAGAAAGAGGCATTTGTCAAGAACGTTCCCGATTTTGACGGTTATATCGTAAAATGCAGTGTAAGCACACCTATTGAAATCAAATGTGAGAATCTGGCAAGTGGGCTAAAACGAAAAAATGTCGTTAAATTAGGCCCAATGACTGTTACAGTAAACGATTTGTTGAAAGAGGGAGGAAAATACGATTTATTAAAAGGAACAGGGTTAAAATTGCATCCCAAAACAGCAGAAAGGGACATTAATATTGGCAAGATTCAGTTAACGGAAGATTTGACAGTTGCGGATGTATTAACAGAATGGAATAAATACGGGCTATATAGTTTTATTAGGAAAGATACAGATGGAACTCCTTATGTTATGGTAGGGCATACTTATTTATCAGGAAATGTTGCCAGCTCTATTTTAAATACAGATGGAAGTTCTGATACTCCTCAAATACAGTTTGATTATCATGTAGCCCAAGACAATTTAACTTTGATGAATTGTGATCCCCGATATTTAGCGGTCTCCGCTGAAGGATTCAAGTTTGAGGGTAACAAACAAATCAAGTATAATGTAACAGTTCGTTTAAATCCAGAATGGACCGGACAAAATGATACAGAACATAAGAAATTCCAAATTCTGAATGAAACAAAACTTAGCAAGAAATCCCTAAAACTTGGAGCTATCCCCAAATCAAAGACTAAGGATAGAGTAAACCTAAGTGCGTACAACGTTATCCCTTATGTATCATCCAAAATTGGCATTAGCGAGGACGAATTAATAAAAGAAGCCGAGGCATTTTTTGAAGGATATAATAGAAATGGCGTTGAGGGTAGTATTACTATCTTCGGAGATTTACACAGAACTAATTTAGGCATGAGGCATTTGGAATCTGGAATGAAAGTCGTTTTACTTGATAAACGCGAACCTGAAAAACAAGGTTGGTATCTTATTGAAGAAATCAACACAAAATTTGGTGTTAACGGTTTTAGGCAGACTTTAAAACTCCCCTACTGTATTGCCAAACCAGAAAAAGAACAAAACTATGGCAGATAAAATTACAAGCGATTTAAGCGCAAACAGTGCTATTTATGATGCTATACGACAAATTGCATTTCATAAATTGGTAAACCCACGAAATAACGTTATAAAAAACACAGCCAAAATATCTGGTTTTGTTGTTAAAATACATACAGATGGAGAACTGTGCGGAACTGTTGATGTACAGGAATATACTCATACACTTACAGACAAACAGGCTATTGATGACGGGCTTCCAGTTGGTTTACATGAAGGCGTATATCTTTCAGCCATTCAAAATAATGAAAATGGTTTAGTGGTTATCCCCTATCTTTATTCGGATGTCGTAATAACAACAGACCCTGAAACATTACGCGAATATGTTATTCAATACTCTCATGCAGACACAATACAAGTAGACGCGCATAACAAAGTAATTATTGGAGCAACAGAAACAAAAGAATGGGAAGATTCAGAGGATACTCCAGATGTAGATGAATTGGAAAAGACAGGTGTTCATGCTCACACGACTTATACCCCTGTTTCGATATTGTCGGAAGTTGCTAAAGGAGAAGGAGAAAGTGATAAAAGTATATTCAAAATAACCGCTGATGATATTTTATCCCAACATGATAAAAGTCAAATACTTCTTGATGCCCAACAAATTTTGGCAAAATATAATGCAAAAGAAATTATAATCAAAGAAGATGGAGTGTATTTGGGTAGCGGTAGTGCCAATGAACCAGCAGTACTTGGAAATCAATTAGCAACTTTATTGGTTGACTGGCTAGGAGCATTATCTCAAATGATGACCCCAACTATGATGGGACCTCAACCTCCAGCTAATTTGGCAAAGTTTGTATCCCTTCAAGCAAAAGTTAACTCCTATAAAGCATCTATATCAGGATTTTTATCAAAAACCGTAAAAGTGGCAGAATAATGGCAAAGTTAAATGAAGGTATATCACAAATTAAGAAAGGTAGTGCATTGGAAACAATGTACAATCGACTCTTAACAGGGATGGAACAAGCTTCACACGAAACACTTCCAGATTTTACAGGTTCGGATTATGTGGATGGTTATGTCGTGAATGAAGAAAAAATCAATCTTGAAATACATGAATATGAAAATATAACCAGAAAGAACTCTGCATATCTATTAGCAAATACTATTATAAGTAGTTTAAGCAGTGAAGAAGGCGGCGGAAGTGGCACCGGTGGGTTTGTTTCCATAAATGGTGACTCTATGGCCGGTTTATTAAAGGCATTGTATGGTTTTACAGCCGGAGACAATGGAATAAAAATATTGGATGTTTACCAAACGTCCGAAAGTAATCCACAAGAGCGAAAAAATATAGTTTCTATTAACGGTGAATTGCATCTCCCCACACATGGATTATACATTAACGGTTGTAATGTTATAAGTTATGATAATGATATAATCGCATTAAACGGCGATGTTATTTGTAGTGGATATATTAGACTTGGAGATTTAGAAATATCCAAGGATGGCATTAGCTATCAAGGAAACGAGTTTTATCATTCTGGGAATTCAAATAAAGAAGATGTAAGCTGGACCATGAAAGATGGAACGGTTGCCGGAAACTTGTCTGTAAAAGGTACAAGCACATTCCAATCTGGCATTACCGCCTTGCATGGTGTAGATCTGGGATTTGATAATACAAGTGTATTGTCTATTTCTGCCAAACGGTTAGCTCAATTAACGGGGGACTTAAATATTGTAACAGGAGGCATAAAATTTGATGATAATTACATTATTCATGTCAAGAATAACAATGTTATCTCATTTTCTGCGTCTAACAAAATATTAAATCTGGGAGACGATAATACCAAACAAATCAACCTGCAAACCAGTATTTATGATGATGATGGTGAATATGAAATGATTTCAAAATTTGGTTCTGCATATTTCCCAGAATCATTTAAGGCAGGACACAATCTAGGGAATATATTGATTGAAACATATAAAAAATCGTCTGAAGATTCTGGTGTAATATTCAGACGTTATATTAGATTAAAATCAGAAGATGGACCAGGATTTTACAGTGATGGTGATAGCGTATTTTTTGAAGCTCCATTTAAATATAATAAAGTAGCTGATGACGATACAGTACAAATCTCTGAAATAATAAAATCATCATTTGGCTATGTAGAATCGTTAAGTTTATATGCCCCATTAAATCGAAAATCATCCAGCTTAATGTTTTCTACAGATGCTGATTTTTTTGTTTTTGACAAACCGATTGAAGGAAAAAAATCAATTGGAATAGCAGATTCTAAAACCCGCCTCCTCCCCAACGAGCTATTCTTTGATGATTCAATCTATTGGTTGGCTTTAGATAATGGAGTTAAGCACTATGGTAATGCCTATTTTGTCAACGACATAGGTTCTGTCACTTTTTCCAGTGGTTTTGCCGGAAATGGCTGGGGTATCATTCAAAACAAATTGACCGGCAACACCAGTGCAACATTTGATGATCTGACAATTCGTAAAAAAATGAGAATATACGAATTGGAAGTGCAGAAACAATCAGTGACTAACGGGTCTTGGTGGGTCAGCGATGCCTGTTCCGGAGACTTAGTAGAAGAAATATCATAATGTCTGTATATAAATACAAGAAATATAAAATTTCTCTCCAGTCCGATTCTAAAAAGACACAAGGATTACGGACTGGGGATATAGTTAGAAGACAATATTTTGATGGAAAGAATCTTATTTATTCGTTAATGTGTGTATTGGATTATGGAATAGATAAGACTGTAGATTCTAATACAAATGATATTGTCGAAAAACAGTATTTCATTGGAGCACTGTTAGAAGGCGATGTGCCTAAAACAGAAGAAATCTTAGACTTTGCCAGAATTACCAATCTGTTTGATATAAATAGATCTGGAGCCATATATTTAACTGGGTCTGACGATAATGCCCCATATATGGATGTGATTGACGGTATTGGACGCAATGAGAGTTTATGTTGGCCTTCAAATATTGCAACTCCTGATTATGAAGATTCCGAATCACAATATATAGTACGAGGAACAGAAGCAGTAACCACTGATTACATACTATCAGAAGCGGACAATAATCGCATTTGTCATTTTAAAAGAAATGACGCTATATATTACGGTTTCATTGGTCTACAACAAGATTTCTACAAATATGTTCAAAACCCCAACCGCGTTCTTATTTCATATAAGATCAAAGCCAATAAAGCTGTCAATTGTAAAGTTTCATTAGAATACCAAGATGGAACAAGAACAGATGGAGAAGAAACCACTTCTATTACAACAGATTGGCAATATAAGTTGCACACAATAACTGTCGATTATTCTGGACGTTATTTGCGAACAGTAAAACTGGATTTAAGTGAGATGTCTCCTTCAGATGAAGTTTGGGTGTCGGATTTCAATATCATCTTACTGTCTAGTGTTGCTAACTTTGGCGATGCCAGTAAAATACGTGTTGGCAAATTGAATGGAATAACAGATCCGGTATTTGGTCAATTAGAAGGATATGGAGGTTACTTACAGAAACTTTTTACTTCAAAATCTGCTCATATTTCTGGAACATTAACTGCTGGTGATGAGAATGGTTTTGCTGCAACTTTTTATGCCGGAAAAATTCATAGGAATGTATTCGTTAATTCTTTAGATGTTAATTTTACATCTGCAATTACTATTGACACTCAAATAGAAAACCCTACTGGAATCGGCAATGTATATAGTGCCTCTAAAATCATAAGCATGATAGCCCAATCTGAAGAGTGGTTCGCGCAACATATCGGGAAAAAATATACATTCTCTTTTTGGATATATGCGGGGCAAGCATGTCAATTATCTATTTTACAAAATGATAAAGCAATAGGAACCGTTCAAATACCTATTGCTAACACGAATATATGGTCTCGTAAAAAGGTAACATTTGAATTACAAGCTCCGAAACAGGCAGAAGAAGCATTGGTTCTATCCATTGTCCCAACTTTTGATACCTCTGATAATGCAGGAGAATCAATATTTTATTTTTCTTCACCACAATTAGAGGCAGGAGAACTAGTCACACAATACCAACCTACTGACACTATACTTAATTACACAGAGGATTATGGAGCTTGGTTTAATCGTGGTGGCATTGGTGGGACC
>ENA-OYCW01000229-OYCW01000229.1-human-gut-metagenome-genome-assembly--contig:-NODE-229-length-10590-cov-4.247841_pt1 | contig 10590 bp, 8 predicted proteins | sample MGYA00243460_ERZ652887 | MGnify/ENA primary metagenome ERZ652887 (study PRJEB26926, sample SAMN06164626) | human gut metagenome | biome: ENVO:00009003; feature: ENVO:2100002; material: ENVO:00002003...
CCTTCTATTACATCGCCCCGAAGGTCTGGGCATGGCGCGAGTGGCGCGTGAAGGCCATCCGCCGCTGGGTCGACAGGCTGTTCGTCATCTTCCCCTTCGAATGCGGCTACTTCCCCAAGCACGGCGTCGAACCGATTTTCGAAGGCAACCCGCTCGTAGACGCCATCGAAGCCCGGCGCACCTCGCTCCCCTCGCCCGACGAGTTCCGCCGCCGGCACGGGCTCGACCGCAGGCCGATCATCGCCCTGCTGGCCGGCAGCCGCCGGGGCGAGATCCGCGACAACCTGCCGCTGATGGCCGACCTTTCGAAAAAGTTCCCCGGCCACCAGTTCGTCGTCGCGGGCGTGTCGTGGCTGGACAGGGCGCTTTACGAACAGTACATGGCCGGCAGCGACATCCGCTACGTCTGCGACCAGACCTACGAAACGCTCGCCGCGGCCGAAGCCGCCGTGGTGACCTCCGGTACGGCGACGCTCGAAACGGCGCTGCTCGGCATTCCCGAAGTGGTGGTTTACAGAACGTTATGGTTTCAGGTTAAACTGCAGCCTTACGTATTGAACGTGCCTTGGGTGTCGCTCGTGAACCTCAACCTCGGCCGCGAGGCGGTTGCGGAGATCATCCAGTCGGGGCTTGACATCACGCGCGCCGAGCGCGAACTGCGGGCCGTCGTCGAAGGCGGCTCCAAGCGCGAAAAGATGCTCTCCGACTTCGACGAATTACGCAAAGTTATCGGAGGGCCCGGCGCCAGCGACCGATTCGCCGCCCGGATGGTCGCAGAGCTGCATGCGACCGAAGCACAATAACCTGAAGTTATGGACGAAATTTTCATACACATCCTCACCGGCGTATTCCTGATCGTCGTCGGACTGCTGGTCAAGCGGTTTCCGATGCTGATTGCGGGCTACAACACCATGCCTGCGGAGAAGAAGAAAAACGTCGATGTCGCAGGGCTGTCGTCGTTCATGCGGCGGCATCTGGTGATTATCGGGGCGTTATGGGTTTTACTTGCAGCAGTCCTGAACCTGACCGGCCAGCAGGATGCCCTGCCGGTCGTCTATGTAATTTACCTTCCGGTCTACGTCGTCTGGATGCTGGTCCGGGCACAGCGGTACGATCACAACAAACAGTAACGGAAAACCATGAAAATCATCTGCATAGGACGCAATTACGCCGCGCACGCCGAGGAGCTGAACCACCTGATAAGGGGCGGGGCGGAATACCCGGCCGAACGGTCTCGGCAAGCCGGGGGCGGAGCGGAGTATCCGTCAGGACTGAGACAGATCGGCAGTGCCACGGAGTGCACGGCAGAACTGCCCCGGCTAAACAGGAACGCCACGGGATGCACGGCAGAACAGTCTTGGCTGGACGAGGGCAATACGGGATGCACGGCAGAACCGTCGTCGCAAGCCGGGGACGGAGCGGAGACTCTGCAGGAACGGAACCGGCCGGGCTGCGGGGAGTGTTCCCCGGAGCCGATCTGGTTCCTGAAACCCGACACGGCGCTGCTGCGCAACAACGACCCGTTCTACATCCCCGCATTTTCGCAGGAGGTGCATTACGAGTGCGAGCTGGTGGTGCGCATCGACCGCGTGGGAAAGAGCATCGCCGAGCGTTTCGCACACCGCTATTACAAGGAGGTGGGGCTTGGCATCGACTTCACGGCCCGCGACCTGCAGCGGCAGGCCGCCGCCGAAGGTCTGCCGTGGGAGCGCAGCAAGGCGTTCGACCGCTCGGCGGCGATTTCGCCGGAATTCGTATCTTTGCAGGAGCTGGGCGGCGACGTGCAGAAGCTGCGCTTCACGCTGGAGGTGAACGGCCAGACCCGCCAGACGGGCGACACGCGGCAGATGCTCTTTACGGTGGACCGCATCATCGCCGCCGTATCGCGGTACATGACCCTGCGCATGGGCGATTTGATCTACACCGGCACGCCGGCCGGCGTGGGACCGGTCAGCCCCGGCGACAACCTGCGGGCCGTGCTCGAAGGGCGCGAACTGCTGAATTTCGACATACGCTGACGGCGCGGAGACAGACTCCGCACCGATAAAAAGACGATTATGCGCCCTTCGTTCCGACGCTCCGCATCGCCGGTTTCGCCACACGGCGGCAGGAGGCCCTTCCGGGGCGGACCGGATTTGCAAACGCCGCCAAAGGCGGCGGCCGAGAGGCGATACGGCAAAAACCGCATATAACATTAAATAATAAAGACCCTAAAAACAAGACCATGCTGCTGAAAGATAAACTCGAACCCTACCGCCTGCTGCTGGCGTCGCAGTCGCCGCGGCGGAGGGAGCTGATGACGGGCTGCGGCCTGCCCTACGAACCGGCCCCGAAATACGAGTGCGAGGAGATTTACCCCGACTCCCTGCCCGCCGAAGAGGTGCCGCTGTTCCTCTCGCGGCTCAAAAGCGAGGCCTACCCCGCACCGCTCGGAGCGAACGACATTCTGCTGACGGCCGACACGGTGGTGATCTCCGACGGCGAGGTGCTGGGCAAGCCCTGCGACCGCGGGCAGGCCGCGCAGATGCTCCGCCGCCTTTCGGGACGCCGACACACGGTCGTTTCGGGCGTGACGCTGCGCACCGCCGGCCGCATGCACACCTTCTCGGCCGAAAGCGGCGTCTGGTTCCGGCCCCTCTCGGAGGAGGAGATCGGCTACTACCTCGACACCTTCGCACCCTACGACAAGGCGGGGTCCTACGGCATTCAGGAGTGGATCGGCTACGCCGCCATCGAGAAGATCAACGGTTCGTTCTACAACGTCATGGGACTGCCGATCCAGAAAGTTTACGTCGAATTGGAAAAATTTCTGCAATAATGAAACGCACACTGCTTACCCTCATCTGTTCGCTTTTCGCACTCGCGGCCTCGGCCGACGAGGGCATGTGGCTTCCAAGCCTGATTTCGCAGCGCATCGACGACATGCGCGCCAAAGGTTTCCGGCTCACGGCCGAAGACATCTATTCGATCAACAAGGCTTCGATGAAAGACGCCGTGGTGCTGTTCGACGGCGGCTGCACGGGCGAGCTGATCTCGGCCGAAGGACTGCTGCTGACCAACCACCACTGCGGTTACGACGCCATACAGTCGCATTCGAGCGTCGAGCACGACTACCTGACCCACGGATTCTGGGCCATGTCGCGCGCCCAAGAGCTGCCCAACGAGAAGCTCAACGTGAAATTCCTCGTCCGCATGGAGGAGGTGACCGACCGGCTGGCCGCAGGCCAGACGCAGGAGGAGATCGTCCGCAGGGCCGAGGCCGAAGGCAAGGGCTACAAGGCCGCCGTGGAGCAGATGTATTACGGCAACCAGCAGTTCCTGTTCGTCTACGAACAGTTCGACGACGTGCGTCTGGTGGCCGCCCCGCCCTCGTCGATCGGCAAGTTCGGCGGCGACACCGACAACTGGATATGGCCCCGCCACACGGGCGACTTCTCGCTGTTCCGCATCTATGCCGGCAGGGACAACAAACCCGCGGCCTATTCGCCCGACAACGTGCCCTACAAACCCAAGCGGCATTTCAAAATCTCGACCGCGGGGGTCGGAGAGGGCGACTTCACGATGATTTACGGCTTCCCCGGCAACACGCAGGAGTACATTCTCTCCGACGCCGTGGCCTACATCGCCGAGCGTTCGGACCCGGCGAAAATCGCCGTCCGCACGGGCCGTCTCGACATCATCTCGGCGGCGCAGCAAAGCGATCCGGCGCTGCGCATCCACTACGCCGCCAAACACGCCTCGATCGCCAACGCATGGAAGAAATGGCAGGGCGAAGTGCGGGGCATCAACCGGCTGGGCACGGTGGCTTCGAAGCGCGCCTACGAGCAGGACTTCGCGGCGTGGGCGCAGGACAAACCCGAATACCGCAGCGTCGTGGCCGACCTGAAGGCTGAATACGCCCGCATCGCGGACGCCTACTTCGCACGCGAGATCACCCGCGAGACCCTCGACGCCCTGCCCAAGCGCTACACCGCCGCGGAGCGGGCCGAAGCGGTCTTCGCACAGCGCGAAGCGACCGAGCGCGCCCTTTACAGATACCTCTTCGGCGAGTACGCGCGCCGCTGTCCGGTCCAGTATCAGGCGCCGGAGTTCCTCGCGGGCGCAGCAGCCGCAGGATCGCCCGAAGCCTTCGCCGAACGGATTTTCAGCGGCGTATGGGAAGGCTCCGACACCACGGCGGTCAATACGCTGGCCAGAGGCGCCAAGCGGATGCAGGACCATATCGAATGGCTGCTGGGCACCCGCTCGCTGCGCAACCTCAACAGCGCACGGCTCAACGAACTCTACACCGCCTACATCAAGGGACTGCGCGAGTGGGATGCCGGGCGGGCGTTCTTCCCCGACGCCAACCTGACCCTGCGCGTGGCTTACGGACACGTGGCGGGGTACGAATACGCCGACGGCGAGTATCACAAGCCCCGGACCACGATCGACGGCATCATCGCCAAGGACAACCCCGACATCTACGACTACGACATTCCGCAGGCGCTGCGCGACATCCACGCCTCGAAGGAGTACGGACGCTGGGCCACGCGGATCGACGGCCGCACGACGGTGCCCGTCTGCTTCCTCGCCACGAACCACACCACGGGCGGCAACTCCGGATCGCCGATCCTCAACGCACGGGGCGAGCTGGTCGGCGTGAACTTCGACCGCACATGGCGTTCGACGATGAGCGACGTGGCCTTCGACGAGACGATCTGCCGCAACATAGCCGTGGATATCCGTTACGTGCTGTTTGTGATCGACCGCATCGGCGGCGCGGGCTATTTGTTCGGCGAAATGGACTTCGGCAAGAGGAAATAGAAAAATATCGCTACCTTTAGCGGACAAAAGATTCGACAGATGAGAATAATTCACTGCACATGGGCCGCGGCGCTCCTTTCGGCGCTGGCGGCGGGTTCCTGCGCCAAAGATACGACCGGAAACGGCGGCACGGGAACCACGGAGTCGTACAACGACAAGATAGACAGCTATCTGGCTGAACGCTATCTATGGAACGGCGAGTATGGGCAGATGACCCGCGACCTGACGATCGAATACGCCGCCGACAATGACAACTTCCTGACGAGGACCCTGCTGGGGATGACCTCCAACACCCTCGACAAAAAGAGGTATACGAACGGCACGGGACAGAATTATTACAACCTCTACTCCTACATCACCCGCAAAGCCCGGAGCCGCGCGGCCACGGGGCTGAAAACGCGCGGCGTCAATCACGGCGTCCGCAAGGAGACGGAATACGGGTTCGGATTCGCCCGGCTGGGGGTGGTCCGGTTCTCCAACACGGGGAAGGCCGGATTTTACGTGATGGCGGTATATCCCGGCTCCCCGGCAGACAGGGCGGGATTCAGACGGGGTACGATCTTCTCGGAGATAGACGGCGCCGAGATCGCCGATTCGGAGAGCGAATACACCCCCGTATACAAGCGGCTGACAAGCCCTTCGGGAGCCGCGTCGGTCCTCTTCAAAGTCCGGGAGACGGGTGAAGAGACCACCCTCACGGCGGAACGGCTCTACCCGAACCCGGTGCTCCGCGCGGAGGTCATCGAGGAGGGTGAGCACAAGATCGGCTACATGGTCTACAACGGGTTCGACGCGGCATATGACGACGACCTGCTGGATTCCCTCCGGAAGTTCCGCGACGCGGGAATCACCGATCTGGTACTCGACCTGCGCTACAACGGCGGCGGACACGTGATTTCGGCAAAGATGCTGGCGACGTGCATCGCAGGCGAAAAATGCGACGGCGAGGTTTTCCAGTATTACCGCTACAACGACAGCCGCATGGCCGATCCGGCGAAAACCCAGAAGCAGACGGGCAATACGTACGATCGGGAGAAAGCGCTCTTTTACGAGAATTTCAGCTACGGCGACTACTACGGGGCGGACCTCAAGCAGTACGCCCTCGGCCTGCAGAACATCTATGTGCTGACGACAGGCAGCACGGCGTCGTCAAGCGAAGCGGTCATCAACGGGTTGAGGGGAATCGACATCGGCGTGACGCTGATCGGCGAGAAGACCAACGGCAAGAACGTGGGCATGGAGATCGACAAGTTCGACGACGGCGACTATTCGTACGAGCTGGCCCCGATCACGTTCGAAGGCTACAACGCCAAAAAGGAGACGGTGAATCCGGCCGGACTCGCGGTCGATTATGCGGTCGCCGACTGGAACAACAGACTGGTGGATTTCGGGCCTGAGGAGCCGATGCTCGCCAAGGCCCTGAGCCTGATTACGGGCCGCACCTACACGCCCGCTCCGGCCCGGAGCGCCGCAGGCATCGCGCCGATAACGGGTGTCTCGCTGCCGGAAGACGCGCGAAGACCCGCAGGCATGCTCGTCCTCTCCCCGCAGCACGGGGAGTAGTTCCGGGGCGCCGCCGGAGGATTCGACGCACGTCGTACCGCAGGGCGGCCGGCCGGCCCGCCTTGCCGCCGCAGGGCGGAGAAACGGCCCCGTTTCCGGATAAGGGAACCGAAGAAGCACAAAAATTGCCATTAACCGTCCTGAAAATTTGGCGGATTAAAATTTATACCCTATATTTGCACACCCGAAATCCGAAATTCGGAGGTAAGGCCCAGGTGGTGAAATTGGTAGACACGCTACTTTGAGGGGGTAGTGAACGTTTAGTTCGTGCAAGTTCGAGTCTTGTCCTGGGCACCAAGGAAACAAAAAAGGCAATTGATTAAAAATCAATTGCCTTTTTCCATTTCCAGCCTACATAAGAGTTGCACGAACACGATAAGAAGTTAGGGAAATCCGGGGTTCCTCTCCCGATTCGTCTGCATACCGCGGCTATTCGCTCAGCCGGGCGATCGTCTCTTTGCCTTTGCGCAGCAGTTCGGGCCACGGCTGCGAGACGTCGTGCATTTCGAAGGGACGTACCGCGGCTTCGAGTTCGGCGCGTTTCGCGGCGCCTTCGGGGGTGTTGTCCGAGGCCAGCTCGCCGCGCAGGATGCGGATCTTCTCGTAATCCTGAATCCCCTCCCGCAGCCGCTCGAAGCGGATCGACGAGCGGGCGTCGGGATAGACGAGGTAGGTGTCGCCCGCAGGCCATGCCGTGAAACGCGAGTCGCGCACGGGGTCGGCGGGCCACGAGTTATACGACCAGCGCAGCATGCCGTCGTAGCCGCACGCCGCGGCGAACCATGCCATATAGACCGCTTCCCACGGCTCGGAGAAGGTGAACGTATTGGGGAATGCCGAAGAACAGCAGACGTAATAGGTCGTCAGCAGTCCGTCGCGGCGGCGCCGGGCGAGGTCCTCGTCGGCCACGCGGCAGTCGATCTGCACGCAGACGTCGTCCAGATCGGTATAGCGCTTATAGCTGGCGTGGTTGTCGGCCATGGCGATTCCCAGTCCGGGAGCCGCGCTGCGCAGCAGGCCGATCGCCGCATCCATGGTTTCGGGCGAGCGCTCGTCCATGGCGACACAGCACTTGCCGAGCCATCCTTTCGCGTCGAGATGCGCTTCGAAATCCCGGAGGAAGGGTCGCCACATCGCTTCGAATTCGGGCGTTCCGGGGTTGGCCCGGACCTCGACGATGCGGTCCGCCGCCGCGTCGTAATAGTGCAGTTCGTTGTTCCACGGAAGCATCGAGTAACAGTTGATCTGCCGGTCGATCCCCTCCTCGGCGCAGAGTCCGACCCAGCGGTCGAAGAGCGAATAGTCGTACTCCCACGTGCCGTCGGCGCGCTTGGTCCAGCGGATCATGTCTTCATAGGCGTCGAAACACTGGTGGTTCCACGGGTCCTTGTTGAGCGTCGCCGTGACGACCTTCTGTCCGGCGTCGGCGAGCATCCGCACCAGCGGACGCAAGGCGTCGAAGTGCGCGTCGCTCCACAGGGCGAGCCCCATTACCCGCGCCGCGGCCGCAGGATGCTGCCAGAGGTCGAGGTGGTAGCTCCACTCCGCAGGGCGGGGCAAACGCCGCTCCTGCACGCGGAGTTCGAAGGGCAATTTCAGGCTTTTCACGCCGTCGCCCGTCACTTCGACGCAGGAGCGGTAGACGCCTGCCGGCGCGTCGTCCGGCACGGAGACGGTCAGCCACACCGGACGCGCGGTGCGCGCATCCATGTCGAAGCGGCCGAGCGTGTCGAGCATGTCGGCCGCGAGCGAAACAGGGAAATCGCCGTCCCTGCGGTGGCCGCAGCCCGGACCGAACGTGTCGGTCAGCACGTAACGCACGAAGCGGGCCTGCGCGATTCCGGCGGGAAGACAAGCGCCGTCCGAGCGGAATTTCCCGATGCGGCACTCCACGCCGCCGACGCTGTCGGCGCTCCACAGCACCAGCTGGGCCGAAACCCGTTCGCCGCGCCATGCCGTCAGGCGGCATTCGGACGCCGCGGCGCAGGGCACGACGGAGCGGGCGTAACGCTTGTCGGTCGTGCCCCAAGCGGCATGCAGGCCCGAAGCGACGCCCGACCAGTCGGCGAGCGTATCGGCCGTAGGGTCGTCCGCCTCGCGGAACGTGAGCACGGGGCCGCGCCGGGAGCAGGCACCCGTCAGAAGCAGCGTCAGCATGCAAAGCGCCGCGCGCAGCAGGATTTTGTCGTAAGAAAGGGTCATGGCAGTTATTTTTTAAATCGGAAACCTAATTTTCGCAGCTCTCCGCGCAGGCGTTCGACCACGGCGGGGTGTTCGGCGGCGAGGTTGCGCCGCTCTTCGGGATCGGCCTGCATGTCGTACAGCTGGTCGCCGGGACTGTTGCCCAGCTCGATGCCCGTACCCCACGCATAGCGCGGTCCGGTGAAGGGAGGCACATACTTCCAGCGGCCGTCGGTGACCGTCACATTCTCGTTGTTGCTCTGGTAGGCCAGCACGGCACGGCCCTTCCCGCCCCTGAACCATGTGGCGAGATGCTCTTCGCTGTCGGGCGCAGCCCCTTCGGGCAGCGTCGCGCCCAGCATCGCGGCCAGCGAGGCGAACCAGTCCACCTGCCCGGCCAGTGCGTCCGTTACCACGCCCGCGGGTACCGCTCCGGGCCAACGCACAATGCAAGGCACACGCGTTCCGGCTTCGTAGATGCTGTATTTGCCGCCCCGGAAGTCTCCGCCGGGCTTATGCGCGCCCAGCAGTTCGCGGGCGCCGTCCCGATAGCCGTCGTCCACGACGGGACCGTTGTCGCTCGAAAGGATCACCAGCGTATTCTCCGCCAACCCCAGACTGTCCAGCGCCGTGAGAACGCGCCCGACGCTCCAGTCGAACGACAAAATCGCGTCGCCGCGCGGCCCCAGTCCGCTCTTCCCGGCGAAGCGGGGATGCGGCACGCGGGGAACGTGAATGTCGTTGGTCGCAAAGTAGAGGAAAAAGGGTTCGCCGGAGGCGGCGCAGTCGCCGATAAAGCGCACAGCATGGCAGGCGATGCTGTCAGCGATATACTCGTCGCACCACAAAGCGCTCCGGCCGCCCCGCATGTAGCCGATGCGCGAAATACCGTTCACGATCGACTGATCGTGTCCCTCGGAGGGGTCCATGCACAGCAGTTCGGGGTTATCGCGGCCCGTAGGCTCACCGGGGAAATTCCGTTCGTAACTCACCTCGACAGGATCGGCGGGATCGAGGTTCACGCCGCGGCCGTTCTCCATGAAGATACAGGGCGTGCGGTCGGCCGTGGCGGCCATGATGTAGGAGTAGCCGAATCCCAGATCGGCGGGATTGGGCCGCACCTCTTCGTTCCAGTTCTGGGCACCGGTCTGCGAGCCGAGTCCCAGATGCCATTTGCCTACGACGGCCGTGCGGTAGCCGCAGTCGCGGAACAGGTCGGCCATCGTGTAACAACTGGCCGGAATGATCGCCGCGGCGTCGCCCCGCGCAACGCCGGTTCCGGGCCGCCGCCATGCGAATTCGCCCGTCAGCATAGAGTAGCGCGCCGGAGTGCTGGTCGAAGCGGCGCAGTGAGCGTTGGTGAAGCGGATTCCCTCGCGCGCCAGCCGTTCGACATGGGGCGTGGGGACCGAACCGTAACCGTTACAGCTCAGGTCGCCGAAACCCACGTCGTCGGCATAGATCAACAGTACATTCGGACGGGACGCCGGCTTTTCGGCCGCCCCCTGCCCCGCAGCGGCCAGCAGCAGGCAGCCACCGACGACCGGCACGATATATCGCCATTTTCGCATAACGAATCAAATTTAATCAATTTTCAGGATAATTGGGACCATACAGCAATGTTTTCCCGCGCACGACGGGTTTTCCATCCCGCACCCACTCTTCGCCCCGCACGCGCAGATGTTCGGCCATCCGCGCACGCCACAGGTTCAGTTCGGAGACATGACGCTTCCCGCCCGCGAGATCATGCAGTTCGGCGGGGTCCGCCTCAAGGTCGAACAACTGTTCGCAGCCCGTATGCACGAACCGGATGTATTTCCAGCGGCCGTCGGTCAGTGCGCACCAGTAGTTGTCGTCGCTGTAACAGGTGGCGTGCTCCAGATCGAGCCACGGCCGCCACGGACCGCGGCCCAGCAGGGAGAGCCCCTCCATGCCGTCGGGAATCCCGACGCCGGCCGCGTCGAGGAAAGTCGGCAGCACGTCGCGCAGCTCCACGACTGTCTCTTATACACATCTCCGAGCCCACGAGACACTGAGCGA
>ENA-OYCW01000264-OYCW01000264.1-human-gut-metagenome-genome-assembly--contig:-NODE-264-length-10045-cov-4.751952_pt1 | contig 10045 bp, 5 predicted proteins | sample MGYA00243460_ERZ652887 | MGnify/ENA primary metagenome ERZ652887 (study PRJEB26926, sample SAMN06164626) | human gut metagenome | biome: ENVO:00009003; feature: ENVO:2100002; material: ENVO:00002003...
TCAGAGGTGTATAAGAGACAGATCCCGAACACCTCCCGGTATCCCGAAATCCCCAAATTCCTCCCGGTATCCCTACACCCCGATTCCCAGCCCCGGCATCCCGAAACACAAAAAAAACGGAGCCGGCATTGCGCCGGCTCCGCTCCAAACTATTTACAGGTATCTACTCGATCGTACCTATCTCGGTCTGAGTCAGGTTCGGGTTCTTGTTCATCGCCGTATTGCTGATCGGCCACAGCAGAATGTTCTTCTCGTTCTCCCGGCCGACAAGACTCGGCACCTCGTCGAAGACCACTCCGAGACGGATAAAGTCCCACCAGAGCTTGCCTTCGGCGCAGAACTCCTTCTCGCGTTCACGCAGGATCGCGGCATCGACCTCCTGCTTGGTAAGCGTCTTGGGGTAGAAGTTGGCACGGCCGTAAGCGCGCTGCGCCACCTGATTGAGCGCATCGACGGCGGCATCCTTCTGATTCTGGTCGTTCTTGATCTCGGCATCGAACATCAGCAGGTCCGCATAACGGTAAACGATGATGTCCGAATCGAAAATGCGCGCCCCCTCGTTCCACGTGCCGGCATACTTGTTGATCCAGCGGTGCGTGGTGTTGTTCTTCTCCACGTCGAGGAAGAAATCGTAGCTTACGCGCGCACGGGAATCCTCCACGCTGACGCCGTTCACGGTCGTCTCGTCGATCACCCCGCGGAAAGCCTCGGTGAACATCGCCCACTGCTGATGACTTCCCACCTTCACGGGATTCTCGACGTATTTCTCCGAAACATACTGAATGGCGCAGAGCCAGTCGGACTGGAAACCGCCCTCCTTCTCGTCCTTCTTCATGCTCCATGCGAAGAGCACTTCGGGATTGAGTTTGTTGGTCACCGAGAATATGTCGGCGAAATTGCCGAGGAGCTGCTTGCCGGCAGCTGCCGCCGCGGCCAATGCGTTGTCGCAGGCCGTACGCGCATCGGCAAGCGCGGTCGCGTCCTTGCGCACCTTCGCCATCCACAGGTAGTAGTCCGTCTGCATGGCGTATGCGGCGGCGAGCGTCGGAATGTCGGTGCTCGACACCGAAGCGTTCTTGAGGTAATCCACCGCCGCCACGATATCGTCGCCGACCTGCCGGAATACGACGTCCGCGGGATCGCGCGAGGGGAACAGCCCCTCCTGCCCGTCCGACTCGAAACCCGCCGTCAATACCGGAGCGTCACCCCAGATACGGCCGATCCAGTAGTAGCAGAACGCGCGCACGAAGTGGGCGGCTCCCAAGATCTGGTTCTTCTGCCCCTCGTCCGTAAAGCCGATTCCCGGCACGTACTTGAGAATCAGGTTGGCATGGTTGATCGTCGTGTAGAGACTCGTCCAGTCCGCCTGTGCATGCGTCGAAGCGATGTTGTTGGTATATACGAAGTCACGCGAAGGCTGCGTCTCGTTTCCCTTACCCCAGATCTGCGTGCGGTACTCGCCCCAGTACATATAGTCCGTGGCGAAGGCCGCGCGGAAAGTACTCATCATGCCGTACATGTTGGCCAACGCATTGGACTGGCTGCCCCAAGCGTCGCCGCCCGTTACCTGCCCCTTCTGCGCGATGTCCAGATCGCCGTGACAGGAGACTCCGGCCAGCGAGAGGGTGATCAGGCACAATATTCCGAATATCTTTTTCATAATCGTATATTTAACTTAGTTGCTGTAATATTTAGAAAATCACCTTGATTCCGAGCGAAATACGACGGATCGGAGGATAGTTGTTGTAGCCTGCTGCGTTCGTACTCATCGTACCCACCTCAGGCGATACGCCCGGCACTGCGGTAAAGTAGTGCAGGTTGTTTCCCGCCAAGGTGATGGAAGCGCCCTGCATGCCCAGCTTCGAAACGAACTTCTTGGGCAGGTCCCACGCAAGGCTCAGCTCGCGGATACAGAGGTAGTCGCCCTTGAAGGCGAAGACGTCGGAGTCGTTCTTGAAGTTGGCCGAAACGCTCTCGCCGCCCGAATAGAAGCGGGCGTACTTGGCATCCGGATTCTGAGGCGACCACGTGTCGAGCACACCGGCATTCAGGGCCGTATTGCCCGTAAAGGTATTGATGAACTGGCGGGCCATCTGGGCGTGACGGATGGTGTGGCCGATAGCCCAGTCGAGGTAGACGTTCAGCGAGAGTCCCTTGTAACGGAAAGTATTGCTGAAACCGCCCGTCGAGTGGGGCACGCTGTAACCGATCACGAACTTGTCCTCGGAGTTGATCTGCTCCACCTCCTCACCGTTCACCACGGCCTTGGTCGTACCGGGACGGTTCACCCATTCGTAGTCGCCCATGTTCTTGCGGCCCTTCACGGTCGTGCCGTCGTCGGGATTGTAACCCTTCGAATAGCTGTCATAGATCGCCGCGGCGAGCTGTTCGGGCGTACGGATGATGTGCTTCATCTTGAAGGCCACCACCTGATAGAGCGGCTCGCCCTCGGCGATACCGCCGAAATACTCGTTGGTATTACCCACGCGGATACCGTCCACACGGTTCTGGGGCAGACCGTTGTCGGGCAGCTTCACCACCTTGTTCTTCACGTAGCTCCACGTGAACTTCGACTCCCACGAGAAATTCTTCTTCACGATATTGCGGCTGCTGATCTCAAGGTCGAAACCATAGAAACGCACCTTGCCGATATTCGTCTTCACGCTCGAAAAACCGGTCGTGTTGGGCATATCCTTCGAATAGATCAGGTTGTCGGTCAGACGGTTGAAGTAGTCGGCCGTCACCATCAGCCGGTTGTTGAACATCGACAGGTCGAAACCGGCGTCCAGCTGCGTGGTCACCTCCCACTGCAAATCCTGATTGGGCATCACGGCGGGATGAAGCCCCGGATTGCCGTTGTAGAAGTTCACGTTGTACTTGCCGCGCGCGTCATTGACCGAGATGTAGTTGTTACCGGTCTGACCGTAGCTCACGCGAAGCTTCAGGTCGTCCACCACCCGGCGGGTAGACTCCATGAAGTTCTCCTCCGAGATCATCCAGCCGGCGGACATGGCGGGGAAGTAACCCCACTGATTGCCTTTGAGGAACTTCGACGATCCGTCGGCGCGGAACGTCGCGGTAAGCATGTATTTCTTCTTATAGTCGTAGTTGATACGGCCGAAGTAGCTGAGCATCACGATTTCGGAGAAGCTGCTCGTACTCGACGTACGGTCGGGCTGCGCCGTCAGCGTGGGCGTCAGGTCCGAACCTCCGCCCTCGGCGGAAGCGGCGAACGCATTGGTTTTGTCGCGCGAATAGGAGTAACCGGCCATGGCCGAAAGACTGTGCTTCTCGGCGAAGGTGCGGGAATAATTCACATAGGCGTCCAGTTTCGTGCGCGTCAGCTCGTTGAAGCTCTCCGTGGTCGGAGTCAGGTTGGAGAAATAGCCGCGTTTGCGGAACGAACTCTTGCGGGTCACATGGTTGTAGGTCGAAGCGTCCACCGTTGCCTTCAGTCCGTCGATGATCTCCCAATCCAGCCCGCCGACGATCGAAAGCCGCTTGTTGCGGTTGTCGAAGTCATAGATGTAGGCATAATATTCGGGGTTCAGCGACGTGGCGTTGTAACCGTAGGCCGGGGTCACGCCGTCCGCCATGTAGCGTTTCATGGTCGGCGCAGCCGAGAGTGCGCGCGAGATGGCATTCATCTGGTTGTCGAACTCTTCGCTCCGGGCATCCGAATAATCGGCCGTAGCACGCACCCGGAGGCGCTTCGTAACGTTGGAATTCAGGCTGATGCGTGCGTTGAGACGGTCGTAGCCCGTACCCAGCGCCACGCCGTCGTCCTTGGTATAGCCCACGCTGGCCGCATAGGAGGTCTTCTCCGTACCGCCGTCGATACCCACGTAGTAATTCTGCCACCAGTTGTCGCGGAAGAGCACGTCCTGCCAGTCGTTATCTTGGAAAATCAGCCACTTGGTGTTGTCCAGCGGGTCGCGCATCTTCTTGTAGCCGGCCGGCACGGCCTCGCCCTCTTCGAGCCAGCGGGTCGAGTAGACCGAATTGGCGTCGTTGATCGAACTTGCCGAGAATCCGGATGTAAAGTTGTTCATGGGACTCGTGCCCTCGGCGATCGAGGTACGCACGATGCGGATGTAATCCTCGGCACCGAGCAGGTCGAAACGACGCTCCGCCTGCTGGAAACCGACATTGGCGTCGAACGTCACGCGGGGACCCGTATTGCGCTTGCCCGACTTGGTCGTAATGAGCACCACGCCGTTCGAACCGCGCGAACCGTAAACAGCCGTCGAGGCGGCGTCCTTGAGCACCTCCATCGACTCGATGTCGTTGGGGTTGATGCCCGAAAAAGCGCGCTCCACGCCGTCCACCAAGATCAGCGGGTCGTTATTGCCGTCGATCGACGAACCGCCGCGGATACGGATCACGGGGTCTGCGCCGGGCGTGTTGTTGCTGCTGTAAACACGCGCACCGGCGATCTTGCCCTTCAGCGCCTCGCCGAGCGTATTGACCGGCGTGCCCTTTACCAGATCGCCGTCGATTTTGGTCACGGCCGAAGTGATCGTACGGCGCGACTGCGTACCGTAGCCCACCACGACTACTTCGTCCATACCCACCGCGGTCTGCGACATGACGACGTCCACGACGGTCCTGTTGCCCACCTCTACGCGCTGGGTTTCGAAACCGAGGAAGAAAAACACGAGCGTCGCTCCCTTCGGCGCTTCGATCGAGTATTCGCCGTCGCTGTTGGTCGTCGTACCCGTCGAGGTATTCTCGACGATAATCGACACGCCCGTCAGTTTTTCACCCGTATTGTCCTTCACCACGCCCTTCAGGGCTACGTTTTGCGCTAAAGCACCTGCACACAGGAAAATTCCCAGTACGGAAAGCAGCATGCGCGCCATGAGGCCGGCTCTGCTTCTGTTTCTGTTCGTTGAGAAAGCTTCAAGCATACTTCAAGTTTTAAATTAATAGTTAGGTTAATAATGAATTCGGTATACAGTCAAGGTTTATTAAGTATTATTTAATGACGCAATATAACAATATTTTTTGAGAAAAAACACATCAATCGGCTTTTTGTATTATTTTATATAATATTTATTCAAAGATTAGATCGTTCCTGCGGTTCGCAACGCCCGCCTGCCGGACGACGGACGGCCCGCGGCCCCGCATATCGCCGGAAGAAATGCCCTGCCAGCTCCTCAAAAACACGATTCACCCCCGCCACATCCATAGTGACGGGGGTGAATCCGTTAAAAACCGACCGGTTTACCTTATTTATATTATAAGAACCGACGTTATATCATAACAACCTGCATTCCGGCCGGCAGCCTACTGCAGCGACTCAGGAGCCGGAATCAGGAACAGCAATCCGATCAGCAGGATCAGACAGACCACCGCGATCAGGATTATTTTTCCCAAACTGGTTTTCTTCTTTACGGGCACTGCGGTCTCGTATCCGGCGAACGCTTTGGCGTCGGAGTGCGCTGCGGCGGGTTTCGCCGCGCCCAGACGGGCCATCTCCTGCTCCATGCGCTTCGAACGGTCGGCGGCCAACTCGGCCTGCTTCCGGCGGCGGGCCTCCTCCGCAGCCTGCCGTTCGCGGGCCTGCCGCTCCTGCTCGTCGCGGGCCTCCTGCTCGCGGCGCGCCTGCTCGGCGCACAGGTATTCGATATACTTGCCGGCCCGGAAAACGTCCACGAAGACAAACATCTCCTCGGCGCTGTACTGCTGATCCAGCTGGATATCGTCGCGGATAAGCCGCTGCAACGCGTCGTAAACCATCGTCAGCGGTTTGGACAGATACTCCCGGCGGATCGAAGCCGACAACTCCCCGGCCCGCTCCAGCATCGAGCCTTCGAACGAATCGAAGCCGCGCGCGAGGTAATAGACCGTCTCGGCCAGCCGCACGTCGTCCTCCCGGTCGCCGAACACCGCGCGCACGCGGTCCACGGCGGCGCTTCCCTTGGGCGATCCCGTGTTGCAGTAGGCCAGAAAGCCCCAGTAACGCTGCCAGTAATCGTCGGTCAGCTCCTCCTCGTAACTCTTCACCGATCCGGCCGGATCGAGAATCGCCATGGCGAGGAAATACCAATATCCCACCTCGTAATTCGACGAAATCTCGTGCAGCGCCGTAAAGGTCTCCAGACTCTTCAACCCCTGCTCACGCTCGGTCGCCGTAATCAGACGCTTCGCCGCGGCCTCCAGTTCGGCCCGCTGCACGGAACTCAGCTCCGCCGCATTTCCGGACGGAGCGCGCTGCTGCAAGGCCCGCAGAATCGAAGCCTGCGTTCCGGCATCGATGCGAAGACGCCGCGCCTCGGCGTCCAGCTGCTGCTTGCGCGCCGCGTCGAACGGTCCGGGAGCGCCCATGACGCGCGCCACAAACACGCGGTACTCCTCGCGGGCCTGCTGCTCGCAGTTCTCGCAGCGCTTCGAGGTCTCGACATAATACTCCAGCGCCACCTGCCCGCCGCATTGCGGACATACCACACTCTGGTCCATATAGATACGCTTGCCCGAAACCGCGCACTCGACGATCTTGTGCGACTGGTCCTCGTTGATCGTATTGTGAATCGTGATGTTCGAAGCCTCGTACTTCTCCTGTTTGCCGATGATCGTACTTTCGTTGATCAGGTTCTTGTCGCCGACCAGCGGTCCGGCCTCTCCGGTTTCGGGTCCGGACTTGGGTTTGCGTTTCACCTCCATCGTGCGGCACTCGGTGCCGCACTCAAGGCAAAACCGGGCGTCGTCCGCCAGTTCCGAACCGCATTTATGGCATTTTTTCATGCTTGTTCCCTGTTTTCTGTCGTTTCACCATTATCCATCTCTTCGGCATCCGCCGCCTCGACCGCATCCGCCACCAGCCACCCGTGGCTCATGCGCCCCGTCACGACCACCTCCTGCCGGTCATATGCGGCAAAGAACGGATCATCGGCGGGCGGCACGCCCTCGCGGCAAAGCTTCAGGACGCTCATGTCGTCGTCCCGCACCAGAAAGGCGTAACGCCCCTCCGATTTCGATTCGGCATTCTGCAGCCGGACCAGTATCACACCTTCGTAGCGTTCCATACTCCGGCTTATTTGAGGTCTCGCCCGCAATGGGCGCAGAAACGGACTCCCTGAGCGGCCACCGTGCCGCAGTCGGGGCATACACGGCCGACGGACTGCGGGGCCTGCGGCTGGGGCTTGGGAGCCGCCTGCTGATTGTTGCGGGTGGCGTATTCGAGGGCGCTGTCCTGCGTCTTGTCCACGCGCTCCTCCTGACGCTCCATGCGTTCGCGGTAGCGGTCGCGCTCCTCGTCCTTGTTCTGCACGATATGCCCGGTCATCGTCGTGGCCATCTCCTTCATCTCGCGCATCATCTCCAGCATGCGGTCCTCGTGACGCTGCGAATCGGCGATACGGGCCTCGGCGGCCTGCTGCACCTGTTCGACGTTCTTCCCCGCCGAGAACGACTCGGCGAACTTCACCGCCGCCTGCGAATCGAGGTTCTCCCCGGCGGCCACGGCCATCAGCTGTTCGGCGGTCATCCGCGCCTTCTTGTCGAGGGCTTCCTGCTTCAGACGCTCCATCTCGCGCTCGTGGTCCAGATCCATCTTCTTGTCCTCGCGGTTGATCTCCTTGACCTTGCGCAGACGTTCGATCTGGGCGTTCATCTCGGCGGCGTCCAGCTCCAGCTCCGCCTCACGGTCGGCCCGCATCTGCTCGCGCTCCTTGGCGCGGCGGTCGTCGGAGTACTCGTCCTCCCGCCTGCGGTGCGCCAGCGTCAGCTCCTGCAGTTCCAGCCCCTGACGCATCGTCTCCACGGCGATCTGGCCCTCGCCCGCCGTACGGACCTTCTCGAATTCGATCTCGTCCTTCAGCTGCATGAGCCTGATCACCTGTCCGCGCTGGTAACGCCGCTCGGCAATGTCGATCCGCAGGTTCTCGACGTCCTCTTCGCGCAGCAGACCCGTCTTTTCGATGTCGGACAAGGCCGCTTCGACCTCGTCCTCGCTCTGCGCATCGCGGATGCGCTTCTCGCGCGAAAGCACGGTGTAGAACTTATCCAGCTCGTCGTCGGCCAGCAGACGGTCCTTGTTGACCTCCTGCAATCCCTGATATAGCTGCAGGTCGCTGCGGGCGTCGGCGATGGCCTGTCCGTTGGTCTCCGTCGCCAGCCGGTTGCGGAAATCGTTGGTCCGGCGCAGGAAATCCAGCTCCTGCTCCGAAAGATAAAGCTCGCGGCTCAGGCTGCGCAGGCGTTCCAGATCCTCGTTCGACGCCGCCACTTCGGCGACGCGCTCCAGCGTAAGGCCGTAGAACTGGTCGCCCGCAGCGACGATCTTGGCCGTAATCAGCTCGATGACGTCGGCGGGAATAGACGTTCCTTCGACCTTGCGGTCCTGCATGACGGCCTGCACGGCATTCTGAATCGTGGGCTGCAGCTTCCCGGCGATCTTCAGCGTTGTGGCGACGCGCTCGTCGGTGAGGAAGTACTCGGCGAAGCGGTCGAAATCGCTGATGCGGAAAATCGCACGCAACCCCATCTGCAGGTCGAGCAGTTTCGTACGGACGGTCATCGGCTTGAATTCGGCCATCTCCTCGGCCGTTCCCGAACCGAAGACCAGCGAGAAGCTCTTGTCGAGTTTGAGAGTCAGCGAGAAGGCTTCGTGCCGCTTCATGCTCTCGATCACGGCGTCCAGCGAACGCTGGCGTTCGGGATCGCCGCTCTTGTCGAACTTGTCCTTCACACGGCGGCCCAGCAGGGCGTTTATCAGGAAACGGCCGCCGCCCGCAAGCGCGCCCGCCGCACCGCCCCTGCGGCTTTCGAGTATGCGCTCCAGTTCGTCGGGATCGACGAAATCGTAGATACCTCCGTGAATCTCAGCCAGCACCTTGCCGTTGGCCTTGATATAGGCCGTGGTGCCGTCGTTCACGATCAGCCCCTGCGCCGAGTCGTAGCTGACGAACTCCGACTCGTTGACCCGGCAGGCCACTTCGCCTTTCTGGATGTTCCAGAAAATCTTCTGCTTCACGGCGGCCAGTTCGCCCCCTTCGGCGGCCTGCGCTTCGGGTGCGGGCGCACTCTCCGGCGCAGCCGCGGCCGGAGCGCCGCACGTCGTGCAGAATTTGGCGCCGGGCAGCAGCCGGGCGCCGCACTTCCCGCACACGCCGCCGGCAGGCTGCGCGGCGACGGGCGTTCCGCAGGTCGTGCAGAATTTCGCACCCTCAAGGAGTTCTGAATTACAATTCTGGCATTTCATAGTAGTCGTTCTATTTAGTTGATATTATTGATTTCACATCGCCCTTCATGTCGGCCGTCGCCGTGTGGCGGCTCTCGATCGTGCCGTCGGTCTCGACATAGTTGAAGGCGTAGAATTCATCGCCGTTGCCGTATCTGAGCCGGGTGACGGTCGAGAGTTTGCGCGGCTCCACGCCCAGCCGTTCGTAAAGCTGTTTGTCTACCGTGGCGCGTATGGCCAGCAGGTTGCGGTCCACGGCGTTGCGCACCTGATCGAGGATGGACGCCGGAGCTGCCTCGTACACGCACTTGCGTTCGACGACGGCATTCACCGGCCCTTTGGCCAGCGCCTTAACCTCGCGCAGCTGAACCTTCGCTTCACCGCGCCGCGTCCCGACACAAAGGTAGGGATCGCCGAAAAGGTTGAACTCGACGATCGTAAGCGCCTGATGCGGCGTAAAATAACCGTCGTTATAGTCGAAGAAGCTCTGACGGGCCAGATAGAACGCCTCGCCCGCGCTGTACCCTTCGAGCAGTCTGGACATATAGACATTGGTCAGGCGGTCGGCGTTGTTGAGATCGGCCGCCGAACTGCTCTGCGACGCCCCCCACGCAATGCGCGACGAGCCGAGGTAAAGCAGCGTCTTGTCGCCCATGGCGGCGAGCAGCATCGTCTCGCCGCGGCCGTAATCCTGAAATTTGGCTCCGTAGCAGGCTTCGGTCACCACCACGTTCGCCGCTTCGGCCGAAGCCAGCTGGCGCGGCGTGATCGCCTCGTAGCACTGCTGCCGGTAGGAGGCATAGAAACTGCACGCCTGTCTCTTATACACATCTCCGAGCCCACGAGACACTGAGCGATCTC
>ENA-OYCW01000369-OYCW01000369.1-human-gut-metagenome-genome-assembly--contig:-NODE-369-length-8819-cov-4.949110_pt1 | contig 8819 bp, 7 predicted proteins | sample MGYA00243460_ERZ652887 | MGnify/ENA primary metagenome ERZ652887 (study PRJEB26926, sample SAMN06164626) | human gut metagenome | biome: ENVO:00009003; feature: ENVO:2100002; material: ENVO:00002003...
ATCGACATCAGCGCCACGAGGGTCTTGCCGCTGCCCACGTCGCCCTGCAGCAGTCGGTTCATCTGGAATCCCGTCACGGTGTCCTGACGGATCTCCTTGACGACGCGCTTCTGCGCGCCGGTGAGCGGGAAGGGGAGCTTTTCGTTGTAGAAGGTGTTGAAGACCCCGCCGACTTTCATGAACAGAAAGCCGTTGTTCTTCGACAGACGTTCCGTGCGGCGCGACTGGACGTTGAGCTGGATGCCCAGCAGTTCGTCGAACTTGAGCCGGTACTGCGCCTGCCTGAGCAGTTCGGCCGACTGCGGGAAGTGGATGTTGTAGTAGGCGTCGCGCAGCGGGATCAGTCCGTAGCGGGCGCGCACCGCTTCGGGCATGCAGTCCGTGATGTGGTCCTTGACCAGCGCCCATGTGTTGCAGATGATCTGGTACATGCCTTTGGCGCCGAGCACGTTCGAGAGTTTCTCGGTCGAGGGGTAGATGCCCTGCATGCCGCTTTCGGCCTTGCGCGAGAGGGCCTGCTCCATGGTCTCCAGTTCGGGATGCGCCATCGACAGAAGTCCGCGGTAGAACGACGGACGTCCGAAGATGAGGTACTCACGTCCGACTTCGATGCGTTTTTCGATCCATTTGATGCCCTGAAACCACACCAGTTCGGCCGATCCCGTCGGGTCCTGCACGTAGGCCGTGAAGCGTTTTTTACGCCCCGTACCGGCATAGGCCACCCCCGTTATGCGGGCGCGGAACTGCAGGAGCGTGGGCGCGCCCTCGGTGATTTCGGCGATGCGGTAGACTTTCGTGCGGTCGATGTAGCGGAACGGATAATGGCTCAGCATGTCGCCCAGCGTGCGGATGCCCAGCTCCTTGTCCAGAAGCCGGGCGCGGGCTTCGCCGACGCCGCCTACGTATTTTATATCGTTGTCCAGATACTCCACACGACAAATATAATGAAAGTCGGGCGACAAAACGAAAATTTATTTTCGGACAAGTCCGAAACGCATCCGATATTCCGAAAATATGCGAAAAAACGGATAATCCCCGCAGGTTTTCCGTTATTCCTTCCGCCGATTGTCTGTTGAAGCTGCTTCGGAGAGCAGCGCTTGGGTGTGGCGGATCAGTTCCGGTCCGCCGGGGGTGCCGTGCCCCGGCACGACGATCCGCGCGTCGGGAAACCGCACGAGCAGGCTGTCCAGCGTCGCGGGCCACGCTGCCGGAACGGCGTCCGAGAGGTTGCCTGCGTTCTGCGCCGCCATCTCCTTGACCATGCAGCCCGCGAAAAGCAGTTTTGCCGACGGAATCCAGACGGCGATGTTGTCTTCGCTGTGTCCGCCGCCGAAATAATAGCACCGAATCTCCGTGCCGTGCAGGTCGAGCCGCAGCGAGTCGCTGAAACCGATGTCGGGAACGGGCTTGCCCTCCCTTTGCGCGATGCTGCGGGTGAGGCGGTGGGCATAGGACTTCACGCCCAGCGTTTTGAGATAGCCCAGCCCGCCCATGCAGTCGCTGTGCCAGTGGTTGGGCACGAACGTCGTGACGCGGGCGCGGAGCGTTTCGGCCGCCCAGTCGGTCAGCGTCTTGGTCTGCGCATCGCCGACGGGGGTGTCGAGCAGGACGGCTTCGCCCTCGCGCACGATCAGAACGCCGTTCGACGGCACGGGACCGTAGCCCTCGATCTCATCGACGGCCGTGTAGAGGTAGATGCCTTCAGCAAGGCGTTGGACGGTTATGTCGTTTCCGATGTCGATGCGTCGGGGCGTGCAGGCCGCTGCCGTCGCCGTGAGCAGAGTCAGTAGAAAAAAGATTCTTGACATAGATTTTGTATGAAAATTCGAGGAAACAAAGGTAATATTTCCCTCTTGCTTCTAGTCAATAATGGCGGAAATAATATTAACGCCATTGATCTCTTATGGAATCCGTTTCAGAATCTCTTTTATGACATCCGGATGAAATTCCCGGTAGACGGAGTTCGAGCGGACATTGTTTTTTCCGTACGGCTTGGGAATTACGAACGTACTCTTGTCCAGCCAATCTACCTGTTTTCCCCTATTTATGGGATACTTGCTGCCGATATTGAAAGTCCCGACGGATGCATTGTCGGTGACGATGCCTATACCTTTTACACAAATATCGTTGCCGAAATTGCAGGACTTGATGTAAATTATGTCGCCCTTTTCGATGCTGTCAATGTAGTTGTGCAAATCGGGAGCATCCGCCTGATCCCAGCCGACACCTGCAACTCCCGAATGCAGGAAATTTTTGCTTACGTCGATTCCTCCGAAGTTGGCTCCAATGCCATAAATAGCAACTTTTCTTATGATTTCTTTGATTGATTAGTGGGTAATAATCCGACTTTCTGATATCGCCTTTTGAGGGCTGTTCCTTGAATATGGTAATTTAACAGAGAATTTGAGCCTATTTTTTCTCTTCCAGCGTGACGTCTACGCCGGTGCGGGCGAAACCGCCCTCGTACCAGCCGTCGCCCTTTGCCGTGCGGTCGGCTTCGGTGAACGTCACCTCGACGCTCTTTTCGGCGAACTGGCCGCCGTTTTCCGGACCGTCCGTGTCCGTAAAGGTGAGCCATGCCGTTCTGGATGCCGATTCGTCCGCTATGTCGTAACTGCCGTCGGCCATAGTGCGCACCGCCTTGCTTGGGCGCCGTTGCTTCGGACCTGAATTCCGGGGATCGGATTGCCGCTTTTGTCGGTTACCCTGCCTTGGGTGCGGGTGTCGGCGCGCGGTACCCCGTACATCTCCACCGGCTCCCTGTCGCAGGCGGATGCGAAGCCCAGCAATGACAGCAGGAGGTAGGAAAGACGTTTCCGGAGGGTGGTTTTCATGGTGCGCAGGATTGGGGATTCTTCGAAATATAGCGAATTATTCGCAGTTCGCAAAATTGTGTGTTATCTTTGTGGACGATATTTTCGCACGGACAGGCCGTGTCCCGGCGGTATTCGGAGCAATCCGGCGCTGCGACGGGACGGTGCGGTCCGCTGCGTTGCAAGCGTGAACGATTATGAATCTTTCGGAATACAGCCGCCGTCCGAGCGGCGAAGTGCGCATCGGGCGGGTCGTGATCGGCGGCGGGCATCCTGTCGCCGTACAGTCGATGACCAATACCGACACCAACGATACCGAAGCCTGCGCGGCCCAGATCGAGCGGATCGACCGTGCCGGAGGCGGGATCGTGCGTCTCACGGCGCAGGGCCGCCGCGAGGGCGAGAATCTCGCAAACATTGTACGGAGAGTGCGTGAGGACGGTTTCGACACGGCGATTGTCGCCGACATCCACTTCGTGCCGGAGGTCGCCGCCATCGCCGCGAAATATGTCGACAAGGTGCGCATCAACCCCGGCAATTACCGTATGGATCACGGCGAGTTGGAGGCGCTGATCGCCCAATGCTGCGAGCGGGGCGTCGCACTGCGCATCGGCGTCAATCACGGGTCGCTCTCGAAGCGCGTCTTCGACCGCTGGGGCGATACGCCGCAGGGTATGGTCGTCTCGGCGATGGAGTTTCTGCGGGTCTGCAAGGCGCAGGGGTTCGATCAGGTCGTCGTGTCGATGAAGTCGAGCAACACGCGGGTCATGGTCGCTGCCTACCGTCTCTTGGTCGAAGCGATGGACGCCGAAGATATGCACTATCCGATTCATCTGGGCGTTACCGAGGCCGGAAACGGCATCGAGGGGCGCATCAAGAGCGCCGTGGGCATCGGGGCGCTGATGGCCGACGGCATCGGCGATACGATCCGCGTTTCGCTGACCGAAGCGCCCGAAAACGAAATCCCCGTCGCCGAACTGCTGGTGAAGCATTTCGCCCGGCGGCCGGGCAAATTCCCCGTACTCCATCCCGAACGCTATTCGCCGACCGAATACCGCCGCCGTACGAACGTTGCGGTGCCTGTCGTCCACACCGAGCCGCTGGAGGGTTTTTGCGTGATCGAAGCCGTGTCGGAGAATCCCACGGCCGAACTGCGGGCCGCGATCCTGAACCTCGACACGCCCCGGCCCGTCGTGGTCAAACGCCGTTACGGGGAGACTTCGCCGGAGACGCTGGCCGTCAAGGCCGCCGCCGATCTGGGCGTGCTGTTTCTCGACGGGCTGGCCGACGGCATCTGGATCGACGCGCCGGGCTTCGCGGAGGAGGAGATCCGCAATATCGAGCTGATGATCCTGCAGGCGGCGCGCGTGCGCTTCTCGCATACCGAATATATCGCCTGTCCGAGCTGCGGCCGCACGCTTTACGACATTGAGAAGACCCTCGCCGCCGTCAAGTCGCGCACGTCGCATCTGAAAAACCTCAAGATCGGCGTCATGGGCTGTATCGTGAACGGTCCCGGCGAGATGGCCGACGCCGATTACGGCTACGTGGGCGCCGCTCCGGGGCGCATCACGCTCTACAAGGGCCGCACGGTCGTCGAGCGCAACATACCGCAGGAGGAGGCGCTCGACCGGCTCGTCGAACTGATCCGGGACAACGGCGACTGGGTGGAGCCATGACCGTTCTGCCTTTGGCATACCTCCCCTCGGCCGAGTACTTCGCGCACCTGCTGCGCGGAGGGTGCGTCGTCGATCTGGGCGAACACTTCGTGAAGCGTTCGGAGCGCAACCGCGCCCGCATCCTCGCCACCGACGGCGTGATGGAGCTGACGGTGCATGTGCGCAATGCCAACCGGTCCCGCCAGCCGGTGCGCGACGTGCGGATCGACTATTCGAAACGCTGGCAGCACCAGCATTGGGGCGCGCTGGTCGCTTCGTATAAGGGATCGCCCTATTTCGATTTCTACGCCGAATATTTCGAGCCTTTCTACCGCCGGGAGTACGGATTTCTGGCCGATTACAACCGCGGATTGCTCGAACTGCTCTGTTCGCTGACGCATGTCCCGATGCCGGACTTTTCCGAGAGCTATGTCGATGCCGCCGCCGGGGACCTCGACCTGCGTCCCAAGCGCAAAAAAGAGGGTTCGGCGTTTATCGCCGAACCCTATGTGCAGGTCTTTTCCGACCGCATGCCTTTCCAGCCTAATTTGTCTGTTGCGGACCTGCTGTTCGCCGAGGGACCGGCTGCCGCTTCGGTTTTAGCACGTTGCCGACTCTGAGCGTTACGCTGTCGCACTGCTCCCCGGCCACTGCTTTCACCTTCACGATACCCTGTATTTCCACCGAGTCGGAGCGGTACTGGCAGGCGGCGTATTGGGTCATCGCCACGGTGTCCGCGCCCACGAACAGCGTAGGCGCTCCGACCGACGAATAGACGCTGAACGCCTGCCGGTTGCGGTCGCGCAGGCTGCGCCGCTTGTCGACGATATGCAGCGTCGGCTTCCGTTCGTTCCACAAAGCCCTGTATAAGTAGTATGCGTCCTTGCGCTCGCGGCGGTCGATCGTCACCAGTCCCTCGCCGTTGATGCCGTAGGGACGGCGCGCCGAACCGTAATCGAACATGTTGTTGATCCACGTGCCCCAGAAGAGCGAATCGTTCTGCAGGTTCTTCACGTATTCCTCGTGGAAGCGCGTCTGGCGCTCTTCGGGCATCCAGTTCGAGCGGGGTGCGGCCTGCGCCGTGTAGCTCTTGTGGCCGGTGAAGCCGCTGCCTCCGTAACATACGCCCGAACGGAGGTTGGACCAGTTCTTCTGCAGCTGGTTGCGCCATACGGCCACGTCGTCGGTCGAGCCTTTGCGCCAGCCGACGTCCTGCCGCCAGACGATCAGGTCGGTGATGAAGTTGATGCCGCCGTTCTGGTCGCTGCACGCCACCGTCGGACGCGAACGGTCCATTTCGTGGGCCGTGTCGTTGAGCCGGCGCAGGTAGGGCGTCACGTCGTCGCCGCGCATCCAGAGCCGTGAGAAGATACCCCACATCACCACCGAAGGGTGGTTGTAGTTCTGGGCGATGATCTCCTGCAGCTGCTGTATGCCGTTCTGCTCGAACTGCGGCGTGGCGTAATAGGCCACGTCTCCCAGAAACGAGGAGCGGTGCAGCGGAGAGTCGATCCAGACCAGCAGGCCCTGCTCGTCGCAGCGGTCGTAGAGATACTGCGCGTGGGGCATGACGGCCGAACGCAGGGCGTTGGCTCCCAGATCGCGGATCTGCTGCAGGTCGGCGTCGTAATCCTGCGCCAGAACCGCGCCGCCCGAAATGGCGTTGTCGTGGTAGAGCGTCACGCCGTGAACCGGAATGCGCTCGCCGTTGATCGTAAGGCCGCCCGCCGTGGTTACCTGAATGTTCCGGAATCCCGTGCGTACCGTCACGCTGTCCGTTACGGTCTCTTCGCCGATGCTGGCCGTTACCCGGTAGAGCGCCGGTGAGGAGGGGCTCCACAACTGCGGATTGGCGATCGAGAAGGGTATGACGACGGGTCTGCCGTCGAGACGGGTTTTCTGCCGTTTGGTGAAGACCTTCCGGCCGTTGGGGGCCGTGATGTCGAGCGTCAGCATGCAGGTGCTTTCGCCCGCCGAGGTGAGGTATATTTCCGCCTCGCCTTCGACCAGCGCGCTGGTGACCGAATTCTGGCGCACGAGTACGCCCTCCGAACCGAGGTGGAGCGGTGAAACGGCCGTCTTTCCGGTCAGGATCAGCTCCGCTTCGCGGTAGATGCCGCCGTAAAGATTCATGTCGGTCGAAGCGGGAAGCACGTCGTCGCGGCTGTTGTTGCTCACCACGACCAGCAGCGCATTGTCCTCGCCGAAGCGTATCTTGTCGGTGATTTCGAAGGTGAAGGCCGTGGACCCGCCGCGGTGTGCGCCGACATGATAGCCGTTCACGAAGAGGTCGGCGACGTTCTGCACGCCGTAGAACTTCACGAACAACCGTTTCGATGCCCATTCGGCTGGTATATACATGTCGTTCTGATAGTTGGCGGTCGTTTCGAGGAAATGGCCACCGGCTCCCGTGTCGGTGTTCCATGTGTGGGGCAGGGTTACGTGCCGGGCGTTGTCGCTGCTGTTCTCCGACTTGAAGAAGAAACGCCATCCTTCGTTGAGCGGAAATACCTCGCGGGCCTGCACCGAAGCGCAGGCGGCAAGGAGCAAGAGTGTTGCTATGTATCTTTTCATGGTTCCCGAATTTATTATGCGTCCGCATGCAAAGATAATACAACATCGGTTCAAAATCAAATTTTTGAGAGGTGCGCTCTCCGGCGGCGCCGGACGCGAAGCTGTTGTCGGACGGGTGCCGGTAAACGAATAATCGTCGTCTGCGCATCGCCCAGCCGTATCGTGGGGCGGATTTCGAAACGGCGATTGGCCGGCCGGACGGCCCGGCCGGCGGCGGAGTCCGTGCCGGCGGCCGCAGTGTGCCGGAGAGACGGAAGAATATTGCGGAGATTCCGGATAAAAAAAGCGGCAGACCGCGCCTCTTCGGTCTGCCGCAAGCAGGAATATTACTTGAAATGGGAGTTGTTGTTAACCAAAAAACTTTGGGATGTGCTGTTCCTGCTTTGGGGATTTGATTTCCCGCGCTCCCGGCACCGCCCCGAAGGACGGCGCCGGATTTCGCGGAAAGGGGGATTACTATTTGTTGTTGATTTCGACAGTTACCGTCTTCGTAAACTTCACGGGTGCGAATTCGCTGTCAAGCGCATACTTGTAGGTGAAGGTTACCTCTACGGTGGCGGTTACCATGCCGGCCAGCGGTGCGTTGTTGGCCGAGTAGGTGAGAACGCCGGTCGCGTTGTCGAAGCTGAAGTTCTCGAACGTCGTTGCACCGTTCGCGCCTTTGTACTTCGGATTAGCGAATTCGACTGCCAGACCGTAATAGGTGTCGTTAGCTACATTTGCTGCAAGACCGGTATCCGTCAGCAGGTTGTTGCCGAAGATGTCGAGGGCGACATACTTTTTGCTAACCTGAGTATTCATAACCTTGTAGAGGTTGATCGTGGCCTTCTTGTTCGTCTCGACTTTGAGTTCGCCCTTTGCAAATGCAACCCACTTGGCGAAGTCGATCGGCTTCACAAGTTCTACATTGAAGGTCTTGGTGTCGATCGTCAGACCGTCAACAACCATCACTGCCTCGACTTCAACCGCATCGAGCTGGCAGCCGTTCCAGTCGAGAACGCCGGCCGTGCCGCTGGTTCCGCCGTCGATCGTCGGCAGCGTGCCGGTGTAACCGTCCGGAGTCGTCGTCTTCAGCGTGTAGGTAACCACGGCGTTGGCGGTCGAGCCGTCGGGCATTACCTTGCCGTAACCGCTGGTGAGCTGAACGGATTCGGTCTTGAATGCGTTTCCTTCGATCTTGCCGTTAGCTTTCATGTAATAAGGAGTCTTGTCCGTGTAGAGGTTTGCACCGATACCCAGATAGTAGCCGTTCTCCTTGTTGATCGTTACGCTGCCGCTCAGGTTGATCTTGAAGATCGGCGAAGCTTCGCTTACTACATAGTACGACTCTTCGGGTACCGTATAGGTGTATGCGTTGGCGGCATTGAAGTCTACGGTGTTCATCTTGAAGAATGCACGGAGAATCGTTCCGTTCTGGCGCAGACCTGCCTGTGCGATCTTCTTCGCGGCATCGGCCTTCTGATCCTCGGCTACGAGCTTCGATTTGCCCATGAACTCCTTGAACTCGGCAAGGTCCTTGAAGTAAGCCTGCTCTGCCGGCAGTTTCGCGAACATGGTTGCATAGAAATCTTTCTCGACGCTTACCCAGATGTTGTTCTGACCACCGTTGATGTCCATTTCGCCGTTGGCGACATTGACCTCGTAGTTCATGTCGGGCAGGCCGTTGAACGTGATGGCGCCCTTCAGGGTAACCTCCTCGTTGTCGTTCACGAGTACCTTCGTCGAAACATAGACCGTACCGTTGCCGTTGCCATAGTTCTTGATCGTGTACTGG
>ENA-OYCW01000374-OYCW01000374.1-human-gut-metagenome-genome-assembly--contig:-NODE-374-length-8774-cov-7.544673_pt1 | contig 8774 bp, 8 predicted proteins | sample MGYA00243460_ERZ652887 | MGnify/ENA primary metagenome ERZ652887 (study PRJEB26926, sample SAMN06164626) | human gut metagenome | biome: ENVO:00009003; feature: ENVO:2100002; material: ENVO:00002003...
CTATATTTGTGGACATTAACGGAATATTTTATTATGGGTGAGAATTTGTTGAAAGAAATTGAAAAGGGCTCAAAGATGGCTGTGATGAAGAAGAAAATCATTACCCATTATATTTATAATGGAAGCTCTACGATTACTGATTTAGCAAGAGAGATGGATTTAAGTGTGCCTACAGTTACAAAATTCATTGATGAAATGTGTGAGGAAGGTTACATTAACGACTATGGAAAGCTGGAAACCAGTGGGGGAAGACATCCCAGTTTGTATGGTTTGAATGCAGATTCCGGATATTTTGTAGGTGTTGAAGTGCGTCAGTTTTCCATTAACTTAGGGTTGATAAATTTTAAAGGAGATGTAGTTCAGCTAAAAATGAATGTTCCTTTTAAAGCGAAGAATACCCCTGAGAGTTTAGACGAATTGTGTAAGTTGATTAAACATTTTCTTCAAAAAGTCAGTGTTGAGAAAGATAAGATATTAAATATTAATGTAAATCTTTCCGGGCGTGTGAATCCGGATTTGGGATATAGTTACAGTATATTCAATTTTGATGAGCGCCCGTTGACGGATGTCATATCAGAAAAGGTGGGTGGTTATCGTGTTTCTATTGATAACGATACTCGTGCTATGATTTACGGTGAGTATATGCAAGGTGTTGTGAAAGGTGAGAAGAATATCATCTTTATCAATGTCAGTTGGGGATTGGGTATGGGAATTATCATTGATGGAAAGATTTATAAAGGAAAATCTGGTTTCTCTGGCGAATTCGGGCATAATTTTGGATATGAGAATGAGATTATCTGCCATTGTGGGAAAAAAGGATGCATAGAAACGGAAGTTTCGGGGGCTGCTTTGCATCGTATTCTGTTGGAACATATTAATAATGGTGAAAACTCTATTATCTCCAATACCAAGAAAAATTTGGAAGATTTGACCTTGGATGATATCATTGATGCGGTAAATAAGGAAGATTTGCTGTGTATTGAACTGGTGGAAGAAATCGGAGTGAAATTAGGTCGCCATGTAGCGGGACTTATTAATATATTTAATCCGGAGCTAGTCATTATTGGTGGTGCATTGTCACGTACAGGTGATTATTTGACACAACCCATCACTACAGCTATTCGAAAATATACACTGAACTTGATGAACCGTGATTCTGTTATTGTAGAATCTAAATTGAAAGAAAGAGCCGGGATCATCGGTGCTTGTATGTTGTCGCGCAGTAAACTGTTTGAATAAATATGGCGAATTAAAAATAAATAGGGGCTTAAATAAGCCCCTATTTATTTTTAATAGTTTGCTTTAGTGTTTCCCAATTTTCATTGAAATCGGGCATGGAATGAAAAAGTAAATTCGCTCCTTCATTCAGTAACACATTGTCGTGCAATGGTCCTGTATTCACGGCGATGGTAAAAATACCGGCTGCAACTCCCGCCTGTACACCTAGTGGTGCATTTTCTATTACTAACGCTTCATTGGGTTTAAAGCCGCCTTTCTTTAGGGCCATCAGATATGGTTCCGGATTTGGTTTCCCATATTTCACATCAAAGGCGGTAACCATTAAGTTGGCTTGGAATATGCCCGGAAAATTATGATTCAATCGGTCCAATAACGAAGTTTGTCCCGAACCGGTTACTACCATCGGAGTCAGTCCTTCACTCTTTATTTTAGTCAATACTTCCAGTGCGCCGGGCATCCGTTCTGCTTTGGGGCATTTGTTGAATTCTTCAGTTTTGGCTTGGTAGATAGCTTTTATTTCTTCTTCAGTAGCATCATGCCCACGTTCCCGACGACTTACTATATTGATCGTAGATGCACCGGTACGCCCTTCGTGCATATAAGCTTCTTCTCGGCTGAGGCCGAAACCGAAGCGTTTCATTATTTTATGCCATGACTCAGCATGGTTGGGCATGGAGTCGAACAGCACGCCGTCCATATCGAATAATACGGCTTTCAAGTCGATGGATTCGTATCCATGAGTATGAAGATAGTTATTTATCGCTTCTTTAAACATAGAATAAATGTATAGTTATTACTTCCAAAGGTGTGACCGTTGGATTGGAATAAAGTGAAGAATCTGCAAGCATTTGATGGATGCTTTCAGATTCTTCACTGTTATTCGGAATGACATTGATAAATGGCATTCTGAATAGGTTCTTGATATTATAATCTAGCTTGGATAGCTTTAGACTCTTCTTCGTATCCCGGTTTATTCAACAAAGCAAACATATTTTTCTTGTATGCTTCCACGCCTGGTTGGTTGAACGGATTTACTTCCAGCAAATAACCGCTGATACCACAAGCTTTTTCAAAGAAATAGATGATTTCTCCCAGGTAGTATTCATTCAGTTCGGGTACAATCAGTCGCATATTGGGTACACCACCGTCAACGTGTGCCAGCTGAGTACCTAGTTCTGCCATCTTGTTCACTTCGTCTACACGCTTTCCTGCCAAGAAATTCAAGCCATCCAAATTTTCGCTGTCCGAAGGAACTTGAAGCGTATGTTCCGGGTTTTCGATAGAGATAACTGTTTCGAAGATAGTACGTTCACCTTCCTGAATCCACTGTCCCATAGAATGGAGATCGGTAGAGAAGTCGACGGCAGACGGATAAATACCTTTACCATCCTTACCTTCGGATTCACCGTACAATTGTTTCCACCATTCGTTCATATAGTGCAGTTTGGGATTGAAGTTTACCAAAATCTCAATCTTCTTTCCGTCTTTATACAATTCATTGCGGGTGGCAGCATAAACAGCGGCAGGATTTTCGGCAAACGGAGTAGCCGGACCACATATTGTTTCCATCGTGCGTGCGCCTTCCACTAGTTTCTCAATGTCAAATCCTGCCACTGCGATAGGCAGCAAACCTACTGGAGTAAGGACAGAGAAACGACCGCCTACATTATCGGGGATAATGAAAGTCTGATATCCTTCCTTGTCGGCTGTAACACGTGCGGCACCCTTTTTGGCATCTGTAACGGCAACAATCACTTTCTTCGCCATTTCCTTGCCAAGCTGGTCTTCACACTGTTTTTTCAGTAAACGGAAAGCTAAGGCGGTTTCTGTAGTAGTACCAGACTTGGAAATATTAATTACACCGAACTTTTTGTCCTTCAAGTATTCAGTCAACTCGAACAAGTAATCTTCGCCGATATTGTGGCCTGCAAAAACGATGACGGGTCCGTCTTGTTTTGCTTTCAACCATTGAAAACTATTGGATAAAGCTTCTATTACGGCACGTGCTCCCAGATAGCTTCCACCGATACCTGCTACGACTACTACTTCGCAGTTGTCGCGCAGAACCTGGGCAGTAGCTTTCAAGTCAGCCAAATGTTCGGCTGTTATAGACGATGGCAAATGCAACCAACCCAAGAAGTCATTACCTTTACCTGTACCGTTTTCCAATGTTTCCATGCAGGCTTTCACCTGAGGTTCGTAAGCAGCGATTGTTTCCTTAGAAACAAAACCGGCTACTTTGTCGATGTTTAAACTAATATTCTTCATTGTATCTGATATTTTATCTGAATGAATCAGTTAATAATTTAATCTCAATCATGGGCGAGATGCGCTCATATAAAATATTATAAACGGCATCTACGATAGGCATGTTCACGTGCAAGTGCTTGTTTAGCTCCTTGATACATTTCGTTCCGTAGTATCCTTCGGCAATCATTTCCATTTCTATCTGTGCGCTTTTTACGGAATAACCTTTACCAATCATGGTTCCGAATACGCGGTTCCGGCTGAAATTGGAATAGGAGGTAACCAACAAGTCACCCAGATAAGCGGAATCATCAATAGAACGCTCTACGGGATGTACGGTATTCAGGAAGCGGTTCATCTCTTGAATGGCATTTGAAATCAATACAGCCTGAAAATTGTCGCCATATTTCAGACCGCTGCAAATTCCAGCGGCGATAGCATAAATATTCTTCAATACCGAAGCGTATTCTATACCTGCCACATCCGGGCTTACAGAAGTTTTTATGTAATGTCCGGCCAGCTGCCGGGCGAATATCTTCGCCTTGTCAATGTCTTTACATCCGATAGTCAGATAGGAAAGACGCTCCAAGGCTACTTCTTCTGCGTGGCACGGACCTGCAATGACGGCTATATTCTCTTCGGGAACACCGTATACCTGATGAAAATAATCGGAAACAATCAGGTTCTCGTCAGGGACGATACCCTTGATAGCAGTGACAATGAACTTGTCCTTTATTTTGGTTTTCAGCTTTTTCAGGTGGCTTTTCAGATAGGGAGAGGGGGTAACGAATATCAGGGTATCCGATTCCTTTACTATCTTGTTGATATCTGAAGAGAAGTTGATGTTCTTTATTTCAAAGCGCACACTTGTCAGATAAGCCGGATTATGTCCCAAACGTTTGAATTCTTCAATTCGGTCGTCGCGGCGCATATACCAGTTGATTGATTCAGCCTGAGCCAAGACTATTTTTGCAATAGCCGTGGCCCAGCTGCCACCACCCATTATCGCTATTTTACCGGGCAATTTCATGCTTATTATTTATGATGGATAATTGACAATTGGAATAATTCTCAATCTTTAAATTCTCAATTCTCAATTTTCGCAATCCATCCGGCAACTTCGTCCACCGTAGGATTGGTTAATTCCAATTTATATTTTTTGTTGATTCCGCAAATGTCCATATGCAGCTTCTGCGAATTCACTTCTTTCATATCGCTCACCAGGTTATAGCCTGCTTTCTGAATGACAGGAACCCAGTCTTCTGAAATTCCCAGTTCCATAAATTTGGCAGGAGTGTCTTTCGGAGTAATCTTTTCGGGACGCATCTGGGGGAAGAACAATACTTCCTGAATGGTAGACTGTCCGGTCATCAGCATCGTCAGACGGTCCATACCGATTCCCATACCCGAAGTGGGGGGCATACCGTATTCCAGCGCACGGACGAAGTCTTTGTCAATAATCATAGCTTCATCATCTCCTTTTTCGCTCAGTCTCATTTGTTCTTCGAAACGTTCCAACTGGTCAATCGGGTCGTTCAATTCGGAGTATGCATTACACAGTTCCTTGCCGTTCACCATCAGCTCGAAACGCTCGGTCAAATCCGGATTGCTGCGGTGTATCTTTGTCAGCGGAGACATTTCTTTCGGATAGTCGGTGATGAAAGTCGGCTGGATGTAAGTACCTTCGCAGAATTCTCCGAAGATTTCATCGATCAGTTTGCCTTTGCCCATTGTGTCGTCAATCTCCATATTGAGTTTCTGGCAAACTTCTCGTATCTGTTCTTCGTTCATGCCTGTCAGATCATAGCCGGTGTGTTCCTTGATAGAGTCCAGCATGGTGACACGTTTGTACGGGGCTTTGAAGTCAATGATGTTGTCGCCTACTTTTACTTGAGTGGTGCCGTTTACATCCAGACAGATTTTTTCAATCATTTTTTCTGTAAATTCCATCATCCAGTTATAGTCCTTGTAGGCAACATATATTTCCATGCAGGTAAATTCAGGATTGTGCGTGCGGTCCATTCCTTCGTTACGGAAGTTCTTACCTATTTCATACACTCCTTCGAAACCACCTACAATTAGTCTTTTCAGGTACAACTCACTGGCAATACGCATGTACAGCGGCATATCCAGTGCGTTGTGGTGAGTTATGAATGGACGTGCGGCTGCTCCGCCGGCAATGGATTGCAGAATCGGGGTTTCCACTTCCATATAACCTTTTGAGTTGAAATATTCGCGCATAGAGCTATATACTTTACTGCGCTTGATGAAGATATCTTTTATCTCTTCATTCACAGCAAGGTCAACATAACGTTGGCGATAACGCAGTTCAGGGTCTTCAAACTTGTCGTAAGCGACTCCGTCTTTGTATTTTACAATAGGAAGCGGTTTGATAGACTTGGACAGTACGGTCAGTCTTTTAGCGTGGATACTGATTTCACCCATTTGGGTTCTGAATACGAATCCTTCTATACCGATAAAGTCACCAAGGTCCAGCAGACGTTTGAACACAGTGTTGTACATTTCTTTGTTTTCATCCGGGCAGATGTCATCACGGGTGATATACACCTGGATACGGCCTTTTGAATCCTGTAATTCGATAAATGAAGCTTTACCCATCACACGGCGGCTCATCATACGTCCGGCTACCGATACTTTGCGAGGTTCCTCATCATCCTTGAACTCAGCTTTTATATCTGTAGAAAATGCATTGGTTACATACTCAGCTGCGGGGTATGGCTCGATGCCCATAGCGCGCAATTCATTCAGACTGTTTCGTCTGATAATCTCCTGTTCACTTAGTTCTAATACGTTCATCCTGTTAAAACATTAACTCAATTTGTTGGCAAAAATACGAAAGATTTTGCAAAGTACCTCATTAAGACGTGTTTTTATTTCGATAAAGCCTGTTCTTGAGCCAGTTCGCACACCATAGATATCATGAACAGCACTCCGATTGCACCGCAGGCAATAATCAGGGCGAGATTAATCATACGGGCACGGAAAAGGGTGGAAGTATGCAGATGGGAAGCTGTGTATTCTTTAAAGAACAGATAAAGGCCCGGTACAGCCGAACTTGCCAGCAGAAAATCTTCAGGAATATGGAAAAAGTAAGTTTTGGTGAAACCGATCAGTGCCCAGTGGCAGAGAAACATGACGAGAAAGATATTGACTCGTTTGGAAAATGCCAGCAGCAGTCCGATGGTGAAAACCGCTACCGAACAAGGCATTACAGGTGAGGTCATCATGGGAAAGCTCATCCCCCTTATAATGGAGAAGAGTGGATAGGCCAATGGCAACATACAAAGCAGGACGGCTAGTGCGGTATGTTTGTGAGTCCGGTCAAAAGGGGTGTAGTTTACTTTCAGGTCATAAATCCAGAAGATGGCCATGATTCCCCAAAATCCTGCCAAAGCATTGTTGTAACTTCTTGGTTCACAATAAATCATGTAATACACGGAAGCTATCCATACATTCAAGAATATGAGATATAACTTCATCGCTACTTTTATTTTTTTTGTGGGGCTTTTGAATAGAGAACAGGTTAAAATAATGCCGATAAGGGTGATAATAACTTGATAAATCCAGGTACCCGCATTGTAATGAGTGATTGTATCCCAAAAAATATTCATCTTCTTGATAAGTTGGTAGTTATTTTGGGTGCCAAAATTACGAAAAAATGATGGAATAGCCTATCTTTGTAGCGAATATATAAAAATAAGAGAAGAACGATGAAGAAGTTTATGAGTCTGATGTTGCTGGTTTGCGCATGTTTGCTGAACCAGCCGGTGAAGGCACAACAGGTTACTCCTGATAATGCCGGTTATATAGTAAAGGTAGGGGATATGGCTCCCGATTTTGAAATGGAACTGACAGACGGACAGAAAGTGAAACTCTCTGATTTGCGTGGCAAGGTGGTGATGCTTCAGTTCACTGCCAGTTGGTGTGGAGTTTGCCGAAAAGAGATGCCTTTTATTGAAAAAGATATCTGGTTGAAACATAAGGATAATAAAGCGTTTGCTCTCTTTGGAGTGGATCGGGACGAACCTTTGGAAACCGTAGTGGCTTTTGCCAAACGTACCGGCGTGACCTATCCGTTGGCTCTTGATCCGGGAGCTGATATTTTTGCCAGATATGCAGACCGTAAAGCGGGCATCACCCGTAATGTATTGATTGACAAAACGGGCAAGATTGTAATGCTGACCCGTTTGTACAATGAAGAAGAATTCTCTTCTTTGTGCAAGAAGATAGATGAAATGTTGGGAGAAAAATAACAGATAATGAGAGGATCGGTACTATTTGTCACGTTTTTATTTTTTGTTCTATCACCGCTTCTGGCGAAGAAAAAGCCTCGTACCGGCAAAGAGGCATTATTTGGAAAGGAATATGCTACCTATCAGATTACATCCAATGAACTAAGCGGAGCTTGTTTTTATTTGGTGAGTGGTCACGGAGGTCCCGATCCTGGGGCCATCGGTATCTATCAGGGGCGTCAGTTGCATGAGGATGAGTATGCATACGATATTATTCTGCGGTTGGCACGTGAGTTGTTGTCACGCGGTGCGAAGGTGCATATTATCATTCAAGATAAGAAAGATGGTATTCGTGACGGTCATGTCCTGGCAAACAGTAAACGTGAAACTTGCATGGGAGATCCTATTCCCTTGAATCAGGTGGCTCGTTTGAAGCAACGTTGTGACTGGGTGAATAAACTGTATCGGAAAGATAAGAGCAGTTACAAACGAGCTGTATTTATTCATGTGGACAGTCGCAGTAAGGGACAGCAGACAGATGTGTTTTTTTATAACGCTCCTAAAAGTACGAAGGGTAGGCGGTTGGCCAATAACTTGCACCGTACCTTTGATAGGAAATATGACAAGCATCAGCCAAACCGTGGCTTTCGCGGAACGGTGAGTGAACGTAATTTGTATGTATTGCGTAATACGACTCCCGTAGCGGTGTTTTTGGAATTGGGAAATATCCGGAACAAGCGTGACCAACAACGGCTGGTTCTGAAGAATAACCGTCAGGCATTGGCAAATTGGATTGCGGAGGGAATAGTGAAAGACTATAAGCAAGGCAAATAGAATAGGGGCAACGGATGTGCTTTTGTTTTGCCAGCTTTGTGATGGTTGGGTGAGTTATAATCGGCAGAATGTGACTGGTGTTTGAGCTTGTGAAAGGGATATTCAGTAAATGTCTCTAAAAAATAAGATGGCATATGAAGATGATAGGGCATGACCATTTCATATGCCATTCTTATTGTCATTTTTCCGTGCTTTCTCACA
>ENA-OYCW01000385-OYCW01000385.1-human-gut-metagenome-genome-assembly--contig:-NODE-385-length-8711-cov-4.338840_pt1 | contig 8711 bp, 10 predicted proteins | sample MGYA00243460_ERZ652887 | MGnify/ENA primary metagenome ERZ652887 (study PRJEB26926, sample SAMN06164626) | human gut metagenome | biome: ENVO:00009003; feature: ENVO:2100002; material: ENVO:00002003...
CGAGATCGCTCAGTGTCTCGTGGGCTCGGAGATGTGTATAAGAGACAGGCCCCATCCGTGACGTAAAAGCCGATGTTCTCCTTTCAGTCATGTTCCGAATAGACCGGATATGCCACTCGGATCCGGTATTTTCTGTCGGAAGAGTATTGCGGCTTTTTTTCTCCAGCTTTTACTTGTTGTAGCGCAACGTCGCTTAGGGGGGAGGGCTGGATCTTATGTTTCCAATCATTCTGCCATGTGTTTGGCTCGGTTCAAAATTTCAACGCTCAACACCTTCGATTCTTGTGCTCGTTGCTTTTGCAGAGCGGTCTGATGCGGGATCGAGACATTTGGAAGTGCGTATTGACGATCTTTAAAACCTGATTGTAGTTGTAGTCCGGTTTCTGAAATTGGCAATAGAAGTCATTCAGCCGGGCGACGAATTGTGTCTTCGGTGTTTTGGAGGCTGGACTTACGTTCGATGTTGCTGTCGACTACCGATTTGCAACCTTTGCAGGGAGTGTCGAAAGGAAGAACTGGCTGATTATCAATACTGGTGTCTAATTTGTCTTTTCAGATTTATGTCACTTTTGTAGCTAAAATTTTTCATTTTGTGCATTTTTTCGTCCGAAAGGTAGCTTTTCAGCGGGAAAGAGCGTATATTCGCTGCGCTGAAATTGTTTTGTCGATAATGCTGGAGAGAATTCAATATGCGCTGTTCGTGCTGCTCTTCGTGCTGGCGGGAAGTCTCGACGGTGCGACGCCGCAGGGAGGCGCATGCCGGGTACAGCCCGGAATGAGTCCGCAGGCCGCACTCCATGCACCCGTTACGGCGCAGAATTATTTCACGGCCGCCGTGATGCTTTCGGGCGACGCTTCGATCGAGATTCCGGCCCACTCTTCGGAGCATAAGGCCATCGTGCGGCATCGTTTCTATGCCCGTTCGGCTGCGGCGGAAGCCGTGGCGCAGCAAAATTCGGCGCTCTCGGACCGCGGCGCGCTCTATTCCAAGCCGGTCGATTACTACATCTTTTCTCTGGGGCGGATTCTGATTTAGCCCCGGCTGTCCCTTTTTGCCAGCCGCATGGTTTCCGGCCGCGACGTCCCGTCCGCCGGGGGCATGCCCGTTTTTCGTGTTCCGGAATATAAATTCGTAAAATAACAGGTTATGTATTTCACGCTATTGGTGGTCGTCATCCTGACGGCCATTGCGCTGGTCGCAGTCGCGCTGGGTATCGCCCGCGCCGTGTCGCCGCGTTCGTACAACCCCCAGAAGGGCGAAGCGTATGAGTGCGGCATCCCGACACGGGGCCGGTCGTGGATGCAGTTCAAGGTGGGTTACTACCTCTTTGCGATCCTGTTCCTGATGTTCGACGTCGAGACGGTGTTCCTCTTTTCGTGGGCCGTCGTCGTGCAGGAGCTGGGCGTATACGGACTGGTGAGCATCCTCTTCTTTTTGGTCGTCCTGATTTTGGGCCTTGCGTACGCATGGCGGAAAGGAGCTTTGGAATGGAAATAAAGAGAGAACCGAAGATCAAGTCGATGAAATACGAAGATTTCAACGACAACGAATACCTCGAAAAGATGGTCGCCGAACTGCGCGACAACAATACGAACGTGATCGTGGGCTGTCTGGACGAGCTGATCGAGTGGGGCCGCAGCAACAGCCTGTGGCCGCTGACCTTCGCCACGAGCTGCTGCGGCATCGAGTTCATGGCCGTGGGCGCGGCGCGTTACGATTTCGCCCGGTTCGGGTTCGAAGTGGCCCGCGCCTCGCCGCGTCAGGCCGACTTCATCATGGTCGCCGGCACCATCACCCACAAAATGGCCCCGGTGCTCAGGCGCCTTTACGACCAGATGGCCGATCCGAAGTATGTGATCGCCGTGGGCGGCTGCGCCATCAGCGGCGGACCCTTCAAGAAGTCGTACCACGTGCTGAACGGCGTGGACAGGATTCTGCCCGTCGATGTCTATATACCCGGCTGTCCGCCGCGGCCCGAAGCGATGCTTTACGGCCTGATGCAGCTGCAGCGCAAAGTGAAGTTGCAGCGTTTCTTCGGCGGGGTGAACAAGCAGATCGGCCGCGAAGAGTATGAAGAGCTGCTGCGCCGCGACCTGACCTCGGAGCGGAACGATTTGAATGTGGAAGGAGGAGAAAAGCAATGAGTATGACGCTGAAAGACAAGATAACGGCATGGGAACCTCAGGCCGTATGGTCCGAGGCGGGCGACGGCATGTGGACCGTGCCCGCGGAGAAGTTTCACGATCTGGCCGCCCGGCTCAGGGCCGCGGGATTCGATTTCCTGCGCAGTCTGACGGGCATGGACTGGGGCGAAGAGGGCTTCGGAGCCGTCTATCACCTCGAAGCCACCGCCACGGGCGAAAACGTCGTCCTGCGGACGCTGACGCCGAGCCGCGAGAAATGCGGCCTGCCCTCGGTCTGCGATTTGTGGAAGGCCGCCGAGCTGAACGAACGCGAGGTGTTCGACTATTTCGGCATCGGGTTTCTGAACCATCCCGACATGCGGCGGCTGTTCCTGCGCGACGACTGGGTGGGGTATCCTCTGCGCAAGGATTACGATCCGGCGCTCAATCCGCTGCGCATGACCAACGAGGTGTCGAAGGACAGCGCTCCGAGTTTCGAGCTGACCTCCGACGGCAGTTTCATCCGCAAGCGCAACGTGCTCTTCGAAGAGGACGAATACGTCATCAACGTCGGTCCCCAGCACCCTGCGACGCACGGCGTGCTGCGCTTCCGGGTGTCGCTGGAGGGCGAGATCATCAAGAAGCTCGACGTGCACTGCGGTTATATCCACCGCGGCATCGAGAAGCTGTGCGAGGGGCTGACCTATCCCCAGACGCTGGCCCTTACGGACCGGCTGGATTATCTGGGGGCCGCGCAGAACCGCCATGCGCTCTGCATGTGCATCGAGAAGGGGCTGGGCGTCGAGGTGTCGGAGCGGGTGCAGTATATCCGCACGATCATGGACGAGTTGCAGCGCATTGATTCGCACCTGCTGTTCTTCGCGTGTCTCTGTATGGACATGGGGGCTTTGACGGCGTTCTTCTACGGGTTCCGCGACCGTGAGAAGGTGCTTGACATCCTGGAGCAGACCACGGGAGGCCGCCTGATACAGACCTACAACACCATCGGCGGCGTGCAGGCCGACATCCATCCCGAATTTGTGCGCAAGGTCAAGGAGTTCATCGCCTATATGCGTCCGCTGCTGCGCGAATACCACGAAATATTCACGGGCAACGTCATCGCGCAGGAGCGTCTGAAGGGAACGGGCGTGCTGACCCGTGAGGATGCGATCTCGTTCGGCGCCACGGGCGGCACGGGACGCGCCGCCGGCTGGGCCTGCGACGTGCGCAAGCGGCATCCCTACGCCATGTACGGCAAGGTCGATTTCGAGGAGGTGCTCTTCACCGAGGGCGACTGTTTCGCCCGCTACATGGTACGCATGCGCGAGATCGAGCAGAGCATGAACATCGTCGAACAGCTGATCGACAATATTCCCGAAGGGGAATACCAGCTGAAGATGAAGCCGGTGATCCGCATTCCCGAAGGCAGCTACTACGCCGCCGTCGAGGGGAGCCGCGGCGAATTCGGCGTGTTTATCGAGAGCCGGGGCGACAAGTCGCCTTACCGCATGAAGTTCCGTTCGACGGGACTGCCGCTGGTGTCGTGTCTTGAAACCATAGCGAAGGGGACGAAGATCGCCGACCTGATCGCCATCGGAGGCACGCTCGATTACGTCGTGCCCGATATAGACCGGTGACAGGTTGAAAGCTTCGCCGGTCGGTGCCGGCTCTTCCCGATGTTTTTTTCGCCGCAGGCGGATAAGTCCCCTCCGAGGAGGGGACTTAGGGGAGGGGCAGACTTGTGAACACGGCCAGAGACCGTGAATTGCAGCCGGGGAGAGCGGAAAACGGATTGAAAAAGGAAAAACTTACAGATATGTTTGATTTTAGTATAGTAACGAGCTGGATTCACGGGCTGCTCACGTCGCTGATGCCCCTCGGACTGGCGGTCTTTCTGGAGTGCGTGATCGTCGGCGTATGCCTGCTGCTGATGTATACGGTGATCGCCATCCTGATGATCTTCATGGAGCGCAAGGTCTGCGCGGCTTTCCAGTGCCGTCTGGGACCGGTGCGCGTGGGGCCGTGGGGCACGCTGCAGGTCATCTGCGACGTATTCAAAATGCTCACCAAGGAGATCATCACCATCCGCCGTTCGGACAAGTTCCTCTACAACCTCGCGCCCTACATCGTCATTCTGGCGTCGGTGCTGGCGTTCGCCTGCCTGCCCGTGAACAAGGGGCTGGAGGTGCTGGACTTCAACGTGGGCGTCTTCTTCATGATGGCCGCGTCGTCGATCGGCGTGGTCGGCATCCTGCTGGCAGGGTGGAGTTCCAACAACAAGTATTCGCTCATCGGCGCCATGCGGAGCGGCGCGCAGATGATTTCGTACGAGCTTTCGATCGGCCTTTCGATCCTGACGATCATCGTGCTGACCGACACCATGCAGTTCTCCGAGATCGTGGCCCGGCAGGCCGACGGCTGGTTCATCTTCAAGGGGCATATTCCGGCGCTGATCGCCTTCGTGATCTACCTGATCGCGGGCAACGCCGAGGTGAACCGCGGCCCGTTCGATCTGCCGGAAGCCGAGTCGGAGCTGACGGCGGGGTATCACACCGAGTATTCGGGCATGCACTTCGGACTCTTCTACGTCGCCGAATTCGTCAATCTGTTCATCGTCGCGGGCGTGGCCGCCACGATCTTCCTCGGAGGCTGGATGCCGCTGCATATCTCCGGCTGGGAGGGCTTCAACGCCGCGATGGACTACATTCCGGGCTTCGTCTGGTTCTTCGGCAAGGCGTTCTTCGTGGTGTGGCTGCTGATGTGGATCAAGTGGACATTCCCGCGCCTGCGTATCGACCAGATACTGACGCTCGAATGGAAGTATCTGGTGCCGATCGGACTGGCCAACCTGCTGCTGATGGTCGTTGTCGTTGTATTTAAACTGCATTTTTAGCCATGAAAAGCTATATCAAAGGATTCTTTCACGGACTGGGTTCCCTGCTGACGGGACTCAAGGTGACGGGCCGCGAATTTTTCACGTCCAAGGTCACCGAGCAGTATCCGGAGAACCGCGCCACGCTCAGGATGTTCGATCGCTTCTGCGGCGAACTGACCATGCCGCACGACGCCGAGGGCCGGAACAAGTGTATCGCCTGCGGCCTGTGTCAGTCGGCGTGTCCCAACGGCACCATCCGCATCACGACCGAAATGGTCGCCGATCCCGAAACGGGCAAGAGCCGCAAGCGGCTGGTGCTCTACGAGTACGATCTGGGGGCGTGCATGTTCTGCCGTCTGTGCGTCAATGCCTGCCCGACCGGGGCGATCCGTTTCTCGACCGACTTCGAACATGCGGTCTACACGCGCGAAAAGCTGGTCAAAACCCTGAATAAACAGTAAGCCATGGAGATAACACTCGAATTAATCGTCTTTACGGTGCTGGCGGTCTTCACGGCCGTGAGCGCTCTGCTGGCTGTGACGACCAAGCGCATCCTGCGCGCGGCGACCTACCTGCTGTTCGTGCTGTTCGGTACGGCGGGCATCTATTTCCAGCTCAACTATTCGTTCCTCGGCGCGGTGCAGCTGCTGATCTATGCCGGCGGCATCACGGTGCTGTACGTCTTTTCGATCCTTTTGACGTCGAGTCAGGGCGACAAGTCGGAGGACCTGAAGGGATATAAACTCTTCGTGGGGCTGGCCGCGACGCTGCTGAGTCTCGGCGTCTGCCTTTATGTGACGCTCGGACACGATTTCAGGCCCTCGCATTTCGTTCACGGCGAACTGCACGTGCAGACCATCGGCCATGCGCTGATGAGCAGCGGCAAATACGGCTACGTGCTGCCGTTCGAGGTCATCAGCATCCTGCTGCTGGCCTGCATCGTCGGCGGAATCCTCATCGCACGCAAACGCTAAAAAAGTACGGCTATGATACACATGGAATATTACCTCGTCCTCTCCACGATCATGATGTTCGTGGGAATTTACGGATTCGTCACGCGCCGCAACCTGCTGGCGATGCTGATCTCCGTCGAGCTGATCCTCAATTCGGTCGATATCAACTTCGTCGTCTTCAACCGGTTCCTCTTCCCGGAACAGCTGGAAGGGTTCTTCTTTACGCTGTTCGCCATCGGCATCAGCGCCGCCGAAACGGCCGTCGCCATCGCCATCATCATCAATATTTACCGCAACATCCGCAATATCGAGGTCAAGAGCCTGCGGGAGATGAAGTGGTAGCCGAAAACGAAAAACGACTCTTATGGAATATACGATTCTGATTCTGCTGCTGCCCCTGCTGAGCTTCCTCTTCTTAGGCTTGGCCGGCATGAAGCTCAAGCCCGCGGCGGCGGGCCTCGTCGGCACGGCGGTGCTGGGGGTGGTGACGCTGCTGAGCTGCTGCACGGCGTTCGAATACTTCACGGCCGGACGCGATGCCGCCGGGGCGTTCCCGACGCTGATTCCGTGGAATACGGTCTGGCTGCCGATCAGCCGTACGCTGCATATCGACATGGGCATCCTGCTGGACCCGATTTCGGTGATGATGCTCGTGGTGATCTCGACCGTCTCGCTGATGGTGCATGTCTACTCGCTGGGCTACATGAAGGGCGAACGGGGTTTCCAGCGTTACTACGCCTTTCTGTCGCTGTTTACGATGAGCATGATGGGGCTTGTGGTGGCGACCAATATTTTCCAGATGTACCTGTTCTGGGAATTGGTGGGCGTCAGCTCTTATCTGCTGATCGGCTTCTACTATACGAAGAAGGAGGCCGTCGCCGCGTCGAAGAAGGCCTTTATCGTGACGCGCTTCGCCGATCTGGGATTTCTCGTCGGAATCCTCTTCTACGGCTATTACGCCGGGACGTTCTCCTTTACGCCGGAGGTGCGGCTGCTGGCCGCCGCCGGGACGATGATCCCGCTGGCGCTGGGGCTGATGTTCATCGGCGGCGCGGGCAAGAGCGCCATGTTCCCGCTCCACATCTGGCTGCCCGACGCCATGGAAGGCCCGACGCCCGTGTCGGCGCTGATCCACGCCGCGACGATGGTCGTGGCGGGCGTCTACCTCGTGGCGCGCATGTTCCCGCTCTTTATCGGTTATGCGCCCGAAGTGCTCCACTGGACGGCCTACATCGGTGCCTTTACGGCGCTGTACGCCGCCGTGGTGGCCTGCGTGCAGAGCGACATCAAGCGCGTGCTGGCGTTCAGCACCATTTCGCAGATCGGTTTTATGATCGTGGCGCTGGGTGTCTGCACCTCGGCCGATCCGCATGCGGGCGGGCTGGGTTACATGGCTTCGATGTTCCACCTCTTCACCCACGCCATGTTCAAGGCCCTGCTGTTCCTTGGCGCCGGATGTATCATCCACGCCGTCCACTCCAACGAAATGTCGGCCATGGGCGGCCTGCGCAGGTATATGCCCGTGACGCACGCCACGTTCCTCGTCGCCTGCCTCGCCATTGCCGGCATCTGGCCCCTGAGCGGTTTCTTCTCGAAGGACGAGATACTGACGGCCTGCTTCGCATTCAGCCCCGCGATGGGGTGGCTGATGACCGCCGTCGCCGGACTGACGGCGTTCTACATGTTCCGCCTGTACTACAATATCTTCTGGGGGCGCGAGAACCGGGAGCTGCATGCCGCGCACAGGCCGCATGAGGCTCCGCTGACGATGACCCTGCCGCTGGTGTTTCTGGCGGCGGTGACGCTCGTCGGGGGCGCGATCCCGTTCGGAAAGTTCGTCAGCAGCGACGGTATGCCCTACTCCATTCATATCGACTGGCGTGTGGCGGGCGTGAGCTTTTGCGTGGCCGCCGCGGGCATTGCGCTGGCCACGTGGATGTACCTGCGCGAGCGGCAGCCCGTCGCCGACCGGCTGGCCCTGCGGTTCCGCGGCCTGCACAGGGCGGCCTATAACCGGTTTTATATCGACGACGTTTATCAGTTCGTCACCCACAAGGTGATCTTCCGCTTTGTTTCGACCCCGATCGCGTGGTTCGACCGCCACGTCGTGGACGGCTTTATGAATCTGCTGGCAAGGGCGGCCGGCGGCGCGGCGTACGCGATCCGCGACATGCAGAGCGGCAGCGTGCAGCGTTACTGCATCTGGTTCCTCGGCGGGGCGCTGGGCTTTACGATCATCCTGCTGTTAATCCGTTAATTTGAAGTTGTTATGAATATGTTATCCTTGTTTCCCGCCATTCCGCTGCTGATGATGCTGGGACTTTGGCTGTCGAAATCGACGCGGCAGATCCGTGCCGTGATGGTGGCGGGGTCTTCGCTGCTGCTGTTGCTGGCGGCGGCGCTGGTGGTGCGCTACCTCGGCCTGCGCGAGGCGGGCGAGACGGCCGCCATGCTCTTTACCGCGAGCCATGTGTGGTACGCTCCGCTCGATATCCACTATGCGGTGGGCGTGGACGGCATCTCGGTCGCCATGCTGCTGCTGTCGGCCGTCATCGTATTTACGGGTACGTTCGCTTCGTGGCGGATGCAAACGCAGATCAAGGAGTACTTCCTCTGGTTCTGCCTGCTGAGCGTCGGCGTTTTCGGGTTCTTTATCTCGGTGGACCTCTTCACGATGTTCATGTTCTACGAGGTGGCGCTGATCCCGATGTACCTGCTCTGTCTCTTATACACATCTGACGCTGCCGACGAATAGCCTT
>ENA-OYCW01000397-OYCW01000397.1-human-gut-metagenome-genome-assembly--contig:-NODE-397-length-8618-cov-3.547939_pt1 | contig 8618 bp, 4 predicted proteins | sample MGYA00243460_ERZ652887 | MGnify/ENA primary metagenome ERZ652887 (study PRJEB26926, sample SAMN06164626) | human gut metagenome | biome: ENVO:00009003; feature: ENVO:2100002; material: ENVO:00002003...
GTCTCGTGGGCTCGGAGATGTGTATAAGAGACAGGTATAACATTGGTTCTCCTTGCGTTGAGGCAATAACAGTTCGGATGAGTAACGGAAAAGTTATTGAAATGGTAGCAGATAATTGGTCGCCGAAGAATGTGTATGTAAAGGAATTGTATGTAAATGGCAAGAAGTATGACAAATCTTATTTGAAATATGAGGATATACGTGATGGCGTGAAACTACGTTTTGTCATGAGCAGTAAACCGAACTATAAGCGTGCGGTATCGGATGAAGCGGTAGCTCCTTCTTTGTCGTTGCCTGGAAAGACAATGAAATATCAGGTAAATTTGATGAAAACGGGTATATCAAACCAGTGAAAATAACTTTTGAAGGAGTATTACCCAGTCCGTTTGATAGTACGAAGTGATGTTTTTATTACATTTGCCAATGTAAAACGATTATTAATTAAATATCTAAATCATGAGAAGATATTTCCTGTTAGTTGTGTGTTTGTGCTTGGCATCACTACTTCGTGCACAGAATAAGTTAGAGTTAATTTCTCCCAATGGAGAGCTGAAAGTGTCCTTGAATCTCTCGGATAAAATCTATTATAGTATAGATTATAACGGAGATGTATTGTTGAAAGACAATACCCTTCAGTTGACATTGAAGAATCAGGTGTTGGGAGAAAATCCCAAACTGCGCCGTCAGAAACGTACGAGTGTCGACGAGCAATTAACTCCTATTGTTCCTTTGGAATATGCGAAAGTCAATAATCGTTATAATCAATTGCTACTGACCTTTAAAGATTATTCAGTAGAATTCCGTGCTTTTGACGATGGAGTTGCTTACCGGTTTATTACCTCACAAAAAGGTGATGTTGAAGTAATGAACGAAGAGTTTGCTATCAACTTCCCGTCGGATTATCTTCTTCACTTGCAACAACCGGGAGGCTTCCATACAGCTTATGAGGAACCTTACACACATGTTCAAAGTAATGCGTGGAAGCCTGAAGAACGGATAGCTGTTTTGCCGGTATTGATTGACACACAAAAAGACTATAAAATATTAATCAGCGAGTCGGATCTGGCTGATTATCCATGTATGTTTCTCAAAGGAACAGGCACGAACGGAGCAATTTCTGTTTTTCCTAAAGCTCCGCTTGCGTTTGCCGAAAACAGTGATCGAAGCGTGAAGATTACTCAAGAAGCTGATTACATTGCTAAAACAAAAGGTACGAGAAATTATCCTTGGCGTTACTTTGTGATAAGTAAAAATGATAAGCAGTTGATTGAGAATACAATGACTTATAAACTGGCTGAAAAGAATCAACTTCAGGATGTTTCATGGATTAAGCCGGGACAGGTGAGCTGGGAATGGTGGAATGACGCTTCTCCTTACGGACCGGATGTGAATTTTGTTTCCGGTTATAACTTGGATACTTATAAGTATTACATTGATTTTGCTTCTAAATTTGGTATTCCATATATCATTATGGATGAAGGCTGGGCTAAAAGTACACGTGATCCTTATACGCCTAATCCCAAAGTAGACTTGCACGAGTTGATCCGTTATGGCAAAGAAAAAAATGTAGGGATTGTGCTTTGGTTGACGTGGTTGACGGTAGAAAACAATTTTGATCTCTTCAAGACTTTCAATGAATGGGGAGTAAAAGGACTTAAGATTGATTTTATGGACAGAAGCGATCAGTGGATGGTCAACTATTACGAACGGGTAGCCCGGGAAGCAGCCAAACATCATTTGTTTGTCGATTTTCATGGCTCTTTCAAACCTGCCGGACTGGAATATAAATATCCGAATGTATTGTCTTACGAAGGAGTGCGTGGCATGGAACAAATGGGCGGTTGTTATCCGGATAATAGTCTGTATTTACCGTTTATGCGTAATGCTGTCGGTCCGATGGATTATACTCCCGGGGCGATGATTAGTATGCAGCCTAATGTGTATCGGTCGGAACGTCCTAATGCTGCAAGTATCGGAACACGTGCTTATCAGTTGGCACTCTTTGTGGTTTTTGAGAGTGGTCTGCAGATGTTGGCAGATAATCCTACTCTTTATTATCGTAATGAAGATTGTACCCGTTTCATCACACAAGTTCCCGTAACATGGGACGAGACTGTGGCATTGGAAGCTAAAGCGGGTGAATACGTCATTGTAGCAAAACGGAAAGGCGATAAGTGGTTTATAGGAGGAATGACTAATAATGGTAAAAAGGAACGTGAGTTTACCATAAAGTTAGATTTCTTGAATAAAGATCGCTCTTATCAAATGATATCTTTTGAGGATGGTATCAACGCAGGACGTCAGGCGATGGATTATCGTTGCAAGTCAGCCCAAGTGAAAGCCGGAGAACAGCTAACTATAAAGATGGTTAGAAATGGCGGCTTTGCAGCTGTCATTGAATGATGGCACATATTCTAACTTTCCATACGTAAAAATGGAATCCTCTTTCAATCTATCACCATCCTTCTGAAACGCATTGTTCATCGAGCTTTCAGGGTGGTGATAGATTGTTCTCCACCTATCACCTAATCATTCATCTATCACCGTTTGAAATGAACATGCCTGCATATAAATATAAGCTTGTATGTAAATAGAAGTTTCAACAGGAGATACCTTTGGTTTCAAGCGTTGAAACCAATCGTTTCACGGCACGAAACACTTTGTTTTGCTATTTGTTCTAAGAAGGCAATGTCTCGGAATCAACGTTTTCTCTTAGAGAACCACTCTTTAAACTCTGCTACTCGGGCTTTACTGACAAGTATTTTTTCTTTGATTCCTGAATAGTACAAGTTGATGGACAGTCGGCTGTTGAACCATAAGTCAATATCTTTGATAGCTTCTCGCGAAATAAGATATTGGCGGTTAGCCCGAAAGAAAAGAGAAGGATTGAGACACTCCGTAAGTTCATCTAATGTTTGAGAAAAACAGTATTCGGTTTCATCGGTTAAGACTACTTTGACCTGACAGTCCTTAATATAAAACAATTGTATCATATCTACAGAAACGGGCAATAGTTTGTCTCCTTTGGTAGGAATAAGGAAATGACTTTTATAGTTTTCTTGCTTTTGGAGTGAATGTATTAGTTTCAGTAGCTCATTCTCCTGTTGTGGAAAAGGAAACTGGTGTTTGTCAGCAGCATCCTGTAAACCTTGGAGCTTATCGAAAGCGTGTTCTATGTCTTCCTTACCGATGGGTTTTAATAAGTAGTCGATGCTGTTTACTTTGAATGCACGTAACGCATATTCATCATAGGCAGTTGTAAAGATAATCGGACAAGTAATATTGATATGATTGAATATCTCGAAGGCGGAACCATCTGCCAGGTGAATATCCATGAATACCAGTTCCGACATCGGATAAGAACTGAACCATTCGATAGTGGAACTGATACTATCCAGTATGGTCACGATTTCTCCATTCGGTTTTATTTCATTAAGCAGTGAAGTCAGGTTTCGTACTGCTGCTTTTTCGTCTTCTATAATGACAATCTTCATGGTGGTTATTGTTCTAGTTGTGATTTTTCAATCAAAGGAATACAAACTGTAAACTCTCTGTCCTCCGTTATTTGTATATCCCGTTTAAACAAGAGCCTGTATCGTTTGGCAAGGTTGGCAAGTCCGATACCGGTTCCGGAAGTTGCAGTCCATTTGGGCTGAATGTCGTTGCTGATAGACAAATTGCCGTTATCGTCCGTCGTGATATGAATAGTCAACGGCTTCCGGTTGCTGATTTCGTTGTGCTTTACTGCATTCTCAATCAACACTTGCACCGCCATTGGAGGGAGGAGATATTCTTCGTAGGCATTGCTTATCTGTATGTCGAATTGTAGATTGTTCTCAAAACGCATCTTTAATAGAAATATATAAGCGGAAACAAATTCCATTTCTTCCCGGAGACTGACACATTGTGACTCATTACTTTGCAAAGTATACCTTAGTACCCGGGAGAGTTCCTGAATGTAATCCTGCGCTTTATCCTGATTTTCGCGTACCAGCGAACGCAGGGTATTCAGCGAGTTGAACAGCATGTGTGGGTTCAGCTGATTCTTCAGTACTTCATACTGATTGCGGAGATTCTCTGCCTGAAGCTGTTCGTTCTCAATAAGTACCAGTTGCTGCTTGAATATAAGATGAATGATACAGCAACTACTGGTGACGAGACATGCCACAATAAAATCCCGCAATGGATGCAAATAATGATGTACCATGGCATCGATGGCCGGAATATCAAACGTTCTGTGAAGGAAAACAAAAAACTGTCCTGACAAGTTACTCAATATCCATGTCACGATAAAGGAAAGCAAAATCTTTGTCCCTGTAATTTTAATGGAAGCCTGATTGAAATGAAACAAACGGGTATTGATGGCAAAAAGTAACAATAGCGACAGAAAGGTAAAAAGTATTTCGTTTGCCACATCTATAAACTTCATCCCTGGGAATAAGGAATGACTTTCGAAACGGTCGAAAAGAGATACTGATTCAGGAAAATGAATCAGTACAGCAACCGCTAAGGAGATGATGACTGTGGAAAGTATATATTTATCTTTTTTTATTGCTTTGGCTATCATACAACAAAGATAGTGGTAAATTATGAGTTACCGGTTATAAAATGTCAATGCTGTTGTCACAGTTGGTCAATTATTGTTTCTGAATGTGTGCCGTGATATACATACCGGGGCGGAATTGTACATTTTCCTCCTTGATGGAAGCATATACCTCGAGCGAACGATTGGTTTCGTCTACTTTTTGTCCGATGGAAATCACGATACCGTGAAAGGTTTGTGTCCCCATTCCGTTTACACGAAACTGTACCGGGCTGCCGACTTGTATGTCTGCAAGATCTTTCTCGTAAGTAGTCAGGCAAAGCATCGGGCTGCTTTTATCGATAAGTTCGCAAAGTGCTTCTCCCGGATTGATATATTTGCCGATATTCATCGCTACATTAGCGGCATAACCACTAATGGGGGCTTTGACTTCCAGTAGCGGTTGTATTCCGTTCTTAAGTAATGCCTCCGTTTGAACGCCTAAAAGAGAAAGTTGTGCAGCAGCGGCGTCCTGGCGACTCTTCATGGAGAGAAAGTCCGCTTTACTTTGCTGGAATTTCTTTTGAGAAGCTGCTTGTTCGGCAGACAGATTTTTTTGCCGTTCGTATTCAGCTAAGAGATATTCGGTTTGTGCGTGACTGTCCAGATAAGTTTGTTGCAGGGTGATGAACTCCGGATTCTCTAACGTGGCGATTACACTGTTTGCAGCCACCCATTGCCCTGGAAGCAGAGAAGCCTTTTTTACAATGCCTCCCATGGTTAAAGCAATGGTTGCCTGACGTTGAGGAGGAAGAACGATTCGTCCGTTGAACGAAACCTGATTAGGCTTTGAGGTAGCTGAAGTGATGGCATCCACTTCGGGTTGTGCGATGGTATCTGCTATCGTTTCGGCAACGGGAATTGCGGCGGATTCGTTATTTGTAGTTTGCTGGTTTCCTTTGCAAGCCGTTAGAACTAGTAAAAGGATGGGATAAACTATTTTTTTCATATCTTATGTTTTATAATAATTATTCAGGGTGATGTATCTCATTCAATGTCTCGATTTTCCACCTACTTGAAAAGTTCATATTCCAGTGCAGCAATATTGTATTGGTAGACTGTTTCAATATAGCCTCTGCGTATCTCTCTGGCGGTGGTAATCGACTGTATATATTCGGCAATGCCTGTTTCGCTCTGCTGCAATTGCAGGTTGGCTGCCTTTGTCAGTTCATCCGCTTCTTTCAAGGCAGAAGAGGTATAATATCGTAAACTCTCATTATATCTGCGAAGGGATGCTTCCAGTTCGAGTGTCTTATTTCTTAACTCCCGGATGTTGGCGTCTGCCTGTATTTGCGCTGAAGTGGCAGTTAGCCGTGCCTGCTTCACTTTGCTCTTTTGTGGCAGGAAGTAGATGGGGAAAGAAACCCCGATCATCCAGGCATTCAGATTCTTAAGTGGGAGAATGTCCTGACGTGTATACCCCACACTGATTTCAGGAAAGAAATGGCTCTGCTCTACATGGAGCATTGCTTTCGCTTCATCTGCCTGGCTTTGAAAGTAAGCAGTATGTGCTCCCGATAGGTTTCCATCCGAAATGCCGGTATAGAATAAGGATAAAGTGGAATCTACCGGAACAATGGGATCGTTGGAGTAGCAACTCCATTGAAAACGTGCCAATGCCATTTTCTCTTCTTCTTTTGCTTGGAACCAGCGGTTATGCAGATCGGCAGCTATGGTGGTCATCATATTTTTTTCGAGCAAGGTAATCTCTCCTTGTTGGTATCGTAATTCTCCGATGCGCTGCAGCTCTTCTGCCATTTTATCCTGATCCCGATACATTGAGCAGAGATTAGTGGCATATTGGTAGTAGGCCCACGCCCTTTTCACTTCTGCTGTGATTTCTTTCTCTACCATCTGCCGATAATAGGTGTTCGTTTTTACCTGACGGTTGACTAACGCATTCTTGTAGAATGGCGTTAGAAGGGAGCCCAGGCTTTGCTCGAAAGCCAGTTCCTTGTCTTTTTTGTTTTCTCCGTTAAGTTGACCCCAGGAATAGCTGAACGAGGTAGGCGTTGCTTCTATCACTTCTCCGCGAGTGGCTTTGGCTTGTTGAATAGCATTATTGGCTATTTTCAGGCGAGGATGATTTTGTTTGGCTATTTCTATCGCCTGTTCGAGACTAACAGTTTGTGTCTGTTGAGCGGAAACGAACGCGGGAAGAAATAAGAACAGGAGAAACAATTCCCCGAAAGGCCGGTGCAGTTTGATTCCCGGGCGTCTCCAGGTAGCAAATGAATTTACAATTTTGTAAAACACCGGAATGATGAGTAAAGTCAGTACGGTAGAAATAATCAAGCCACCGATGACCACTGTTGCCAACGGACGTTGTACTTCTGCGCCGGCTGAAGTGGCTATTGCCATCGGGACGAATCCCAAAGATGCAACCAGTCCTGTCAGGAATACAGGACGGAGCAAGTGTGGAGTCCCTCTTTTGATAATCTGGTTTGTAGTCATGGAATAGGTATTTTGTTTACGAAGTTCGTTGAAGTGATTTACCATCAGGATACCATTCAATACTGCTACCCCGAACAAAGCAATGAATCCTACTCCGGCCGATATGCTAAATGGGAGCCCGCGTAGCCAAAGTGCGGCGATACCACCGATGAGCGATAGGGGGACGGTTGAGAATACCATCAGGGTATAGGTGATGTTCTTGAATGCGAAGAACAGAATCAACAGAATAAGCATTAATGCCACTGGGATGACCACCAGTAAGGTATTGATGGCATTTTGCAAGTTTTCGAACTGGCCGCCGTATTCGAAGTAATATCCCGGCTTCAGTTTGATGTTCTTGTCCAGTGTCTCTTGAATATTGGCGACAACTTGCTGGATGTCTGCGTCACGCACATTGACACCGATGACGATGCGCCGTTTGGTTGCATCCCGATTGATTTGCAGTGGCCCACTGACAAGGTCGATGCTTGCTACCTCTCCAACAGGAATTTGAATTCCTTCCGAAGTGCGTACAAACAACTTATCAAGATTCAAGTCGGCCACTTTCTCCTGGTCAAGCCGTACCACGAGATCGAATCTCCGTTCGTTTTCAAAGACTACACCTGTTGACTCTCCGGCATAGGCAGTTCGGATAATGGTGTTAAGCTCTTGTATGTTGATGCCGTAACGGGCTATTTTGCTACGGTTGTATTTCACTACCAATTGGGGTAATCCCATCGTCTGCTCAACGATGACATCCGCTGCTCCCGGCACTTTTTCTACAAAGGTAGCTGCTTCTTTGGCTCTTTCATATAATTCGTGCGTGTCTTCTCCATATAGTTTGATGGCAATATCTGCTTTTGCTCCCGTCATCAGCTCGTTGAAGCGAAGCTGTATCGGTTGCGAGAAGTTGAATTCGGCACGTTCAGAGAGCGGAGCAAGTGCATCTTTCATTTTATCCACCATTTCTGCACGGCTTCCGGCACTTGTCCATTCTTTGAATGGTTTCATGATAATCATCACATCAGCATCTTCCACTGCCATCGGGTCAGTGGGAACTTCCGCCGTTCCTATTTTGGCTACCACGTGTTTGATTTCAGGGAATTTATCCATTAATGCTTTCTCTGCCAAGCGGGAAACTTCGATACTTTCGGTCAGCGAACTTCCTGCGGGTAGTGTCATTTGCATGGCAAAATCACCTTCGTCCAAAGTGGGAATGAACTCTGCTCCCAGGCGGGTAAAGAGAAAAAGTGAACCGATCAGCGCGGAGAAGGCTATGATGACGGTACGCCATTTGTAACGAAGACAGGCGCGCAGGGTGTGCTGGTAGATCTTGTTCAGTTTCTCGAAGAAGCGGTCGGCAAGGGTGGGTTTCACAACAATGGTATGCTTCAGAAAGAGGGAGGCCATCATAGGAACATAAGTCAGTGAGAGAATTAAGGCTCCGATAATGCAGAACACAAGTGTTTTTGCCATGGGGGTGAAGTATTTCCCTTCAATCCCGTTCAATGTAAGGATGGGGAAGAAGACGATAAGGATAATCAACACTGCAAAAGTGGCCGAACGTGTAACGCCGGAAGCTCCTATTTCCACTTCTTTGTCC
>ENA-OYCW01000403-OYCW01000403.1-human-gut-metagenome-genome-assembly--contig:-NODE-403-length-8511-cov-4.606197_pt1 | contig 8511 bp, 10 predicted proteins | sample MGYA00243460_ERZ652887 | MGnify/ENA primary metagenome ERZ652887 (study PRJEB26926, sample SAMN06164626) | human gut metagenome | biome: ENVO:00009003; feature: ENVO:2100002; material: ENVO:00002003...
CTTCTGTGCCGGGATTCGCCCGTTTCCGGGCTTGGGAGGCGGATATTCGGCCGGAAGCCGCTTCCCGCCCGCCCCGTCGCCGCCGCCCGGAGAAAGCATATTAAAAAATAAAAAAACGCACTCGCCGAAACTGCAATAATTCATTATCGGAGCCTTCTCTCCGCCGCTTCCGGACACGAGAAAGGGGTTCGGTACCTGGCAGTAGCGAACCCCTCTGGTTAGGTTAGTTAGGTTAATGAGAGTGGGAGAATCCCACGTTTTGTTATACACAAGATAAACTGAAATTCACAATTCACCAAATCTTTTATAACATTTTTTCAAACTAACCTGAAAAAATCTGTTAAATTATAATTAAAAAATTTAAAATAATAGCCGATTTATAAGTTTTTGATTAAAGCGCTTCGCGTATTTCCGCGTTCTGCACCGTTTCGGGCTGCTTCTCCGGGGCGATCGAAGTGATGTGGCGGTTGCGGTAAGCGGCCGGCGTCATCTGGTATTCCTTTTTGAAAAGTTTAATAAAATGCGACGTGTTGGGGAACGTGCAGGCGTTGCCGATCTCCGAAATGGATTTCGAAGTCGAGATCAGCAGCAGACGCGAGTGCATCAGCCGCTGGCGGATGTACCACTTGTGGGGCGGCATCTGGAAATGACGGCGGAACTCCTTCTTGAACGAAGTGAGCGAACGGTTCGTCAGTTTCGAAAGCTCCTCGATGGAGATGTCTTTGAAGATATGGTCGTAGACGATCTGCTCGAAATTCTCTTTCGCGGCGTCCACGTTGCTCAGCAGCTTGCTTTTGATGCAGCAGTCTTCGTGCGAGGCGATCAGATAGATCAATTCGGTCATCTTGATGTTCTCGGCCGTCTCGTCGCGGTGGAAGTCTTCGTCGCGCAGGTAGTTGTTAGTATTGACGAAAAAGTTGCGGATCGAATTCCATGCGGGCATGGCGACGTGCGTGCGGTTGCGGCAGTTTTCACACGAATGTTCGTTCGAAATGTTCAGGCCGTAGGTGATGTTCAGGTGCATCAGGATACGCTGGAGGTCCGCCGGCGTATAGTAAAAGAGCACTTGTTCGAAGGGCTGGCCGTTTTCCGGGAAGTTCTCGATGTAGTGATGCCCTATGCCGAGGTAGAATACGTCTCCGCGTGTGAGCGTCTGGCGCTTATCGCCTTCGTAGATGTACTTCGTACCGCGAAGGATGTAACCGATTGCATAGCGCGAGAGCGCCTGAGACTGGATTCCGTTGTGAAGTGCTTCGACATACTTCACGATCATCGGCTGCTGAGCCGACGAATTCAATGAATTCTTCATACTAAATCGTATTTTAAGTTTCTGCGAACAATAAGTTGCGTCACTTTTGTTCAACTCCAAATATACAATTTAATATTTATTTAGTAAAAGAATTAATACGCTAAAAAGACACATTAAGGCAAATAGAGCTGTTTGGACTATCTTTGTGACTAAATAGATTATTGCAAAGCTGCAATGTAGACCGAAGCGGCCAACAGAATGAGGTAGACGGGCAGTGCGATTCTGCGGTCTATCCGCACGAAAAGCACCGGGAAAAGCAGGGCGGCGGGAACCGCCGTCAGGGTGAATGCTTCGGGAGTGACCGACGGGGTGCAGAGCAGGGCGAGAGTCATCGCCAGTATACCTATATTAAAGATAAGGATAAAACGCGGCTTGGTTCCGGCGGCATAAATGTCCGAAAGAAAGAAAAAGAGCGCCGTCAGGGCGAGTGCCGCAATGATGCAAAGCATGACGAGCGACGGGAGCGGAAGGGCCGTGAAAATCCATAGCGGAACGCCCGATACGACTGCGTCGGCCAGTGCCGTGACCGGAGCCGTGAATTCTTCTCCCGCGCCCCAGCTGACGTAGCAGGCGGTCAGCACGGGCAGTATCAGACCGGCGGCGGCGACGACGACTTCGCGGAACGTACGTCTGAAAAGCAGTATCGCCAGCGGAAGGATCAGCACCAGCGGCGTTGCAGGGGCATAGACCAGCGGCAGCAATCCCAGATAGAGGGAGGCGCGGAAAATGGCATCGAAACCGTAGCCGTTGCAGTAGGAGCGGCAGTAGTTCTTGGCGGCGAGCGCCAGCAGCATCGAGGCGGCGAATGCCGTCAGGTAGTTTCCGCCCGAAACGATGCCGCAGGCGACGACGGCGTAGAGCGGAATCGGCAGACATGTGCTGACTCCATAGAGGTTGTAGCGGATGGCGATCCGCCCCGTGCACATGCCCGTGAAGAGGATCATGAATCCCGCGGCCAGACGCGCCCACACCGGATATGCGGCCTGAAACCGGGCCAGCGCTCCGCCCAGCAGGGGCATTGTCTCCGGCGCGCCGGCGGACACGCCGTTTCCCGCCCCGCCCCACATGGCCGTGACTGCGAGTGCGAAGAGGGTGACGAAGGCCGGGACCAGCGGTTGTCGGGCGATATCTATCTTCATGCGGCGATTTCTGCTTTCGGCAAAAATACGGAAAAAAGCGGTACGGGACTAAATAATTGCTAACTTTGTTGTAGCCGGAATCCTGCGGAGGGTGTTTCTTTTCCAGTCTTGCGTATGGTTGCGGCCCGTTTGCAGGAGCAACACGGCATGTTTCGGCTGTTCGGCTGTTTAGTTGTTCAGTTGTTCGGCTGCTCAGCTGTTCAGTTGCTCGGCCGCTCGGCGGAATCGGTGGGACGGCCGCGGGACGGATCGACGTCTCCGGAGATGCCGGTTGCATTCCGGCGGTTCTGTCCGGAATCGGGTTCCGACTCGCTTTTCGGACCAGCTTTCCGGACCTGTTTCGGGATTGGCTTCCGGGCCTGCTTCGCGATTTGCTTCGGGACTGGCTTTCGGATTTGCTTTTCGGGTCTGCTTCAGGATCTGCTTCGCGATCTGCTTTCGGACTTGTTTCCGGGCCAGCTTTCCGGACTTGCTTCCGGGTCTGCTTTCCGGATGCAGGTGCTATTTTGTTTGATTGTGGAATGCGAAGTGTGGTTCCGATCCGGCCGCAGGATTCGTCTGCGCAATTTTTGCCGCAGCAGCTCCCGGCGGCGGGCGTGTAATAGTTTGTTGCCGGTTTTCCTTGATTTGCGTCGGGTGCCGATGATTTAATGTTTTTGGCTATGCTTGAAAATTGCTTTCAATACGATCTTCCCGAAGCGGGATGCGACGAGGCCGGGCGGGGGTGTCTCGCCGGGCCGGTTTTTGCCGCGGCCGTGATGTTGCCGCCCGATTTCCACGATCCCCTGCTCAACGATTCGAAGCAGATGACCGAGCGCAACCGCGAGAAGCTTCGGGTGATTATCGAACGCGAAGCCGTGGCATGGGCCGTCGAGGCGGTCTCCGCCGAGCGGATCGACGAGATCAACATCCTGAATGCGTCGTTCGAGGGAATGTCGCTGGCCGCGGCGCGGCTCGATCCCGCTCCCGGCTTTCTGGCCATCGACGGCAACCGCTTCCGGACTCGGCTCGAACTGCCTTACCGCTGCATCGTCAAAGGCGACGGCAAGTATGCCGACATCGCCGCCGCTTCGGTGCTGGCCAAAACGCACCGCGACGAGTATATGCTGCGTCTGGCCGAGGAGTTTCCCCAGTACGGCTGGCGGAAGAACAAAGGTTATCCGACGCGCGAACACCGCCTTGCGATCCGCGAATACGGTCTCACTCCCCATCACCGGCTGACCTTCAACCACGAGATCGACCAGCTGGAGCTGCCGTTTTGAGCCGGTCGCGTAACGTTCGTACTTGAAACGCCGAAATCCCCGTTATAAGACAAAACAAAAAGAGCTGAAGTCTTTACTTCAGCTCTTTTTCAAATACTCTCCTTGGATTAGTATCCCAGCGACTTGGAAGCGGCGTAGGAGACTTTCAGTGCGTTGGCACGGCGAAGCTCCTGCTTCACGTCGGTTACGATACCCATTTTCGTGGTCTGGTCGGCCTTGAGGCAGATGGTCATCGAAGCACGGTCGGCCTCGCTGAGCTTATCGCGCTCTGCAGCGACGAAATCCAGAATATCCTTGGTCGTTTTGTACGAGTCGTTCAGCTGGATACGGGGTGCAGTACCGAATTTGGCCTGCATCGCCAGCGAAGGCTGTCCGATGTGGATGTAGCTGACGAGCGATTTCTTCTCCAGCTTCTGTACCTCGGTAGCCTCAGGGAGTTTGTATCTCACGAGCAGTTCCTGATCGCGCATGGTCGTCGATACCATAAAGAAGAAGAGGATCATGAAGATCACGTCAGGAAGCGATGCGGTCGAGATAGGGGGCAAACCTTTGTTGCCCTTCTTTTTCATTACTGCCATAGCTTACTTCTTTATATTACGGGGTTCTGCCTCCGAGATCTTCAGCGGAACTGCCTTGGATATTGCGTTACGGTCCTCCTCAGGAAGATCGGCGAATTTTGCGCCGAATTTCCGCATGGCGACTTCATCGCGGACCTCGTTGAATGCGCGGGTCAGCTCGTTCTGCACCATGATATACGACTGGTAGCCGGTATCACGTGTAGTCTGGAGCGAAACGACGCCTTGGCTTTCGGGATACATCCACTTGCTGCCGTCGCTCAATTCGATCTCCTTCTCCACCTTCTCAGGAAGGTTTTCGTCGTCCATCGGATTGAGAATGAATTCCTTCGTCCTGTTCTTGAGCTGGTGCAGGTCGATAATCTCCTGCTTGCCGGAGGGACCAGCCATGATGTTGCCGCTGCCCGATATGAGCACGAGGAAGAGGTTGCGTTCCTTGACCTTGATGTCCTCCTGTTGTTTCTCATCGGGGGGCATCGGCGGGAGCATACGCACCAGACCGGTATCGACATTCATGGTTGTGGCCACCAGGAAGAAAATCAGCAGCAGGAAGGCGATATCGGCCATCGAGCCGGCATTGATTTCCTGTATTTTCCTTTTATCTGTTGCCATTGTTGTTCACTCCATTATTTGAAAGCGCCCCAGATTTCGGTTACTACGGCCGTCAGGAAAGCGGCGACGAAAGCAACGTACGTCACGAGAATGCTCGTTTCGGTAATTACGGTTTCACCGTGGCCGAAGAAACCATTGGTCTGGAGATCGACGATGTTCACCGTGTGGCCGGCAGCGTAGAAGTACGATACGCCGACGACGATGATTATCAGCGCCAGAGAGAGTATGGTTCCCTTGATGCCTGCCGGGTTCTGAATCATTCCGAAGATGGCGCAGAACAGGGCTGCGGCGATAGCGAACACGAAGAGGAAGTATCCCCATACGAGGTTCAGGCTGATCGCAGCATCCGAGCCGCCCGTAGCGATCGCGTATACCAGAAGTACCACGGTGATCGCCATCAGAATGCCCAGCAATATGTTCAATATCTTTTTCATAATTGCTTTTTAACTCTTTAAATCGTTGGGATTATTTCTTGCTGTATGCCGTCAGGATATCCATCAGCGTGATGGACGAATCCTCCATATCGTTCACGAGCGAATCGATCTTCGAAACGATATAGTTGTAGAACAGCTGAAGAATAACCGCAGCGATAAGACCCATGAGGGTCGTCAGAAGGGCGACCTTGATACCGCCTGCAACGAGGGTCGGGCTGATATCGCCGGCAGCCTGAATGGCGTCGAACGCCGCGATCATGCCGACAACGGTACCCATGAAGCCCAACATCGGCGACAGAGCGATGAACAGACCGATCCACGAAAGACCCGACTCCATCTGGCCGGTCTGAACCGAACCGTAGGAAACGACAGCCTTCTCGACCGAATCCAGACCCTGATCGTAGCGGTCGAGACCCTGATAGTAGATCGAAGCGATAGGACCGCGGGTGTTGCGGCAAACTTCTTTGGCAGCTTCGATGCCGCCGTTCTTCAGTGCGTCCTCAACGGCAGCGATGAGCTTCTTCGAGTTGATCGTTGCCAGCGACAGGTAGAGGATACGCTCGATAGCGACAGCCAGACCGATCACCAAGCAGAGAAGAACCGGGAGCATCCATTCCCAACCGCCTTCGAGGAATTTCTGCATCATGATGTGGTGCATGCTGTCACCTACGAGTGCGGTTTCGGCAGCGACTGCAGTCTCTTCGGCAGCGGCAGCGGCTTCCTGCGCGAAAGCGTTAACAGTACCCAGTGCGAACAGGGCCACTGACAGAATCAAAAAAAGTTTTTTCATAGTTGTGTTGGATAAAATTAAATTTGATTAGTTGTTTATTTGTTTGTGTCTTTTTTGGTTTATTCCATATCTCGGTTTCCCGACTTCTTCAATTTCTTATTTTTCCCTAAAAAAATCCTAAAAAAATCTTTTTTTTCACGCTTCCGGAATTCATACGGTGCTTTTTGGTCGCTGTCCGCATACTTTCCATACCGGTTTCACGCAGGCAGCCGAATCCCGAATCTTTCATTCTGAACTCATGCAATTTCCTGCCGATCAACTTGTTGCGATGTTCGCATCTTTCCGTCCGCCGTCACCGGGGGCCTTCTAAGGATACATTAGCAGTGCGAAATATAGAAAAAAAAATCGTTCCGTGCAATGGCTTAGGCCGTAAATTCTCCGCGCAGGGGGCGGCGCAGCAGCGCGCGCGTCCGGTCGTCCGGCAGGTCGAGTCCCAGCACGTACATCAGTTTGGTCACGGCAGCTTCGGTGGTCATGTCGTGGCCGCACAGGACGCCGATTTCCTGCAGGCGAAGCCCCGTTTCGTAAAGTTCCATCGAGACTTTGCCGCCGCCGCACTGCGTGATGTTGAGAATGATGATCCCGCGGTCGATCGCCTCCTTCAGTACGCGGATGAACCACTCGTTGGTCGGGGCGTTGCCCGCGCCGAAGGTTTCGAGCACCACGGCTCTCAGTCCGGGCGCCGAGAGCATGGCCCGGAGGATGTTTTCGCCCAGTCCCGGAAAGAGTTTGACCACCTCGATTCCGTCGGCCAGCCGCGTGGCGATGCGCAGCTGGGGCGAAACCTCCGTCGGATGCAGGATGGCCGGGAGGTTGTAGGCGATGTTGACCCCGACCTCCGCCAGCGGCGGATAATTGTAGGAGCGGAAGGCGCTCAGCGCTTCGGCGCTGCGCTTGGTGGTGCGGTTGGCGCGGAACAGCCGGTTCTGGAAATAGAGCGACACTTCGGGCACTTCGGGGCGTCCGCCGATGTGTGCGCCCGCGATTTCGATGGCCGTGATGAGGTTCTCGCGGCCGTCGGTCCGCAGTACGCCGATCGGAATCTGGCTTCCGGTGAAGACGACCGGCTTTGCGAGGTTTTCGAGCATGAAACTCATGGCCGACGCGGTATACGACATGGTGTCGGTGCCGTGCAGCACGACGAATCCGTCGTAGCGCGCGTAGTTGTCGCGGATCAGTTCGGCAAGTGCGGCCCAGTTGGCGGGCGTGACGTTCGACGAGTCGATCACGGGGTCCATCGTCAGTACGTCGATGTCCACGTTGAGCCGCTTGAGCGACGGGAATTCGTCGTATATGGCGCTGAAGTCGAACGGCACCAAGGCTCCGGTTTCGGCGTCGTTCTTCATGCCGATCGTGCCGCCCGTGTAGATAATCAGGATAGAGGATTTCATCGTGTATGGTCGTATTCTTTATTTTCCGAAAATGCGTTCGGCGTTGGCCGTCGTCGCTTCGGCCGTCTCGCCGGGCGTCAGCCCCTTCAGCTCCGCGACTTTTTCGCAGACGTACCGCACGTAGGCAGACTCGTTGCGTTCGCCGCGGTGGGGTGCGGGCGTCAGGTAGGGGCAGTCGGTTTCGAGGACGATGTCGCGCAGCTGCATCTCCCGCACCGCCTCGGCCAGCTTGCTCTTTTTGAACGTCACCACCCCGCCGATTCCGAAGACGAAGTCGCCGTACTCCTTCAGTTCCCGGTAGGTGTCGGCCGTGTCCGAAAAGGCGTGGAAAACGCCCCGGACGCCTCTGCCCTTGTATTCGCGCATCAGCTCCACGGTTTCGGGCCATGCGTCGCGCGTGTGGACTGCGATCGGAAGGCCGTACTCCAGCGACAGGTCGATCTGGCGGCGGAAGGCTTCGAGCTGCTCGGCCCTGAAATCACGGCTCCAGTAGAGGTCCAGCCCGATTTCTCCCACGGCGCAGAAGCGGATCCCTGCGGGCGGCGTTTCGAGATAACGCTCTACGAGCGCCAGCTCCTCGCGCCAGTGTGGATTGTCGTTCACCGACGTGGGGTGCAGTCCCATCATCGGGACGCACCGCTCCGGGTGGCTGCGGCACAACCCGAACAGCCGTTCATGGCTTTCGGAGTCGATCGCCGGGAGCAGCACTCTCTCCACCCCGGCGTCGGCCGCACGTGCGAGGGCCTCCTCGCGGTCCGCGTCGAATTCGGGGGCGTACAGATGCGAATGTGTATCGGTAAGTCTCATATCAGTTTCATGTATCTGTTGCCGGGCAGCTGGCGTACGGCGCCTGCCAGTTCCAGCCCCACGAGCAGCGTCGCCAGCTCGCCGGGATCGAGTCCGCTCAGTTCCGAAAGCGTTTCGTGCGACAGCGGATCGTCCGTGCGGAAACAACCCAGCAGTCCCGTTTCGTCGGGCGTGAGCTGCGGTGTGGCGGGT
>ENA-OYCW01000415-OYCW01000415.1-human-gut-metagenome-genome-assembly--contig:-NODE-415-length-8444-cov-3.936464_pt1 | contig 8444 bp, 9 predicted proteins | sample MGYA00243460_ERZ652887 | MGnify/ENA primary metagenome ERZ652887 (study PRJEB26926, sample SAMN06164626) | human gut metagenome | biome: ENVO:00009003; feature: ENVO:2100002; material: ENVO:00002003...
CGAGATCGCTCAGTGTCTCGTGGGCTCGGAGATGTGTATAAGAGACAGCTTCAACGGCGAAGAAAAAATGCATTCCAAACCGGCGTTTTTCAATTTTTCCAAAACCGAAAAAGCCTGAACCCGCCCCTCCTCGTTTAAGGAAAGATTAATGCCGCACCCCTGCCAGCGGTGCTCCTTGTTGGCATCGGTTTGTCCGTGCCTGAACAAATATACGTCCTTCCGCATTAAAAAATTCCCCCCTCGGCACGCCAGTTGCCGTCCTCATAAACCAAATGCAAAGCGGCACAATTGGGAATCTTGTCATAAGGCACATGATAATAATTAAGCAGCTGCCCCATGGTTCCGCCGTGAATGGCGGCGCCGGCAACCTGGTACGGCTCTGCGGCCAAAGCGTCAAGTTCTTTCAATACGCGGTCGCGAGCCTCTTTTTTGCTCTCGCCGCCCGGAAAACGGATGTCCAGATATTTTTCGGCGGGATTATACCAGTTGTTCAATATTTCGGGACAGCTCTCCGCCAAATCGGCAATCGGCTGCCCTTCGGCTTCGCCGTAAAAACATTCGCGAAGATTCTCGCGCACGATTACCGGCAAACCCAAACTGCCGGCAACTACCTCGGCCGTATGCCGGGCACGAATAAGCGGACTTGAGAAAATGACTTCAAGCTTTTTGCCGCGGAACTTTTCCAAAAGTTCTTCTGCCTGCCTGACCCCGGCCGCGTTCAAATCACAGTCCGTGCCGGAACCCTGCCAACGCTTCTGCCGGTTCAGTTCCGTTTCTCCGTGCCGGAAAACATAAAAGTCTTTTCTCATCATTCCTCACTCTGTTTGTATCTTCAGGAAAAACGGTTGCCGCAAAGCCTGAAAACGCCTGAATGCAACAAAGACTGCCTGCGGCTTCAAGCCTCACCGCATTTTGCAACCGCAATCCAGTGTAGAATACTGCCCATAGAAAATCAATTAAATTAAATCGCTTGCATTTGCCGCCGCGAACGAAAACATTCCCGTCCGCAATCACGACAAAGCCCGCCTTCAATGGGCGGGCTTTGTTGTGGAGCGGGTAACGGGAATCGAACCCGCATTAAAAGCTTGGGAAGCTCTCATTCTACCATTGAATTATACCCGCGGCAGAAACATTCATACTATAAACGCATCTGCCAATTAATCAACATTTTTTTAACAAAAGCACCGCCATTTTGACAACGCTTCCGCTTACTCATTGATTATACGAATTTATAATCGATGTTGCATTGACAACCGACTGGCGGTACAAACCGCTGTCCAGCATATCCAGACTGCGGATACAGTAATTGGCAACCTGATTAGCGGCAAGGTCAACGTTGCTGAAAGTTTCCGGATTTGCGGCCTTGCTCCTGGCCTGTTCCAAAATACAGGCGTTCAGGCGCCCCTGCGGCGTCAGCGGCGTTTTGTCTTCCTCGGGAAAAGGAGCCATGCCGCTGCAGGCCGAAACGTTCAAAAACAGCATTGTCATCAGAAATATTTTCTTCATTTTTTTTACTTTGCAAACAGAGTGTCCAGAGCTTTTTTCTTTTCGTCGATTTTTTGCTGCTGTTCGGCTCTCTTTGCCTCTATCTCGGCTTTTTTGGCTTCATATTTGGCTTTCTGCTCGGCAGCTTTTACCTCTCTTTCTGCTTTTTGTTCGGCGGCCTTAGCTTCGCGTTCGGCTTTCTGAGCCTCATATTTTCTGGCTGCCTCGGCTTTTGCGTCGGCAACTTTCTTGGTCAGTTCGTCCTGCTTGTTCTGAATCTTCTGGGCCTCTTCAACCAAATTAAAGTCAGCGCCGGCACTATATGCGGTCAGAACGGCGGTCGATACGGCCAAAACGGCAAACAGTTTTCTCATGAACTTTCTCCTGAAATAAGTTTTAACTGATAAACAATATAAATTAAACCTCTAAAACTTCAAGCCTTTTAGGACTATTGCACAAATAAAGAGCGGAAAGTCCGCACGCCTTCCCGCTCTTTTAAATTCTCTTCCCGGCTATGCCAGCAGTCCGCTTAAAAGCGTCATGCCGATAAACAGCCCCAAAACGAAGAACACCAGACAAAACAGCCACGAACCATGACGCGGACGGCACAGGTTGACGAGTTCCAGATCCGGCAGCGGCATCTCCTTCTTCACGGCGGCAAACAACTCGTCGGCATTGCAGACGCCGAAATGCGCTTTGCACCAGTTTCTGACTTCGGGTTCGCCGATATGCAGATTGGCAAATCCGGCAATATAGTTTTCCCTGATTCCGCAAGCCTGCAAAACCGCAACCATGCCTTGGAAATAAACACCCGGTTCCTGATACATATGACCGAGAAATTCCCGCAAATCGTCATTCATCAGCAGCATCGGCATATTTTCGGCAATAACCGCCAGAGCCGAAAAGAAACGGCATTCTTCCCGCAGACAGCGGCAAAATCCGTCCTTCTCCCGCAAAACCGCATACTCGATATAAGCTTCCTCGCAAAAATCCGAAAGCTCATGCCGCAAACGCATCAGATTTTCGTCACATACGAAACTGAAACTTCCCTTTTTCAGCGCATCGTTCGCCCAAAGAATTGTAGGATAATTTTTCATAACTGAATTTTTTTGGTTAATTTATAATGATACATTCTCAAAGTCTTAGCTGATTGCGCGCAATATACCACATTCCCCTCCGACTGTCTAGACAAAAAAAAGACAGCCGGGCTTTCAACCTGCTGTCTCTTTTGTTCTGCAAAATCAGCGGCGACGGATAATGCCGCCCTGCTTCATCAGCGCCTCCATACGCAGGCCGATGATTTTTGCCGCCGGTTCGGAACGCTCATACCAGTCGGCGTATTTCCGAATGCCGGCATAAAGCTGCGGATGCTGTTCCCGATACCGCTTGCAGAGCGTCAGCGCCTGCTCGGGCGTCAAATGCCCCGCCGCAGCCGCAATCGCGTCTTTCGACAGACGATAATCGCCGGTTCTGGCAACCCACTGGTTCCACAAATCCGCCTCCGTAAGTTCCTCGGATTGCTTTTCCCTTCCCCCTGCCGGCGCCGAAAGCTTTTCCATAACAGGCTCCGCGGCAGAAGGTTCCGAAACGGAACGGTTTTCTTCCGCGGGCGCCGACGGCAATACAATCTCTTTCTCCGCGCGCTGCCGGTTAAGTTCTTCAACTTGCTCTCTTGTCAGGGTAAAATCCTTGCCGCCGGGGTCATCGTCAGCGGATCTCCGTTTTTTCAGACGACGAAACAACAGCCAGATGCCAAACACAGCCAACATTGCGGCCATAATAATCAAATCATTCATATACAACGAATTTAAGTTAAACAATAATTTTATTCTCTCAACCGCACAATAATCATCTACAGGCTTTTTGACATAACACGGCCAGCCGCTTTTGTCTAGACAAAAAAATCAACAAAACCGGATATTTCCGACTTATCAAGACCCTGCCCGGATTGAGTCTTTTTTGCTGGCATTTAAAAAAATAAAGTGCTATAAAACGCGTACATAAGATTCTATTTAAAGTAACCCGAGGCCGGAAGATTAGGCATAAAATCGTCTTAATCCGAGGGCCTTTTCTATGTTAACCATACAAGGATAAAAATATATGTCTGACGTTAAGATGAAAATGATGGACGGTAACGAAGCCGCTGCTTCCGTTGCCCACCGCATGAATGAAGTCTGCGTAATTTACCCGATTACCCCGTCATCTCCGATGGGCGAATGGGCCGATGCGTGGTCTGCTGCCAAACAGAAGAACCTCTGGGGCGTTGTTCCCGAAGTTCAGGAAATGCAGTCCGAAGCCGGTGCCGCCGGCGCCTGCCACGGTTCAATCCAGGCCGGTGCCCTGACCACCACCTTTACCGCTTCGCAGGGTCTGCTCCTGATGATTCCGAATATGTACAAAATCGCCGGCGAACTTTCGCCGTTCGTTATGCACGTTGCCGCCCGTTCTCTGGCTTACCATGCGTTGTCCATCTTCGGTGACCACACCGACGTCATGTCCTGCCGTCAGACCGGCTTTGCCATGCTGTGCTCCAACTCCGTTCAGGAAGCCCACGACTTCGCGGCCATTGCCCAGACTTCCACGCTGCGCTCCCGCGTTCCGTTTATGCACTTCTTTGACGGTTTCCGCACTTCGCACGAAATCAAGAAAATCAAACTTTTGTCCGATGACGACCTTCGTGCCATGCTCGAGGGCGTAAACTACCAGTTCAACGCCGAACACGCTCTGCGTCCGGAAGCTCCGGTCATCCGCGGCACCGCGCAGAACCCGGACGTCTTCTTCCAGGGCCGCGAAGCCTGCAACCCGTTCTATAACAAGGTTGAAGGCATTGTTCAGGAAGAAATGGACAAGTTTGCCAAAATCTCCGGCCGCAAATACAATGTTGTAGACTATGTCGGTGCCGCCGATGCCGAACAGGTCATCGTCATCATGGGTTCCGGTGCCGAAACGGTTGAAGAAACCATCAATTACCTCAATGCCAACGGCGGCAAATACGGTCTGGTCAAAGTCCGTCTGTACCGTCCGTTCCCGACCAAGTCTTTCCTGAAGGCTCTGCCGAAGTCGGTTAAGGTCGTCAACGTTCTGGACCGTACCAAAGAATCCGGCTCCATCGGCGAACCGCTGTATCTGGACGTCGTTGCCACGCTGACTCAGGCTTTTGCCAACAATGAAATCGCTTCGATGCCGCGTATCTACGGCGGTCGCTACGGCCTGTCCTCCAAAGAGTTTACGCCGGGCATGGTCAAGGCCGTTTATGATAACGGCGCCGCTGCCAAACCGCTCAACGGCTTCTCGGTCGGCATTACCGACGACGTCAGCAAGACCTCGCTGCCGTTCGACGATTCGATTGACACCGAGCCCAAAGACGTCGTCCGCGCCGTATTCTTCGGTCTGGGTGCTGACGGCACCGTCGGCGCCAACAAGAACTCGATTAAGATTATTGCCGAGGACGCCGGCAAGTACGGTCAGGGTTACTTCGTTTACGATTCCCGCAAATCCGGTTCAATGACGACGTCACACCTGCGTTTTTCGGATAATCCGATCAAGGCCGCTTATCTGATTAACAAGGCCGACTTCGTCGCCTGCCACCAGTTCCCGTTCATGAGCAAGGTTGACATTCTGAAAATTGCCAAACCGGGCGCAACCTTCCTGCTGAACGCGCCGTACAAGGCCGAGGAAGTATGGGATCATCTCCCGATTGAGGTTCAGGAAGAAATCATCAGCAAAAAGCTGAACTTCTACACCATCAACGCGGTCGAAGTTGCCCGCGAAACCGGCATGGGTCAGCGCATCAACACCGTTATGCAGACCTGCTTCTTCGCAATCTCCAACATCCTGCCCAAGGACGAGGCCATTGCCCAGATTAAGAACGCCATTAAGAAAACCTACAGCAAAAAAGGCGACGCCATTGTTCAGAAAAACTTCCAGGCTGTCGACGCTTCTCTGGAACATCTGCACAAGGTCGAATATCCGTCTTCCGTTACCTCCAAATTCCACCGTCAGCTTCCGGTTCCGGCCGATGCTCCGGAATTTGTCAGAAAGGTTACCGGCGAAATCATCGCCGACCGCGGCAACGAGCTTCCGGTTTCCGCTTTTGAACCGGTTGTCGACGGCACCTGGCCGACCGGCACGACCAAATACGAAAAGCGCTGCATTGCCACCGAAATTCCGGTTTGGGATCCGAATACCTGTATTCAGTGCGGCAAATGCTCGCTGGTCTGCCCGCATGGCGTTATCCGCATGAAAGTCGCCGACGAAGCCGAACTGAAAAACGCGCCGCAGGGCTTTAAGTCCGCGCCGTACAAAGGCAAGGAATTTGCCGGCAAACAGTTCATCTGGCAGATGTCTCCCGAAGACTGCACCGGCTGCGGTATCTGCGTCAGCGCCTGCCCGGCCAAAAACAAGGCCGATCCGACCAGAAAGGCAATCAATATGGATCATATTGAAAACCACCTGGAAGAACAGAAGGCTTGCTGGAAGTTCTTTGAAACCCTTCCGTACGTAAAGCGTACCGAAGTTGCCAAGAACCTGCCGAAAACCACGCAGATGATTCAGCCGCTGTTCGAATTCTCCGGCGCCTGCGCAGGCTGCGGCGAAACGCCGTACATCAAACTGCTGACCCAGCTGTTCGGCGACCGCATGGTCGTTGCCAATGCAACCGGCTGTTCTTCGATTTACTCCGGCAACCTGCCGACCACGCCTTACACCAAGGACGAAAAAGGCCATGGTCCGGCTTGGGCAAACTCGCTGTTTGAAGACAACGCCGAATTCGGTCTGGGCATGAGATTCTCCATTGACCAGCAGACCAAATTTGCCCGCACCCTGCTTGAAGGCTTAAAGGACAAAGTCGGCGAACTGGCAGACAAGATTCTGAGCAATCCGCAGTCTACCGACATCGAAATCGACGACCAGCGCGCCAATGTCAAAGCTCTGCGCGACAAGCTGGCCGGCATCAACACAGCTGAAGCCAAGTCCCTGTCCAAACTGGCCGACTACCTGATTAAGAAGTCGGTATGGATTCTGGGCGGTGACGGCTGGGCATACGACATCGGCTTCGGCGGTCTGGACCATGCCATCGCTTCCGGCAAAAACATCAATATCCTGGTTATGGATACGGGCGTTTACTCCAACACCGGCGGTCAGCAGTCCAAAGCGACCCCGATGGGCGCTTCCGCGAAATTTGCTACGGCCGGCAAGGCTCTGCCGAAGAAAGATCTGGGCATGATTGCCATGTCTTACGGCAACGTCTATGTCGCTCAGGTAGCTTTCGGCGCCAACGATACGCAGCTGATTAAGGCTTTGAACGAGGCCGAGGCTTATGACGGCCCGTCCATCGTCATCGCCTACTCGCACTGCATCGCTCAGGGCTTCAACCTTGCCGACGGTCTGGAACACCAGAAGTCCGCCGTCGACACCGGTTCTTGGCCGCTGTATCGTTACAATCCGGAAAACATCGCCCAGGGCAAAGCGCCGTTGACTTTGGATTCCAAAGCACCGAGCAAGCCGCTGTCCGATTATATGTCCAACGAAACGCGTTTCCAGGTCGTCAACAAGATGAACCCCGAACGTTATGAGACCCTGCTGAACAAGGCTCAGGAAAACGTTAAGGAAAAGCGTTCTCTGTATGAACATATGGCCGAATTCGCCATTAAGGAAGGCGCTGAATAAGCTCCCTCCCCAAACCGAACAAAAACCCCTTAGCCTCACGGTTAAGGGGTTTTTTCTGATATACGGAAACAAATTTATACAAATATTTGACAAAATTTTCCAAATATGGTATATTTACGCCATAATCAACTTTTCAAGGAGACAACATTATGACCCCGACACAGTATAATAAACCTCTCCGCCGCGAACAGCCCCGCAAAATGTATTTCCAGCTTTCCAAAGAGCACAAGGAAGTCATCAGCCTGCTGGCCGAACTTTACATTCAGCGTGCTGAAGCAAATGGCAGGCAGATTGGCCCGCACCAGCGTTTTGACTTATATAACAACTTTGCCAATCTCTATACGGAAGACACATTAGACAAGAAATATAAAGAGTTATATAAAAACCGCAGCCGCTTTACCGAACAGCAAAGAAATGCCGTCAACGCCAACCGCTATTATGACCCTTTTGCAAGAAATTAAATATTAAAGCCCTCCGCAAAGAGGGCTTTATTTTTTTTAAGTTTCGTCAACCAGCGTAATTTTTATCTTCTTCTGATAATAGGCACAAAGCCTGAAAAACTTATAAAGGTCTCGGCAGCAGCCTCTTTCCATTCGGTCAATCAGACCTTGCGGAAGATTGGAACGCTGCGCGGCTTTTACCAGTTTTTGCCGCCGGCCGCGACGTTCCAACCAAAGCGCAAAACCAAAATCTTTGTAAAACTCGTTTCTGACCTGAGCTTTCGTAATTTCTCTGTTCATTTCCAACTCCTTCATGTTTTGTTAAAAACAAAACCGCTCTCAAAATGAGAGCGGAGGAGTTACAAACTGTACGAGAACAGTGTGCTTATTCGTCCGCTGAAAGCGGCTTATATCGCACCATCCTCCACAAAGGAGGTTATCTTATTGGTTTCTCGTAAGGAGTTTGTATACTCCGCCGCTGGCATAACCATTTCCATCGGCAAAAATGATTATAAAGACTAAAAGCTATTTTGCAACGGCTTTTTTTACAAGGATGGTATTCCCCGGTTTTTCTCTATCCTTGTCATTCCCGTGCTTTTATTCTTTCCTGTCATGTTCGGCCTTTTTTTCTCTGTCATGTTCGGCCTTGAGCCGGACATCCACGGACACAAGGCACAACCTCACGATATGCACGCAGAAAGCAACGCGCTTCAACAAAGGTCCGCGCCGCAGCCGATGTTGCGGTCAAGCTAGCTACAGCTTGTCATGTTCGGCCTTGTTTTTCTTTTTGTCATGTTCGGCCTTGAGCCGGACATCCACGGACACCTGTCTCTTATACACATCTGACGCTGC
>ENA-OYCW01000429-OYCW01000429.1-human-gut-metagenome-genome-assembly--contig:-NODE-429-length-8352-cov-3.619863_pt1 | contig 8352 bp, 9 predicted proteins | sample MGYA00243460_ERZ652887 | MGnify/ENA primary metagenome ERZ652887 (study PRJEB26926, sample SAMN06164626) | human gut metagenome | biome: ENVO:00009003; feature: ENVO:2100002; material: ENVO:00002003...
ACGAGATCGCTCAGTGTCTCGTGGGCTCGGAGATGTGTATAAGAGACAGGCCGTGCCCCATCCGATGTCCTACGGCGTCAATCTCTTCCACACTCTTAATCGGCCCGGCAAGCAACATGTTCAAAACTTCTTTAATCGCCTCGATATGATTATGCAGCTCAACGTCCTTAACCAGCTTTTCATTCTCGTCAACCGACATGCTGACGCGTGAACCGCTGATGCCGATACGTTCGGCCATTCCTTTGGCAACAACCTGATGACTTTCTCCGTCCATATTAAACAGCTGATATTTAACGGTGGTTGAACCGGAGTTCAGAACGAGTATCTTCTTCATAAATGCTTTCCTGTACTTGTTGTCGGAATAAAAAAACGTGGCGTCATCATAATGACACCACGTTCTTATGCCATAAAATCAGTTATTAGTCAAGTTCACTGTATCCTGGGCTATCGCCAGTTCCTCATTGGTCGGAATGACAAAAGCCCTGACTTTTGAATCCGGCGCGGTAATTTCGGCAAAATCGCCGCGCTCGTTGTTTTTGGCTTCATCAACCTTAATGCCCAGATAAGCCAGACGTTCCAAAACCAGCTTGCGCACAATCGGCGAATTTTCGCCGACGCCGGCCGTAAAGACAATTGCATCGACGCCGCCCAGCGCCGCAATATAGGCGCCGATATACTTGACGATGTTATAAACATAAACCTGCATGGCTTCCAAAACTTTCGGCTCTCCGCGATTGTAGGCGGCTTCAAAGTCGCGGGAGTCGCTGTAGCCGGTCAGACCGTACTTGCCGCTCTGCTTGTTCAGCATCTCGTTGACTTCGTCCGGAGTCAGTTTCTGGGTCTTCATAATATACAGCGGGATATAAGGATCAATGTCACCGCAGCGGGTATCCATCACAATCCCGGCCAGCGGCGTCATGCCCATCGACGTGTCGATGCACTTGCCGTCCTTAACCGCGGTTATCGAAGCGCCGCTGCCAATGTGGCAGGTAATTATCTTCGATTTTTCCCCGACGATTTCCGCAGCCTTCTGCGCCACAAACTTATGCGACGTGCCGTGCGCGCCGTAACGGCGGATTTTGTAGGTCGTACGCTGCTCTTCAGGCAAAGCGTAGATATAGGCCTCGGCCGGCATCGTCTGATGAAACGCGGTGTCGAAAACCACAACCTGCGGCACCGACGGCAGTTCCTTCATGACCGCGCGAATAACCAACGCTGCCGACGGATTGTGCAGCGGCGCCAGCGTCGAAAGAGATTCGATGTCTTCGATCACTTTCTCGGTAACGACGACCGAACCCTTGAAAATCGAACCGCCCTGAACAATACGATGGCCGATGGCCGAAATCTCGTTCAGATTTCCGATAACGCCGTCGGTCAGCAGTTTCATGACTTCGTTCAGCGCCGTTTTATGATCGGGCAAATCTACCTTGACCTCCTTTTTGTCGCCGTTGGCATATTTGATGCCGACAAACGAAGCGTCGCGGCCGATACGCTCGGCATTGCCCTTGGCAACAACTTCATAGCTTTCGCCGTCAACGTTAAACAGCTGATATTTCAGCGTAGATGAACCGGAGTTCAAAACGAGTATTTTCTTCATCACTAAGTCCTTAATGTTAAAATAAAAAAGAGAAACGGGCGGGGTAAATTTACCCCGCCCTATCGCAAAAACTTATTTCTGGGCCTGAATACAGGTAATCGCAATCATACCCACAATATCTTCGACCAAAGCGCCGCGGGACAGGTCGTTGACCGGCGCGTTCAAACCCTGCAGCATCGGACCGTAAGCTTCGCAGCCGCAAATGCGTTGCAGCATTTTATAACTGATGTTGCCCGAGGCCAAATCGGGAAAGACCAGAACATTGGCTTTGCCGGCAACTTCGCTGCCCGGCGCCTTCTTCGCACCGACAACGGCGTCAAGAGCGGCGTCAGCTTGCAATTCGCCGTCCAGTTTAATGTTCAGACCATTATAATCGGGGTCGTTTTTCAAAGCCTCCAAAGCAATCTCCGTCGCCCGGCGAACCTTGTCAACCTGATCGCCTTTGCCGGAGCCCTTAGTCGAAAAAGTCAGCATCGCAACTTTCGGCTCCATGCCGAACTTAACGGCATTTTTGGCAGCCTCGAGTGCCGTATCGGCCATTTCCTTGTCCGTCGGGTCAATGATAATCGCGCAGTCGGCAAGAATATACGGCTTGTCGTTATGAACCAGAATCAGCAGCGACGAAACGCTGGCGCCTTTTTTGGCTGATTTGATAATCTGCAGTGCCGGACGAACCGTATCGGCCGTCGAATGGTTGGCTCCGGAAACCATGCCGTCGGCGTCGCCCGCCTTAATCATCAGCGTTCCAAAATAATTGGGGTTTAGAACGGTCTTTGCCGCTTCCTCTTCGGTCATACCCTTTTCCTTGCGCAGTTCATAAAGAAGCTTGGTATATTTTTCGAGATTTGCCGATTTGGCAGGATCGACAAGTTCAATGTCTTCCAGGCTCCAGTTATGTCCGGCAAAATGTTTTTTTACCGATTCGACATCGCCGAGAATAATGACCTTCGCGGCTTTTTCGGCCGTAATCAGATGAGCGGCTTTCAAAATACGCTCATCTTCGCCCTCGGGCAGAACAATGGTTTTAACGTCTTGTTTTGCCCGCGCAATCAGACTATTTAAATAAGCACTTTCTAACATGGGATACCCCTTCATGATTAAGTTTAAAAAGAATTATCCATAATAAACAACGCCTGAGCGCAAAAGTCTATAAAAACTTTTGCTTTTTGCGGCAAAATATTATACTATCGGCTTAAATTTTATGATAATTGACGTCATTCAAAGGAAAAAACGATGGAAAGAACCCTCTCGATAATCAAACCGGACGCAACCTCGCGCAACATTACCGGCAAGGTCAACGCCATGATTGAAGAAGCCGGGCTGCATATTGTCGCCCAAAAACGGATTTTGCTTACACCGGAACAGGCCGAGGAATTTTACGCCGAACACAAGGACAAGGCGTTCTTTACCAGCATGATCGAACAGATGACTTCCGCCCCGGTCGTCGTCCAGATTCTCGAAGCGGACAACGCCATCGCCCTTTATCGCAAAATCATGGGTGCCACTAACCCCGCCGTTGCCGAAGAAGGAACGATTCGCAAAACCTTTGCCCTTTCCATTGACAAAAACACCGTCCACGGCTCGGATTCGGAAGAAAGCGCCAAGCGCGAAATCGAATTTTTCTTCTCCCATATCGAAATCGTCGGTTAGGGAGTTCTGCCGTGTTCCGCATCAGAGCTGCCCTTATCGCTTTTTTTTGCCTGTTTTCGGCCTCTGCCGCCGGTGCCGGCGACATGACCTACAATGCCGAAATTACTGTTGACGTTACCGCCGAAAACGCTTCCGTCGCCAGAGAAAAAGCCATGACCGAAGCCAACCGGCAGGCGTACACCGCCGTTGCCAAACGCATTACCACGGCCGACGGCGTCCGCCGCCTTAACGAGCTTAACGACGCGCAGATTCTGAACTTCATCAAAGAAGTTTCGATTATTTCCGAAAAAGCCTCCAACGTCCGCTACATTGCCACACTTAATGTTGCCGTCAACGAACATATTCTCAAAACCTACATGCAGGAAAACGACATTCCCTTTGTCATCGGTTCCGTCGCCAACATTCTGATTATTCCGACCTTTAGGGAGTTCAAAACCGATGCGCCTATGCTCTGGGAAGCTGACAACCTCTGGCGCAAGGCCTGGGAACAGAATCCCCGCGCCATCGGTTCGGTCAGGTTCTTCAGCATTCCCGCCAACGGCTCAAATTATGCCGCCCTTGATGCCGAAAAGGCGCTCCGCATGGACGGTATGGCTCTCGACAAGATAGCTTTTATCAACAACACCAAAGACATTTATGTCGCCGACGCCGTATATAATGGTATCGAAGGACTGAACGTCACGCTCTATTCATACCGCGACGGCCAGGAAGAAAGCGTTTCCGTTCCGGGCGACCGTTCGCCGCAACTGTTCATCGACGCCATCAACCAGATTAGCGACCACATTTACAATCAGATAAAAAAACAAAACGTCGTTGACCGCCAGAGCAAGTCTGAAATTACCGTGCTGTATTCCTACGCCTATCTGCGCGACTGGCTGATGCTTGAAAAACAGCTGAAGGAAATCGGCTATGTCAACGGCATTTCCACCGCAGCCGTCGGTTCGGGGAAAGTACAGTTCAAAATTACCTACATCGGCGGTTTCGACAAGCTGCTGGAAGCTTTGCGCAGCAAATACTACAATCTGAAAAGCGCCGGCGATTTTTACATCATCGAAAAAATCTGAGAAAGGGAACGACCATGCCGATTACCCGCAAAAACAACCGCAACTGGATGTTCTGGCTGACTTTGTTTGTCCTGTTCTGCACCGCCGTTTACGCGCTGCGTTCGGTGCTGCTGCCCTTTGTCGCCGGCATTGTCATTGGCTACCTGCTCGATCCCTTTGCCTCCCGTTTCGAAAGATGGGGCATGAACCGCACGCTAGCCACCTTCCTGGTACTGTTTCTGGTCGCCATAATCGTTCTGCCGGCAATGGCTCTGCTCATCGGCATCATCGATGAACAGCTGGGCCGTTTTATCAATGTCGTGCCGCAATACATCGGCTCGTTCCTGCGCAAAATCGAACCGTTCATCAACCGGCTGCATGAAAGCTTCCCAAACATGGAACCGGAAAAAATCCGCGAATACATGCGCAACAATCTGGCTAATACGCTCAAACTTGCCGGCGGCGTTCTGCGCGGCATCATAACCAGCGGCTTTGCCATTTTTAACCTGATTTCGCTGTTGTTGATTACGCCGGTCGTCGCGTTCTACATGCTGCGCGACTGGGACATGTTCATCGCCAAAGTCGACAGTCTGCTGCCTCGCAAGTCCAAGGCCTCGATTCGCGAACAGGCCCGCCAGATAGACCGCACATTGGCGGGTTTCATTCGCGGACAGCTCAGCGTCTGTGTCATTCTGGGCACCTACTACTCGCTCGGCTTGTATCTCGTCGGACTTGACCTCGGTTTGCTGGTCGGTTTCATCGCCGGTCTGATTTCGTTCATTCCCTATGTCGGCAGCATTGTCGGTTTCCTGCTCAGCATCGGCATTGCCTTTGCCCAATTCGATTCGCTGATGCCAATCCTGCAGGTGGTCTTGGTTTTTGTGACCGGCCAGTTTCTGGAAGGAAACTTCCTTACCCCGAAGCTGGTTGGCGAAAACGTCGGCCTGCACCCGGTCTGGGTTATGTTTGCCTTGCTGGCCGGCGGCGTTCTGCTGGGTTTTCTGGGCTTAATGATTGCCGTGCCGCTGGCTGCCGTCATCGGCGTTTTGCTGCGCCATGCAATTGAAAACTACAAAAAAAGCACTCTTTATCTGGACAGTTAAAACCATGCGCCGCCTGATCTCTTTTATCCTTCTTATCGCCGTCTTCTGGGGCGGCTGGCAGCTGTTTCTGTATCAGGCCCGGCCGCAGAAAGAGGCCGTCGTTACCATCGGCGCAACGCTGCCGCTCAGCGGCACAAACGCCGAAACCGGACTGGCTGCGCAGGATGCGCTTAATCTGGCGCTGAAAGAATGGAACAGCCGGCAAAACCGCTACAGATACCGAATATTCTATTTGGACGATTCGGGCAAAGCGGAACAGACGCAAAAAAATCTTCTTACCCTGTTGGAAAAACAAAACGCCGCGGCCGTAATCACATTGTGGACGCCGGCTGCCGAAGAAGCAATTCCGTTGGCCGGCAAATTCCGGCGGCTTCACTTTACCTGCGCTTTCGGCAGCGGACTGAGCGACGGCCTGTACAATTTCAACCATTATCTTTCCTACCACACCGACAAGTTCACCGACAACTTCCGTCAGGCGGCGGGAAAACTGCCCGCATCCTGTTCTTCCAACCTGTACGATGCGCTCGGGCTGCTGATTTTCGCCTATGAAAACACGCCGCCGGACTGGAGACGCAGCCTTCCCTCTGCCGAACGGGTTTCACGCAGCCTGCACAAAATATTCAACCATGCTTCCGCTTCGGGACAGATACGCATCGCGCCGAACGGTACCGTCCTTCCGGCTGAGGAACAGCCATGAAAAAACTGGCTTTGCTGCTTACAATTCTGGCTCTTGCCTTTCCGGCTCAGGCCGTCGAAATCGGCGACATCTACTACAGCAACAAAAGTTTCAGCTCAACCCCCGTTGACGGACTGCTGCCAATCGGCATCGTCTGGCAGGTTAACGATGCCGGAAACGGCGGCCTGATTGTGGCGTTGGAACAACCGGGATCCAAAAACTGGGAACGGGCCAAAACCTACTGCCGTCTGTACCTGACTCGCGGCACCAAAGCCGGCGACTGGTTTATGCCCGATTTTTTACAGATGTTCCCGATTGACAAAATGCAGAATCGCCGCATCAACGCCCGCACCTTTCTGCACATTAACGACCGTCTGGCACTCGTTAAAGAAGCCCGGGCGTTGAAAGAAGATGTCTACATGACTTCTTCCGATTATGCCGACGACAAAAAAACTGCCATCGGCATCAATCTGACTACCGGCGAACTCGTCAAACTCAAAAAAAAGGGGCGGCACGCCTTTCGCTGCATGATGTCTTTTTAAACCGCGGTTTTTATACAAAAACGCGTTTTTTTAAGGAATATTTTAGATATTAAACTTATGATGGGTTTCATGATTACCAGCAAAAGGAACCCGCTATGCTTATGCAATTGACCGACTTTTTCAATTCCCTGCCGCTCAGAGGCGTTCTCGCTTTCTTTGCCGCTCTGTTTCTGAGCCTCGCCTGCGGCGAAAAGCTGATTGGCTTTCTACACCATCATCAGGCTAAAGGACAACCTATCCGCGAAGACGGGCCGCAGAGCCACTTGCTGACCAAAAAAGGCACGCCGACCATGGGCGGCCTGCTCATACTGGGATCCGCCATTGTCAGCATGCTGCTTTTTGCCGATTTACACAATTCCTTCGTTTGGATAAGCATTCTGGTTCTGCTGGTCTACGGTTTGACCGGTTTTGCCGACGACTATGTCAAAGTTACCAAACAGACTGCCAACGCCATGACCGCCAAAATGAAACTTTTTCTCCAATTTACCACTGCGCTGGCCGCCGTCTGGGTCATTACGCAGTCTGCCCCCGAAACCGGACGCTTCGAGCTGAGCTTTCCCTGGTTTCGCAGTCTGGCGCTGAATCTCGGCTGGTTCTACGTTCCTTTTGCCATGATTGTCATTGCCGGCGCCTCCAATGCCGTTAACCTGAGCGACGGCCTTGACGGCCTGGCTTCCGGCCTGCTGATTGTCTCTTTTCTGGTTTTTGCAGTCATCGCCTATGTCTGCGGCACGGAAATGTCTGCCGCCGTCGGCTTGATGCCGGTTGCGCATTCGGCCGAAATTGTCGTTGTTTGCGCCGCGGTTGTCGGCGGCTGCGTCGGTTTTCTGTGGTTTAACGCGCCGCCGGCCAGGGTCTTCATGGGTGACACCGGTTCTCTGGCGCTGGGCGCGCTTCTCGGCACCGTTTCGGTCATGACCCGGCACGAAATTCTGCTGGCCGTCGTCGGCGGCGTTTTCGTCGTCGAAGCCCTGTCGGTCATGATTCAGGTGGCCTACTTCAGAAAAACCGGCCGGCGTTTTTTCAAAATGGCGCCTGTTCATCATCACTTCGAACAGCTCGGCTGGAAAGAAACCACCGTTGTCGTCCGTTTCTGGATTGCCGCGTTTATTCTCGGCGTTCTCGGCCTCACGTCGCTCATCGTTCTGTAGGAGGATCGGCGCGTGATTTCTTTTTCGAGAAACAGCCGGAGCATAATCGCCAACTGGTGGTGGACCGTTGACAAGGTTCTGCTCACTCTGGTTACCGTCATCATCCTCATCGGCATTTTCTTGAACTTTTCGGCCAGCCCGGCCGTAGCCAACCGCATTGGCGTCGGCAGCTTTCATTTCATCAAAAGGCAGCTGCTTTTTCTGCCCGTCGCCTATATGCTGATGGTTTTCCTTTCGATGCAGAATCTCAAAACCATCAGGCGCGTTGCCATCCTTGGCTATACCGTTACCATTCTGCTGATGATTGCCACGCTTTTCTGGGGCGAGGAAACCAAAGGCGCCTCACGCTGGATCCACATCCTCGGCTTCTCGCTGCAGCCGTCCGAATTCATCAAGCCCTGTTTTGCCGTTGTCGCTGCCTGGCTGTTTGACGGCCAACAGAAATATCGCGATTTTCCGGGCAACATTCTCTCCACCTGCCTGTTTGCCTTCACGCTGATACTGTTACTTCTTCAGCCCGACGTCGGCATGTCGATTGTCGTTTCGGTCATCTGGCTGTTTCAGTTTTTTCTGGCCGGACTGTCATTGCT
>ENA-OYCW01000433-OYCW01000433.1-human-gut-metagenome-genome-assembly--contig:-NODE-433-length-8321-cov-3.847326_pt1 | contig 8321 bp, 6 predicted proteins | sample MGYA00243460_ERZ652887 | MGnify/ENA primary metagenome ERZ652887 (study PRJEB26926, sample SAMN06164626) | human gut metagenome | biome: ENVO:00009003; feature: ENVO:2100002; material: ENVO:00002003...
CTCAGTGTCTCGTGGGCTCGGAGATGTGTATAAGAGACAGGTATTTTATAAAGCCTAGTCAACCCCAAATGAAAACAAGGACGGATAAGATGTTGATGAACAGACGGAATTCACTTCTCATGATTATTGACGTTCAGGAACGCCTGGCGCCGGCGATGGATGATCCGCGGCAGGTTATCAGCAACAGCGCCCGGCTGGTCGGTGCTGCCAAGGCCATGGGCGTGCCTTTTGTCATTACCGAGCAATACCCCAAAGGTCTGGGACAGACGATGATTGACGTCCGGCAGGAAGCCGGAGATGAGGCGGCGTTTTTTTCAAAGCTGTATTTTTCCTGTGCCCGCGAACCGGAAATTATGCAGGCAATACAGGAGTCCGGGCGCAGGCAGATTATTCTTGCCGGCGCCGAAACCCATATTTGTCTGCTTCAGACGGCTATGGATTTGAAAGGGCAGGGGTATGAGGTTTTTGTCGTATCCAATGCCAGCTCTTCGCGGGATGCCGTCCAGAATGTGATGGCATTGCAGCGGATGGCGCATGGCGGCATTGATATTGTCACCTCCGAAATGGTCATTTTCGAATGGCTGGAAAAAGCCGGAACCGATGAGTTCAAACAAATCGTCAACAAATATATTTTGTAAGCTGAATATTAAAAACCGGCATGCCGTAATTCGGTGTGCCGGTTTTATATGGCAATGTGTCATGAACACATGCTTTTGCCGGAAACCCGGACATAACTGATGTTCTCTTTGTCAGTCCTGTATCTTTTTTCGTCACGTACCGAACCGATACGGTTAAGCATGTTGTCACGGTATTTTTCCGGCACGTTCAAAATCCGCAGCTGCAGTTCCCAGATGTTGAGCATGGTATCCATGTTGCCTTTCAGATAACCGCCGACATCGTTCAGTCCGTTGCGTTCGGCGCCGCTGATAATCCGATCGACCAGCTGCGTGCGGTATTCGATGAGTTTCGGATCTTTGGCATGTTCGTCCTTGTAACACAGTGCGCCCGGAAGCAGTCCGCGGGTCAGATACAGGGGCGTGTTAAAACCTTTGGTCTGGTTTTTCGGAATGCCCGGGCGTTCGGTAATAAACGGTTGCAGGTCGATAATGAACCAACGCTGGTCTACCGCCGAATACAGAATGTTGCCGGTATTGGTAAACAGGCCGCCGCCGACGTCCATACTGTATTTCTTTGACGACAGGTAATGCAGGTCGTCATAGATGAAGTCGATGGCGCGTTCGGGAATTTCCAGCATTTTTTCGCTCAGCAGCCGGGTTTTGATTAACGCTTCTTCACTGTCTGGTTTGGGGCGTCCCGGTTTGTAAACCTCAAACGAAAAACCCGGACAGTAGCGGTTAACCGTCAGCACCGGTCCGTCGTCGTCCAGCAGTTTCGGATGGTTGAAATAAGCCACCGTCTGCGCAAAGTTTCGTTCGCCGAAGATGTCCGGCTGCATAACCGGTTCGGCTTCTTTCAGCGCTGCGGCCAGTTCGTTAATCGGCATGTCGGTCAGTCTTTTGCGTACCGTAAAGTTGGGGTTTGTATGAATCTTGAATACCTGGGCTTCGGCGCCTTCGCCGAGCGGCGCTTCGCTGACGGCAAAAACAATTTCGTCAATCTCGGGCAGGTCGGTTTTTCTCACAATCGCAATCCTTGTTATTTTGTCAAAATTATGTATATTTATACACCGGATTTTTATAAAAGACAACATGCAATGAATATTTTTTTTGTCTATAAAACGTAAAAAGCTTCCGCCTGGCAACGGAAGCTTTTAATGAAACAGGAAAATTCCTATCCGGCGCGGCCGTAACTGTCTTCGTAACGGATAATGTCGTTTTCGTCCAGAGTTTCGCCGGTCTGGACTTCGATGAATTCCATGTTCTTGTCAGTGTTGTTCTGGATGCGGTGTTTCATTTTGACCGGAATGAAAACGTTTTCGCCAGCTTTCTTGACGATTTTGTCTTCGCCGAGCGTAACGACCGCTTCGCCGCTAACGATAATCCAGTGCTCGTTGCGGAAGTCGTGCGACTGCAGCGACAGTATGTTGCCGGGCGTGACACAGATTCTCTTAACGCAGAAACCGTCGCCGGAATCCAAAACTTCCCATGTGCCCCAGGGGCGGTTGTCACGGTCACCTTTTTTGTAATTATTGGCCATTTTTTTGCTCCTTAACCAAAGTTTATACTTGATGAAAATGAATATAGGCAATATAACTTAAAGCGCAAGAATTAAATTTTTTAAGATGGAACAATTATGCAGTCACCGGCCATAAATCAGGCGATGGACATTTTGAAACTTCTGCGTCAGGTCACCGAAGGACAGGATGAAGCGCCGGTCAAGCTCGCGAAAATCATCAAAATCATTGCCGAAAAAATGAATGCCGACGCCGCTGCCTGTTATGTCGCGGTCGATGACAGCTATTTGGAATTGTTCGCGTCTTACGGGTTCAATGCTGATGTAGCGCATAAGGTAACCATCCGTTATGGCGAGGGTCTGGTCGGCGAAATTGCCCGCACCAGCCGTTCGCTGGCCGTTGCCGATGCCTGGGGGCATCCGAAGTTTTCCTACAAGCCCGAACTTGGCGAAGAAAATTACAAGTCTTTTCTGGGGGTGCCGTTGGTGCGCTGGAGTCGTTCAATCGGCGTTCTGTCTTTGCAAAACCGCGAAATCCACGAATATTCGCGGCTTGAAATCGAAATCCTCGAAACCGTGGCCATGGTTCTTTCTGAAATGATTGTTTCTGAAGAAATGACCGAATACAAAAAAAGTCTGATTAAGGCGCGCGGACTTGCCTCCCGCGAGCGCGTCAAAGGTCTGAGCCTGAGCAAGGGCTACGGCATCGGCAAGGCGGTGGTGCACCGCCGCCGGCAGACGGTCAGCAAGATTTTTGCCGAAGACCGGGAAAAGGAACTCCGCCGTCTGGAAACCGCCTATAAGCAAATGAATGACGATTTGGACAGGAAATTTGCCTCCACTCAGCTCGGCATCGGCGAGCATGTCGACATTCTTGACGCGTATCGCATGTTTGCCAAAGACAAGGGGTGGTATAAGAAAATTGAGGACAACGTCAAAAGCGGCCTGACGGCGGAAGCGGCGGTCGAACGTTCTTATGAGGATATGTGGAACCGTCTCTCGGGTACCAATGACCAGTATCTCAAAGAGCGTCTGCACGATCTGCGCGACGTGGCGGATCGTATGCAGTCCTACTTAAGCGGGGATTTTAAGGATATCGGCGAAATCCGTAACTGGAGTGATATTGTTGTCGTGGCTCAGACCATGGGCCCCGCCGACCTCATGGACTACGACTATCACAAAATCCGCGGTCTGATTATCGAAGACGGTACGCCGACCATGCACGTCGCCATCGTCGCCAAGGCGCTCAACATTCCGGTCATCGCCAAAATCAAAGGATTGTTTGAAGAGGTCAAAACCGGCGAACTTATTGCCGTAGACGGCAACGACAGTTATGTCTACATCAATCCGCAACCGGCCGTTCAGGAAAAATTCAAAGCTAAAATCGCCGAAAAGGAAAAACTGCTGGCCCGGCTTGCCGAACTCCGCAAGCTGCCGTCCAAAACGCAGGACGGCGTCCGTATCGGCCACTACATTAACGTCGGTCTTTCCTTTGATCTCGACTATATCGAAAGCACCAACTGTGACGGCATTGGGCTGTATCGAACCGAAATTCCGTTTATGGCTTCCGATGTTATGCCGAATGTCGAACGGCAGTTGGGGTATTATAAGGAACTTATGGACCGGGCCGGAAACCGGAAGGTTATTTTCCGCAGTCTGGACGTTGGTTCGGACAAGCTCCTGCCTTATTGGAGCAATATGGGGGAGGAAAATCCGGCCATCGGCTGGCGCTCGATTCGCATTTCGCTGGATCGCCGCGCCATTCTGCGCAAGCAGGTAAGAGCGTTTTTGCGCGCTGCCGCCGGCAAGGAACTGAACGTAATGTTTCCGATGATTTCCGATTTGTCGGAATTTGAAGAGGCTAAGGAAACCCTGATGATTGAGCTGGAAAAGGAACGGCGCAAAGAGCTTCCGGTGCCGTCAAAGGTCAATGTTGGGTTGATGATTGAGGTTCCCGCCATCGTTTTTCAGCTGGAAGACGTTTTGAAACAGGCCGACTTTATTTCCATCGGCACCAACGATCTGGCACAGTTCACTTTTGCCTGTGACCGGGGCAATCCGCGCCTGACCGAGCGTTACGACGTTTTGTCTTCGCCGTTTTTGAAAATGATGGGCGATATCGTCGCCAAGGCCGATGCCGCCGGCGTTTACTGTTCCGTCTGCGGCGAAATGGCCAGCAATCCGGTTGAGGCTATGGCGCTTATCGGTCTCGGCTACCGCAACCTGTCTTCGTCGGGCGCTTCTTACGGCCGCGTCAAGTCGATGATACGTTCGGTCAATGTCGAAGAAGTGACCGATTATGTAAAAACCCTCTTAAAATCGCAAAAAAGGACTTTACGTCCGCAATTATTGGCTTATGCTTATGACCATGGTATTGAAATCTACTGAAATATATGATTGAATAGGCAGAAATTAATTTTTTAGACAAAGGGCTGAAACGTGAAAAAAGAGAATAGGAATAAGACGACGGAGGAAGTCAAAGACGTCGCGCCGGTTGCCGAAACCGAAAAGGAAGAAAAGGAAATTCAGGTTAATCAGGATAAGGTCGGCTCTCTGATGCATGAGGCCCGCCTCAAAAAAGGGCTTAAGATTGCGGACGCTTCCAGAGATTTGTGCATTCGCGCTTCTTATCTGGAGGCTATCGAAGCCGGAAATTATGAAGAAATTCCCGAGCCGCCCTACGGCATTGGTTTCATTCGTTCCTATGCCGATTATCTGGGGCTTAATTCCGCCCGCATGGTGCAGCTTTTTAAGGAAGAAACCGACGCCGCCTCCAAAAACAGCGACTATTATGTCATGGAGCCGCAGACGGAGGTAACGGCGCCGAACAAAAAATATCTGCTGATAAGTCTGGCGGCTGTTTTTGCGGTTTACTTGGGCTGGTTTATGTTTAACGAAAGTCAGAACGAGGCCGCCGAAGACGTTTCCGAAACGTCCGGGTACAGTGCCGAAACCGCGGAAACGGTTGTCGATTTTCCGTTGCAGGTTGAGGATTTTGCTTCGGTTGAAGAAAACGCTGCCGATTCTCCGGCCGTCGACGAACAGCTTCCCGTTGTCGATGTGGCACCGGTTTCCGACGGCACCGGTGATAACATTACCGTCAGTGAAGCCAGTTTTGTCGAAGCGCAGCCTGCCGCTGAAACTGTGCCGGCCGTTTCTTCCGAAACGCCTGCCGCCGTTGAAACAACTGCCGCTCAGCCCGCGCCGGAAGTCAGAGAGCCGGTTGCCGAAGTCATGAGCAAAAAGCCCGGTTCCCGCGTAACCGTCAAAATCAAGGGCGGCGACAACTGGGTAGAAGTTCGCGACGGCAGCAAATTGTATATCAGCAAGGTTTTGCATGACGGCGACGTTTATGAAGTTCCCGCCGGCGAAGGCATGATTTTGTCCGTCGGCCGCGCCGAGGGCGCCGATGTCTACATCGACGGCAAATTGACCGAAGTTGTTAAACCGACCAAAAAGACAGGCATTGCTCTGGATCCGTTTTTAGCTTCCGCTAACCATTAGCGCAGCGTACATATTGCAGAAAATAGCAGGTTTTGCGCCTGCTGTTTTCTTTTTTTGTTTGTAAGAGTTTTATAAAATCGAGGTATAATATGGCAAAATTACAAAATGTTAGAGGAACTTATGACCTTTACGGCGAGGCTAAGCGCAAAATGAAGAAAGTGACTTCCGTCGGTTCGGAAGTTGTCGAAAAATATGGTTTTGAAGAAATCGAAACCCCGATTTTCGAGTTTACCGAGGTTTTTTCCCGTAATCTGGGCGAAACTTCGGACGTTGTGACCAAGGAAATGTACTGCTTTGAAGATCGCGGCGGCGAAAGCCTGACCCTGCGTCCGGAAGGTACTGCCGGCGTCGTGCGTTCCTTCGTTTCCGAAGGCATGCAGCAGAATCTCCCGGTCAAGCTCTATTACAGCGGTCCGATGTTCCGATATGAACGGCCGCAGAAAGGGCGTCAGCGCCAGTTTACGCAGTTTGGCTGTGAGCTTCTGGGCGTTGAAACGCCGCAGGCTGATATTGAAGTCATCGCCATGGCTTATGAGTTTTTGGAAAAACTCGGCCTGACCGGTTCCGTTACCGTTGAAATCAATTCCCTCGGCGATAGGGAAAGCCGCGACGCCTACCGTGAAAAGCTGGTTGCCTACCTGAAAAGCCGCTATGACGAGTTATCCGAAGACAGCAAAACGCGTCTTGAACGCAATCCGCTGCGCGTGCTCGATTCCAAGGAGGAATGCGACAAGGCGGTTGTCGAGGACGCGCCGCTGTATAAGGACAGTTTGAACGAAGCCTCGTCCGCGTTTTTCAATGCCGTGCTGAAAGGGCTGGATAATCTGGGTATAAAATATAAGGTTAACGATCGTCTGGTGCGCGGCTTGGACTATTATTCGCACACCGTTTTCGAACTGGTTACCGACAAGCTCGGTTCGCAGGGGACGGTGCTGGCCGGCGGCCGTTATGACGGCTTGGTCGAACAGATGGGCGGCGGTAAGGTTGCCGGCATCGGCTGGGCCTGCGGCGTCGAGCGCCTGAGCATGCTTCTGGAAGCCGACGTTTCGCTGCCGCGTCCGATAGCGGTTATTCCGGTCGGCGAAGATGTCAACGATAAGGCGGTCGAAATCGCTTATCAGCTGCGCCGCGCCGGTTTCCGCGTTGAACACGGCTACAGCGGCAATCTTAAAAAGCGGATGATGAAGGCCAATAAGGTTAACGCCGTTAAAGCCGTGATTATCGGCTCTGACGAACTGTCCAAAGGCGAAGCCACTTTGAAAGATTTGGACAGCGGCGCGCAGAAGAACGTTGCTCTGGATAAAATTGTTGAGGAATTGAGATAATGAGTTTTGCCGAAAAGTTAGCCAATGTTGTCAACCGCCACGATGAAATTCAGGCGCTGCTGTCTTCGCCGGACGTCAGTCCGGACGATTTGGTGCGCATGAACAAGGAAATTTCCGAACTGGCGCCGGTGGTGGAAGCGATTCATAACTATAACCGTACCGAAAATGACCTGAACGATGCCAAGGCGATGATGGAAGACGATTCTCTGGACAAAGAAATGCGTGAAATGGCCGCGGCCGAATACTATGAGCTGAAAGACAAACTTCCCGAGATGGAAAAGGAAATTAAAATCCTGCTCCTGCCCAAGGAAGAGGACGACGAAAAAAACGCCATCCTTGAAGTGCGCGCGGGCACCGGCGGCGACGAAGCGGCTCTGTTTGCAGCGGTGCTGTTTGAAATGTATCAGCGCTATTCTCAGAAAATGGGCTGGAAGTTTGAGGTTTTGGACGCGGACGAAAATTCGCTCGGCGGTTATAAGGAAGCTTCTGCCAAAATTATCGGCAAGGATGTTTTTGCCAAACTCAAATTTGAATCCGGAGCGCATCGTGTTCAGCGCGTGCCGGTAACGGAATCGCAGGGGCGTGTCCATACCTCGGCGGCTACGGTTGCGGTTTTGCCCGAAATTGAAGAAGTTGACATGTATATTAATCCGGCCGATTTGAAAATCGACGTTTATCGCGCTTCGGGAGCCGGCGGTCAGCACGTTAACCGTACGGAATCAGCCGTGCGCATTACGCATATTCCGACCGGTGTGGTCGTGCAGTGTCAGGACGACCGCTCGCAGTATAAAAACAAGGAAAAGGCCATGAACCACCTGCGCGCCAAACTTTATGACCTGCAGAAGTCAACCATTGATAAAGAATATTCGGAGCGCCGCAAGTTGCAGGTCGGCTCCGGCGATCGTTCGGAGCGGATTCGCACTTATAACTATCCTCAGGGACGCGTAACCGACCACCGGATTAACCTGACGCTCTATAAACTGGACGAAGTCGTTTCCGGCGACGCGCTGGATGAGATTATCGACGCGCTGGTTACGGAAGATCAGGCGCAGCGTTTGTCCGAGTTGGATTAAAACAACACAGCCCCTCAATTGAGGGGCTGTGTTGTTTTAAGAGCGTCCGAGGTTTTGAGGGGTTTGAGTTGGAGATTGGTTTTTGGTGCCGGTTTCTAGATTGTGACATGTTTTGACAACATCTTTGATTGTCTGAGGAGAAAGCTGCTTTTCAAAGTCAGTGTCCATATTACGCAAAACGTTACGAAGAGCGCCTGTCACTACCCGCGAAGCGTCGTCTTTTGTGCAGCCTTGTTTTTCAAGATACTCGCCCATCATCTCCCGCTCCAGTTTTTCATCAATATCT